>SXGQ01208722.1_pt1 | contig 30281 bp, 29 predicted proteins | sample 3178371 | NCBI WGS metagenome assembly SXGQ01 (sample SAMN11356859, study PRJNA531348) | freshwater metagenome | isolation source: freshwater sample F1-20 | place: China: Fuxian Lake, Yuxi | collected 2017-12-25
CCCACTAGCTGTTGGAGTCAGTATGATGGTTTCGTCACTTTCAGTAATGCCGTCAGAAATCGCTGAAACAGTCAACGTACCAATAGTTTGCCCTGCAGGAATAACGATTTGGGGAACATTATTAGTAAATTTTTGAACTCGCCAATTATATAAATCAGTCACATAAATATTTCCATTTGAGTCTACAGCCACTCCAGCGGGGTAATATAATTGATTTGCATTTGATCCCCTAGTTCCTGTTCCTGCTACGGTCACTCCAGATGTCGCTCCTGGGGCCCACTTTTGAATACGGTGGTTACCATAATCAGCAACATATAAATTCCCCAAAGCATCTAAAGAAACATCAAAAGGGGAATTTAATTGATTTGCATTTGATCCCCAAGTTCCTGTTCCTGCCACGGTCACTCCCTCTGTCGCTCCAGGAACCCACTTTTGGACGCGGTTATTATCATAATCAGCCACATAAAGATTGCCAAAGGAATCAATACACACACCAATCGGGGAACTTAATTGATTTGCATTTGATCCCATAGTTCCTGTTCCTGCTACGGTCACTCCAGATGTCGCTCCTGGGGCCCACTTTTGGATACGGTGGTTAGCATAATCGGCCACATACAGATTGCCATTTGCGTCTACAGCCACTCCAGTGGGATAATAAAGTTGATCCGCATTAGATCCCCATGTTCCTGTTCCTGCCACGGTCACTCCCACCGTGGCTCCTGGGGCCCACTTTTGAATACGGTGGTTACCATAATCAGCAACATAAAGATTACCAAAGGAGTCAATAAACACTCCAACGGGGTAATATAATTGATTTGCATTTGATCCCCTAGTTCCTGTTCCTGCTACGGTCACTCCAGATGTCGCTCCTGGGGCCCACTTTTGAATACGGTGGTTACCATAATCAGCAACATATAAATTCCCAAAAACGTCTACGGTAACATCATAAGGGTAATTTAATTCACTCGCATTTGATCCCCTAGTTCCTGTTCCTGCCACCGTTGTAGCAAAAGAATTATACCCCAACAAACTAAAACTATAATCCGTATTATTCGAAGCTGTACCTGTTGGCGCAAAATTAACAACTGCTTGAGAGCCACTTGTCGCTGATAGATTGGCAGTCACCGTAATGGTTTCACCTTCCTTAAACCTAGTTTTGTCGGTAGTCAGGGTAACCGTTTGACCGAAACTATACATGGATAAGCCAAACAAAATGCATTGACTTAAAATTACTTTTTTTATCATAAAACTAGGTTTTAAAAAATTACTCAAAACTCCTTAAGGGAGCTTCATAAGGGTCACTCAAGTATGGATATTGTTTTTCAAACTGTTATAAAATGGAAAATGTATGTGATCTCTATAGGATTCATTCATAGAATTCGCTAACGCAAGCGAATATGTCTTTGAAGAAAAATTGAAAAGACTATAGTTAATATTTTTAATGGCCTCTATGACTGATTGGAGAAACGAAGTTCCTTTGACGGAAAGTTCATCCCAAAAATTTCTAGAAAAAGAAAGAAAATAAGTACAAAAAACCTTAGGCATTCTTAAAAAACGCAAGGATTCAATCCCATGAAAATGGAATTCTGATGCTGTAATTAAGAAAAAAATAATTCGAAGTAATTTACTTTTTTGCTTAAAGCGCTTCGACAGGCTAATGAAAGACAAAGAATAATAATTTAGCACTAATTTTTAAAAATCAAATGTATTAAAATATTAATATAATTAATATACCATTTTATTAAAAGGTTGTTTCTAAACTTATTTCTTGATGAAAATCAACCACTTAGACTAGAAACTAGAAATTTCATCCACGTATTTTTATCATAATACGCATTCGTGACTCCATTCTATAATAATGAATTTCAGCATGAAAATGCTAAACGAAATTTTGGGAAACCCTACAATTACACTAATTTCAGGCATGGAAAACGCTTACTTCGCCGAACAGACATTTGAAAAAATCTCAGGCATTCAGCCAGGGGAATACGAACAATGCCTATTTAAAAACTGTGCCTTTGAATCCGCTGATTTCAAAAACTTTAAATTCCTGGATTGCCGATTTGAGTCATGTAATGTGAGTTTAATCCAGTTGAGCGGGGCGTGCTTGCAAAAAGTTCATTTCACCGATTGCAAAATGCAAGGACTCCGTTTTGAAGCCTGTAATCCATTTCTTTTTGAAGTGAGTTTTGAACGATGCAGCTTGAATCTCTCTTCTTTTTATCAAGTCAAAACCAAGGGCACTTCATTTCTACACTGCAGTTTACAGGAAGTTGATTTTACAGAGGCCCACTTCTCAAAAGCGATTTTCGACGAATGCGATCTTTCTGGAGCACTATTTGATCATACCAATTTAATGGAAGCAGATTTTAGAACCGCGCATTCCTACGAGATTAATCCCAGCATCAACCAATTAAAAAAAGCTAAGTTTTCAAGGGATGGCTTGGCGGGTTTGGTCCAAAGTTTTGGGATCACGATTGCTTAATTACAAATTCCGCTTCTTCTTTTCACTGATGGCATAATCCACGGCTCTCGCAGTTAAGGCCATATAGGTGAGGGACGGATTCTGCGTGGATGTCGACGTCATGCAAGATCCATCCGTGACAAACACATTTTTACAATGATGCATTTGGTTAAAGGCATTCAACACAGAAGTCTTAGGATCTTTTCCCATGCGCGCCCCGCCCATTTCATGATTCTCATTTCCGGGTAGACGCTTGGTGTCAATCGGCTGAATATTCGTAAAACCTGCCGCCGCATACATTTCCGTAAATTGCTGATGAAAATCTTTCAACATCTTCTCATCATTCTCATCATAAGCCACCGAAACTCTGAGTTGGGGTATCCCATATTTATCCTTCATTTGCCCATCCAAACGAACGGTCGAATGTGCCTTAGGAATCGTTTCCCCCATCATGCCTACGTTGATATGCCAGTGGCCTAGTTTTTGTGCCAACAAAGAATTCTTTAATGATTCGCCCACAAGGTCTTTAGCATTTAACACCACCCGACTTGCCGAAAGGTTACTCGCATAGCCTCTCAAAAAATCTGTTTCTTGTTTATAGACATTTCTAAAGCGCGGGATATATCCGGACGTCGGCCTTTTTCCCTCCGTCTTATATTCCAAATCCCCATCGTACTCGGCCGTAATTCGACCCCGATAACTATGAAAAGCCATGTGGGTACCCAAAATTCCAGAATCATTTCCTAGCCCATTGGGGAAGCGAGAAGAAATAGAATTCAACAAAATTAAATTCGTCGCTAAAGGCGAGGCGTTCACAAAAATAATAGAGGCATAATATTCCTCCATTTCATGGGTCAGCGCATTCACCACACGAACGCCGATCGCCTTATTTTTCTTCTCATCATACATAATAGAATGAACAACTGAATGAGCTTTCAACGTTAAATTTCCTGTGTGATAAGCCGCTGGCAAAGTAGCAGAATTGCTACTAAAATATCCGCCATAAGGACAGCCGCGCTCACATAAAGTTCGGTTTTGGCATTGGCTTCTCCCGACATCCCGATGGATTTTATCGGCCTGACTTAAATTCGCCGTGCGCGCAATGATCACATGCCGATCCGTATATTTATTTTTTAATACTTGGCCAAAATGCTTCTCCACACAAGACAACTCATAAGGCTTTATAAAATCGCCATCTGGCAAGGTTTCCAAGCCATCTTTATTGCCCGAAATACCCACAAATTTTTCCACATAACTGTACCAAGGAGCCAAGTCTTTATACCGAATGGGCCAGTCGACCGCATAGCCATCTCGCGCCGGACCCGTAAAATCAAAATCACTCCATCGCTGAGTATGGCGACCCCATAAAAGCGATCGGCCCCCGACATGATACGCCCGAATCCAATCGTACGGTTTGTCTTGAATATAGGCCTGCTCTTCGTCTTTGGTCAAAAAATGAGAGGTCGCCTCGGAAAAAATAAAGTTCTTACTCGCAATGCCGTATTCCTTTTTTAGCTCTGTTGGCACCTGTCCGCGATGCGGAAATTCCCATGGATTAAGTGAGGTAGTCGGATAATCTGCGACATGTTTCACATCTCGACCTCGATCCAAAAGAAGTGTTTTCAAGCCTTTTTCAGTCAGTTCTTTGGCCGACCAGCCTCCACTAATTCCAGAGCCAATCACAATGGCATCAAACGTACGTTTATCTTTAGCGTTCATTTTTTACAGCCAATAATTTGAAAAGTTTTTAGAAAAATGAGGGATCGCAATTTCGGGTTCGGCGATCTCAGGATGCCAAAGCTTCTCCCACTCAAAACTATAATACCCAGAATACCCACCGGATTTTAAGGCATGAAGCGCTTCCTTCACCGGAGCATTTCCTTCCCCCAAAAGCGTGTATTTTTCACCTGTTTCCGTAACAATGGCATCCTTGATATGCGTGTGTAAAATATATTTTTTCAATACTTGGTACACTTGCGCTGGGGGTTCTTTGGTGACCGACCACATATTAAAGAAATCCCAAACGAGGCCCACATTTTGATGATTGGTTTTTTGCATGATGTGCAGGAGCATATCGCTTTTTATTACTTTTCCATGCGATTCCAAAAGCACTTTCACCCCGCTGGTTTTCGCATAATTTCCTAATTCAATCAATCCTTGGATGATGGCATTGACCGTTTCATTTTCTGGTTGGTCTTTAGGTAGGTCGTTGGGGAAAACTCGGATAAACGGGCAGGCTAATTGGTTCGCCAGATCTATAAATTTCTTTGCCTCATCTAAATTGCCGTGTCGTTTCTTGGGATCCAAGAAGTGCATGTTGGCCGATGAACCCAAATTAACAATTTTCAACCCTGCATCTGCCACTTGCCTTCGGGTCGCAGCGATGTTGGCCTGGCTGAAAATCGGAAGCGCGGGAAGATCTAAATTTCCCTTAATCCCTCTGATTTCAATCCCTGAATACTGGTTTTTGGTGGCATGTTGGAGCACTTGAGAAAAATCCCATGTCGGGCAACCTAAGGTCGAAAAAGACAAGAGAGGTTTATTTGCCTTATTAAAATCCAAGGCAGATAGTCCTAAAAGACCCGTGCTTTGTTTTAAAAATTCCCGTCGATTTCTCATGCGTTTAAAAATTTATGTTGGCATTCCTTCGTAAAAAGAACAAGAGCTTTGAAGCCCTTGTTCTATTACCTATCAATATTACCTATTGAAAAAGGAAGATCCCTTACTTCAACAATTTCATTTTAATGGGATCCCAATGAATGATTTTTTTAGAGAAATAACTTTCATTACACGCCAAGGCAGGAGCAGCAGCTCTAAAGCCGAAAGTGGCATCTTCTACAACCGCTTTCCCAGTTCTGATTGCATCAAAGAAATTAGTAAAGTGATCTAAATGTTCGTTGTATCCTGTCGGTGGTTTGAACGTAATATCCTCTTTCAATGGACGCTTTTTCTGAGCTTCGGTCCATTTGGCATCGTATTCCTTTTGCATTTCCTCTTGCATGCTTTTGGAGAATGTAAATAAGGAATCATATCCGCCAAAGCCTGGAGCTTCTGGCAAAATACTGTGCTTGATCGAGATGTTATTTCCTTTGACATCCATCACCCCCTCGGAGCCGATAAACCGGGTAACTTCCTGGCCTCCTGTTCCGCTAATAAAGTTTACTTGAAGCGTTAATTGGAATGCCGGATGTTCAGCCGTATCTCCATATTGCATCGTTCCCGCCATGACATCAGGTAAGTTTCTACCATCTTTCCAATGACTGAATTGGCCTGTGCTGACAATGGTTTGAGGTCCTAAAGAGTTTGTCACAAAATGCGTTCCGCTCAATAAGTGAATGAATAAATCGCCAGCCACACCCGTACCCACTTCTTTAAATGCTCTCCACCAGAAGAATTTCTTGGCGTCAAATTCCATTTTACCTGTAGCCTCTACGAAGCGATCCCAGTCGGTCGACATGGCACTTGCGTCTTTGGGTATGGTATATTCCCAAGCGCCGATGGAGCTTTGTCGGTCATATACGGCATTCACCATGTTTAATTTGCCTATTTCGCCGGCGGCCAACAATTCCTTCGCTTTTGCTAAGCCGAGGCTACTGACACGCTGGGAGCCTACTTGCAATATTTTATTTGAATTTTTTTGCGCCTGAATGACTTTATACCCTTCGTCTATTTTATAGACCATGGGCTTTTCCACATAGACGTGTTTTCCTTTGGCCAATGCATCCAAGGTAATTCGGCAATGCCAAACATCCGTAGTCGCGATGATTACTGCGTCGATGTCCGTACGGTCTAATAATTCCTTATAATTTCGGGTGGTGTAAAGGTCTTTGCCATATAATTCTTTGGCGTTTTCAATGCGTCCTGTATACAGATCACAAATACCAGCTAGTTCAACGCCCGGAACTTTCAGGGCGGTAGCTAAATCGAAGTGTCCTTGAACCCCAAAACCGATGACCCCTAATCTAATTTTTTCGCCTACGGAAACGCGCTTTTCATATAGCATAATTCGCTCCTCGGATTTTTGTTGGGCTGCTAGGGAAGACAACGGGAAGGCGGCGCTTGCTACGCCTAAGGCTCCTATTTGTTGCAAAAACTTTTTGCGTGATGATTGATTTTCTTTCATAAGTTTAGATTTGTAAGCCAATTTAATATAAAATTTCTAGAGACCATTCATTTGCGTTTATAAAGCTAAAGCTAAGCCGTGAGATAAATAGAATGATCGCTCTGATTTCTTTAAAAAGAGGCCGTAATTTCTCTCCTATTTGCCATTGAAATAAGGTCCAAAATACGAGGAAAATGAATTCAAAATTGTTAACAATTTTTTAATCTTATCGTATACTTCAGGTTAAAAATCTAGGGTATATTTAAGTGTAAAAAATAACAACCATGCTATCTACAAACCCGTTAACAGAAGCCCAAAAAAACGTGATCAAAAATGAATATCGCGTTCATTTAAATTCGTCAAAATCTATTTTTGACGTGGATTATATCGTCGATGAAATATTTGATGCTTGTGTTATGAATCATTCGATTTTTGATTTGTCTCAAGATAATGAAGCTGGCGATTTGGCTACAGCTTATTATCAATTAGTCTATGATTTTTTAGAAGAGTTATCTGAATTAGAAGAGGTCGCTTAAATTCTCTTTTTCAAACATTTCTTGTGGCAATTAGATCCAATTAAATGGACCTTAGAAATAACATTCTAATGGTTATGATTTAATCTTTCAAAGCTTCATTTTAAAACTCTGTCATCCCCTGACCCATGTGGATTAAGAATCCCCTATAGTATACGTTATTCTCATTGGGGTAGACCTTATATCTCATTCAATTTTTTGACATTCACAATTTAGACTGTATTTAAAAGATTATTTCTTTTTTTAAATATAGCATTACAAATAGCTATGTTATCCAATATAAAACATAAATTACCCTAACTTTATTACACGTTTAATTAAAAACAACCCTAACTTTGTAACATGTTTGAAAGGAGATTAATTCAAGAGCTTGAAAAATGGGAGGTTAAGGAAAACCGAAAACCTCTTGTTATTAGGGGTGCAAGGCAGGTTGGGAAAACGACCTTAGTCAATCAATTTGCTCAACATTATGAACAATACATTTACTTAAATTTAGAGCTTCCAGAGGATAAAAAACTTTTTGAGACCTTCACGTCAATAGATAATTTAATTCAAGCAATATTCTTTATTAAGAATAAAACATTGAATCTAAAAAGTAAAACCTTGGTATTCATTGACGAAATACAAGCGGCTCCAAAAGCATTAAATACACTTCGCTATTTTTATGAGTTCGCTCCAGAAATTTCTGTCATTGCAGCAGGAAGTATGCTAGAGACATTATTTGATAAAAATATAAGTTTTCCCATTGGTCGCGTTGAATATATGGTCATTAGGCCTGTTTCTTTTCCAGAATTCCTTTCTGCCATAGGAGAAACTGCTGCCTTAGATCAATTAATGCAGATACCTTTGGCGGATTTTGCTCATTCTAAATTGATTCATTTATTTCACACTTATGCGTTAATTGGTGGAATGCCTGAAATTGTTCAACAATATTCTAAACATAAAGACTTAGTGGCATTATCGCCCATTTATAATTCTTTAATCAGTGGCTATTTGGATGATGTGGAAAAGTATGCTACTCATAATTCGCAAATACAACACATCCGACATTGCATTCAAAGTTCCTTTTCTCAAGCTGGTAAAAGAATAAAATTTGAGGGTTTTGGAAATTCCCCATATAAATCACGCGAAATGGGGGAGTCTCTTCGAATGCTTGAAAAAGCTTTGTTGGTTCAATTAATTTATCCGAGCACGGCTTCAACTTTACCCTTGGTGGCTGATATAAGAAAATCCCCACGATTACAGGTTTTGGATTCTGGTTTATTGAATTATTTTGTAGGAATACAGCAGGAAATTTTAGGAACAAGCGATTTAAATAGTATTTACCAAGGCACACTCATTGAGCATCTGGTTGGACAGGAATTATTAGCATTTCAATTTAATTCCTTAAGTGCACTTCATTTTTGGGTAAGAGAAAAAAGGGAATCAACGGCAGAAGTGGACTATTTATTTCTGTTTAATGGACAAATAATTCCTATAGAAGTAAAATCAGGAAAGGAAGGGACTTTAAAATCTTTGCATATATTTATGGACTTGGCCCCACACAATTTAGCCGTAAGGTTGTATGCTGGGGCTTTAAATATAACAGAAGCCAAAACTTCAAACGGTAAAAAATATCGAATATTAAATCTTCCATATTTTCTGGTTTCGCAAATTGAAAAATATATCCAGTGGTTTATATAAAATATTAGCTCCACAAATAAAGCCCTAACACATGAAAATCGATTTTATAAAGAAGATACAACACATCGGTATTCCCGCACATGATTTAGAAATATCCATTCCATTCTATGAGCGCCTTGGATTTAAGAATGTGATGGAATCGCCCTTTGAATTTGACGGGGGATATGGCACCTGCGTGATGATGAAAAATCATGAGGTGATCGTCGAATTATACCAAATGCCTGAGAAACAATTAGCGGAAATTAAGCAGCGAAAAAATGGGCATGTCGACCATTTTGCCATTGACGTTTCTGATGTAGATTTAGCTTTTGATACCTTGAAAAAAGCGGGCTTTGAAATGTTAGAATCCACGCCAACTTTCTTGCCATTTTGGAAAAATGGAACTCGGTTTTTTAATGTGAAAGGTCCGTCAGGTGAAACCATTGAATTCAATCAAATTCTGTAAAAAATGCATGCCTAAGTTAAGCATGCATTTTTAATAAGAGATTAATAAACTTTATTTGGCTGGAATCAGCAATTCGATGTTTTCCCAGGCAAATGAAATGCCTTTTGCAACCACTTTATATTCCAAAGCTTCTTTAAAATCTGATTTTTTAGGCTTCGCTTTTATCGTGACCACATCTTTTTCAGCATTGCGGGTCGTCTCACCTCCACGCTTAATGCCCCACTGGCCTACTTCTGAATTGATAATTACTTGCCACTCGCCTTCGCTTGGAATCATGTAAATGGAGTATTTGCCTTTGGGTAAATTAGTTCCGCCAACAGAAATATCCGCATCTGTCTCAATGCTTGTCGCCGTGTTAGCACCTGCACGCCAAACTTTATCCATGGGAACTAATTCGCCCCAAATTTTTCTTCCTTTCACAGAAGGGCTGCTGTAAACAAGAGTAACATTTGCTTTGCCGATTAAACCTGTAACGGTCATTTTGGGACTTGCGGGCGCTTGGCCTTGAGCAAAAGATAATTGGGCCGTCATCATAAACAGACCTAGCATGAATAAGGATTTGATTGTTTTCATTTTTAATTTTAGTTTAGGTATAAATATGTTTTTGTAAAAATGCAATGTGGGCCAAATTTAAAGAATTATTATTTGTTCCGTTTCAATTTATTTTCATTTATTTCTACTCCATGATCTGATGGCAAGCGAGCCCGTTTATCAAATATATTTTTAATCCACCGCCTATAAATCAGTAGAATTGATTCCATTTTATCTTTTTGATAAAAACCCCATATGAACTCCAATCATACAAAAAATTTATTCCTAGGTAGCTTATTGGCTTTATTCATTGCCCTACCCACCCTCGCACAAAAACAACCTATTTTAGGAACTAGAAGCGTGGAAACATTGCGAATCGCCGGTTTACAATTCAAAGACTTAAATAAAAATAAAAAATTAGATGCCTATGAAGATTGGCGTTTGCCTGTGGATGCGAGGGTAAAGGATTTGGTGGCCCAAATGAGCCTGGAGGAAAAAGTGGGATTCATGCTGATCAGTACGACCCGAATGGGCGGTGATCAGGTATTCGGGGCTGGAGTTCAACCTGGAGGGCCGCAAAAGCCAATTACCGAAAGCTTCAACGAAGAAGATTTGGTACAGAGTACCAATATGTTTACGCGCAAACCTTTGTCGAGCCCAAATTTATCTGCGGCTGGAACAACGAAAGCCATCACGAAATTTCAATTAAGGCATTTCATTTTACGTGCAAATCCATCTCCAGATATTTTAGCTAAATGGTCGAATAATTTACAGGCTCTTTGTGAAACAAGCCGATTGGGAATTCCGGCAATTGTCGCATCCAATCCAAGAAACCATGTAACTACGGATGCGTCTGTTGGCCTAAGTGTAGGAGTAACTGCATTTTCAAAATGGCCGGGCGAATTAGGTTTAGCGGCGATGCGCGATTTTACATTGACTCGTAAATTTGCTGAAATCGCGTCCCAAGAATGGAGGGCCGTTGGCCTACGCAAGGGCTACATGTACATGGCTGATTTGGCCACGGAACCTCGCTGGCAAAGAGTCGAAGGGACCTTCGGGGAAGATGCTGATTTAACATCCAACATGATTACTGAAATCGTATTAGGTTTCCAGGGAAAAAAATTATCCAACACATCCGTCGCTATGACGACCAAGCATTTTCCTGGGGGTGGGCCTCAGGTAGAAGGCCAGGATTCGCATTTCGACTGGGGTAAATTTGCTCATTATCCGGGTGGCAAGTTTGAATATCATTTAAAGCCATTTAAGGCGGCCATTGCCGCAGGTACTTCGGCCATCATGCCATACTATTCAGCTCCCAAAGGAAAGGAGTTTGAGGAGGTTGGTTTCTCGTTCAACAAAGCGATGATTGGGGATTTATTGCAAGATAAATTAGGCTTCCATGGCATCATAAATTCCGACACGGGACCCATTGAAATGATGCCTTGGGGAGTAGAAAATTTAACGATTGCCGAGCGGTATCAAAAGGCTTTACAGGCAGGTGTTGATATTTTCTCCGGTTCGGCAGATCCGGGTATTTTGTTGGAGACCGTCCAAAAAGGCCTCATTTCAGAAGCCAGAATTAATCAGTCGGTTACCAAATTATTGAAAGAAAAATTTGAATTAGGGCTCTTTGAAAATCCGTATGTGGATGTTGAAAATGCGCTGAAAATCGTTGGAAATAAGGAGGCTGTGGCCTCGGCTGATTTGGCATTGCGTAAATCCATTGTGCTACTGAGAAATGATCAAAAAGTATTGCCAATAGCGAAAAAGACGAAGGTGTATTTTGAAACTTATTTTAATACGGGTCGCAATAAAGATATTATTAAGGTGGCCAAACCTAATTATCCTGCATTTGAATTTGTGTCAACGAAAGAGGAGGCGGATGTTGTTTTAATTTGGTTGATTCCAAACGGTGGGGGATTATTTAGTTCGCAAGGGGCTAAAATTGACCTTCGTTTATCGACCAATCGCATCGATGTAAACCATGTAAATGAGTTGATCGAAAGCAAGCCCACTATTGTGGCCATTAATTATACGAACCCTTGGGTGATTGAGGAAATAGACAAAGGAAAAACCCGTGGGGTCATCGCAACTTTTGGGACAACCCAGGAGGCTTTGTTAGACATCGTCAGTGGAAAATTCAAGCCCACGGGAAAGATGCCCTTTACTACCCCCAAAAATATGCAAGCAGTGGAGGCGAATAAATCCGATGTTCCGGGTTATTTAGAGGGGCCTGATTATGGGTTGTTTATGTTTGGGCATGGCCTAACTTATTAAATCTTTTTAATCCATGAATTCTAAAGTTGACGCATTCCTGTTAAACACCAAAAAATGGCGTGAGGAACTCACCGTATTGAGGAGCATTGTGATGGACAGTGGCTTGGGGGAAGAATTAAAATGGGGCGCTCCTTGCTATGTGCATGAAAAGGCTAATGTCATAATCATCCATGGATTCAAAGACTATTTTGCCTTGATGTTTTTTAAAGGGGCACTCATGAAAGATCCGCAAAATTTGTTGCACAAACCGGGCGAAAATACACAGTCGGGCCGACAAATTCGCTTAACAAGCATGGATGAAATGTTAGGCCAAGAAGAGGTGCTTCGTGCCTATATTCAACATGCAATCGAGGTCGAAAAAGGTGGGGAAAAAGTGATCGTAAAGAAAACAGAAGAATATCCCGTTCCATCAGAATTGGAAGAAAGCTTTGCTGAAAATAGTGATTTACAACATGCGTTTTATGGGTTGACTCCGGGGCGCCAACGAGCCTACTTATTGCATTTTGCGGAGGCCAAGCAATCGGCCACACGAAAGGCTAGGATTGAAAAATACACGCAGCGCATTTTAAACGGGAAAGGAATTTTAGATTGCTGGTGCGGACTCTCAAAACGAATGCCTACCTGCGATGGATCCCATAAGCAATTAGTTTAAGTAAATTTAAATTTTAATTAGTTTCTTAAAAAGGAAACATTCATCTTTGCCTAACATAACTGCCAGGCATAAAATGAAATATAAATTCAATGTTGTATTTCTTGAGCCAGTGATGAAATTTTTAGGAGGTTTAGAAGAAAAGTCACGAGAAAAAATCCTTTATAATATTTGGAAATCAAGGTCAGTCAATGATCCAAAATTATTTAAAAAGCTTAGCGGTGAAATATGGGAATTTAGAACTTTACATAATAAAGCACATATACGATTAATGGCATTTTGGGAAAAATCGGATAAGCATAAAACGGTTGTAATTTCTAATAATGGATTTATAAAAAAAAACGGGTAAAACTTCAAAAATTGAAATGGAAAAAGCTGAAAACTCTAGATTAAATTACTTGGCTGAAAAACAAAATTCACATGAAAACATATAGTTTAGAAGAGGTTACCGACCATTTTGTTGGAAAGATTGGTACTCAAAATAGAGACTCATTTGAAAATGAATTGAAACTTGATCTATTGGGTCAAACCATCAAACAAATTAGAAAAGATCGGAATTTAACACAAGAACAATTAGGCGAGTTAGTCGGCGTAAAAAAAGCTCAAATTTCTAAAATAGAAAATAGTCTAACGGATGCAAGGTTTGAAACTATCCTGAAAGTCTTTAATGCATTAAATGCGAAGGTTAATTTCAATGTTGAATTGCTACATCAAACATAGCTATTAACAATTTTAATTTGGTGTATTAATAATGACCATAATTAAAATTATACCCCTAAAAATTCCCCTGTCTATACTATTTTATTTATCTCATTAAAAAAGCGGCTCGAAAACGAGCCGCTTTTCATTTTTATTTGCTCCAAACAATGGCTTTTGTGTAAGGCTGCAGCAGCACTGGCCCCACCAAACCATATTCTTGAATGATCCCGCGGTCGGCAACCGCCTTATTTAAACTATGTAATTTATTATTCAAGGTCGTCGCAACCCTAATTTCAATTTTGTTTTCTCCTGCTTTTAAGCTGTTTCCTAAATCCGCCTCAGCACTAATTTGGTCTATGGCAATCGCCTGGCCATTCACCGTCAAGGTAAACGTATCAACCACCTGACCCAAACTTATTTTAGCTCCATTTTTCTCTGAAGTCCAGTTATTAGGCAATGTCAAATTGTAGGTATAAGTCCCTATGCCAGATACGTTTTTCAACGCATCGATATCAGGCCACGCTTGCAGTGAACTTAAATCCAACGAAATGAACGGCTTGATCGTTTCTGCTCCTGAGATACCTAAACTACCATATTTGTTTTTAGGTTGCCAGTCTTCAACGCTCAGTTTCCAAGCGCCGCGGGTCAAATCCATTTTCTCCAAAGAAGCGCCCATTTTAGTCTGAATGGTTTTCCCATCGCTAAAAGTCGTTTGATAGGTTCCGGCTTTATTAGCCAAAATAGCTAAGCTTCCATCCTTTGCTTGAATCACTCCGTCGGCATCCGTCGACTGTACATATAGAGGAGAAGTTGGCATACCCACATGTGCAGGGTTCTTTGAAATTCCGATCAGCATCGACTCGTCGACATCCAAGCGAATGTCAACCGTAACCTGTTTTCCGTTTGAAGTATAGTGGGCAATTGGCGTGATTTCCCCAGACCACGCATTCAAAATAAATGGCTGGCCACTGCCTTCCAATGTAATTTTTGTACTTAGTGGCGTGCCTATTTTTGTGCCATAATTTAAGCCCTTCACTCGAATCGTTTTAGGCTCTTCAAAAATATTTCCAGGCGTAGTCGTCAACCCTTTATAGCGCTCTACTTTGCTGTTTGGCGTCGCTGGAATTTGGTCGTCCCCTTGATTATATAAAAAGTAATAATCGCTGGACGATTTTGGATCATGTCTACGCATGCTCATCAAATTAGACGGTTTGGCTGTTTGTGCACCCGGTAAAATTCCTAATGACTTTAATAATGCAGGAACTTCCTGTTCTGTGGCAATAGAATGAACGGATTTTTGCTGCAATAATTCGTCCAAAATTTTCTTCAAAACCGCATCTTCTGAAGGCGTATTTCCAGGAGTGCGCGAAGGCAGTGGCCCCACAATTATAACCGGCAAATCTTTTTTAGCATAGGCCAAAATCTTTTCCGCCATGGCAACCGGCAACGTATTTTTAGCCGGATTAAAAGTAGCCGCAGATTGCAATAAGCCATTTAAAATAAATGCTTTATACGCGGGACCTGCGTCAAAAAGTCTTTGGTTAGACACCTCCACTTGCGGAAGCGACATTAAACTTGGGTTTAAATAATCCCAAGTAAACCCATGTTCCTGAAGAGCCAAGTCATTCCAAAAACGTACGTTGCCTATGCCCGCCGAGAAGGGTGCCGGGAAGGAATAGTTTTGCATGTAAACCGCTAAATCTATTTTGGCCACTCCTTGCTTCATTACTTGCTCATTTCGCGCCAACCAATCATTGATCATGGGCGCGTCGGCTGCCCAAATCGGATTTCTTGGGCCCCAACTATTTGAAAAGTTTCCTTCTCCAAATGTATTATAACCGGGCCAAACTGATTTTGGATTAAACGTATAAGGATATACGTGATAGACGCCTTTGGTTTGTCCACTGGCAAAACACTTGTTCATGCGAACAATAATATCTTGAAAAGTTTGGGCATAATTCAGCGATCTTGCGGCAGCAAGTTCATTCGAATACCAAGTATTTCCACTAATGTGATTGGCAGAAGCCATCGGTCTGTAGACATCTATTTGGTCTCCCGAGGAAAGCGTTTCATGCTCAGGTCGGTTTAAATTGTACGTGACGTCCAACTGGTCCGGGGTATTCACCGTGGGCACATCTTCGGGTTGAAGACGTAGGGCTAAATTGTATTTATTGGCCCATTGAGTAAATGGAATAATTCTGTTTTCTACAAATAAATCGGTTCTAACTTTATTATAATCGGCCCGAATGCGCACATCGCTATGATCGCTATAGGTATAATAATGGTCGATATCCAAACCGCCGCCTCGGCCTCCCCATACTCGGTCGATTCCTTCATCGATTAATGCAGGCAAATGGTTCATTAGATCGTAGCCTAATTTGGATTTAAAATCTTTGGCCATATTGCTACTCCATACATCACTAGGAGCGCCAAAACCATCAATTGAATGGGAATCCACAAAAATATCTCCGCCACCATTGGCCTTCAAAAGACTTTTAATGCTTTCAGTCCAATAGGATTCATAGCCGCTAATTAATAAGTTGGTCCCTTCTAAACTAAACACTTCCGGTTGCGGATCTACTGCCACCACCCGAATCGTAATCAAAATCCAGTTGGCCTCTCCCGCTGGCGCCGCCCATTGCAAGCGGCCCGTCGTGGAACCGCCAAAAAATCCTGAAGTATTTTTTTGTACAATCTTATCCGTCAATGAAACCCCCGATGCATGATCGATCGTCATTAATTTTGATCCTTTTGTCGGTGTTTTAATTATTTTATAAGCTACCACGGAAAGAATGGTTCCCTTGCCAGGCAATGAGTCATTAAATTCTTTTCCTGCCAAAATCATGGTGTCTGCAGCAGATAATGTTTTGCGCACAAAATCATTTTTGATGGAAAAAGTGCCTGCAACTGGGGCGCCAACTTTATATTTAAGACTGACTTTAAGTCCTAATTCATTGGCCTTTTTTAATACAGCCTCAACTTGCTTGAGGGTTGGTTCGCCTCCCTGGCCTATCTCGACTCCCGCGATTCCAGCGGCTTTCATGTCGGCCAATTGTCTTTCCAGCTCTGTAATTTCAGCCGTTTCGGGAGGGAAATTCCAACGTACCCAAGGAAGATCTTCAGAACCGGGTTTTGAAAATGATTGGTTAGTTAAGGAGGTAACTGGGTTAAATTGTTGGTAGGTAGGAGCCCAACTCGATTTTTTACTACAAGCCCAAAAAGCCATTTGGGACAACAGTAAAAGGTAAGTCAAATATTTAATTTTCATCATGCTTATAGGTTTTACAAGTAAATTAATGGAAATAAATTACACAACATACTGATAATGAATAAAGGAGATAAAATTCCTACTTGTGCCGATGTAATTTAAGGCCCCTTTTTATCTCCCCTTAGCCATTTTTACAAATAACTTAACCACCATTTTTCCTTGTGCGCCGTTTTATAGGAATCGTACCATTTGCATAATGGATATAGGCAACTAATGATAAGGATCCAAATTAGGTACACAAAACCTAGGCTATATCCTTCCCCTTTTATGCTAAAAAGGAAGGGAAAGGTTTGTAGACTGTTGATCGCTTCAACAAGGGAATGCCCTCTTGAAAAGAATAAAATCATGCAAATGGTGTGCACCAGATAGAAATGAAGGATGTAATAGAAAAAGGCTGTTCTTCCGAATACGCGGAACGCTTTTGTTATTTTATTTTGGATCGTTTCCAAAAACGATAAGGCTAAAATAGCAATCCCGATCATCACCGACATATAAGCCAAAGAAGGGGGATATTTATGCACTTTTAAAAAAGATAAAAAGGTGTAAAAGACGGTACTTTGGGGAGCCCAAGGTTTGGGATCGCCATAGAGGTTGATGGCTCTTAGGACAATAAAAAAGCCAATCAATGATAATCCAAATCTCAGCAATATTTTTTGTCTTTGTTGGGAGGTGAATTTAGGGGTAAAGAAAATACCAAAACAATAACCCAGAATCATTAGGCCCGTCCAAGGAACAAAGGGATACATAATGGCAATGACGTGACCTATCGCGATGGGATATATGGCAAAGGAACCATGGTGAAAAAGATCCCACCAGAAGCCAGCTTTAAATCCGGGTTCTGCCTCCAAAAAGTCTAAGGCATTATGGCCCAAAACAATGAAAAGGCCAATGGCTAATAAAAATTTATAGGGCAAGCGACTCAAAAAACCTAAAATAATCATGCTAATTCCGATCGCCCAAATAACCTGCATGATGACTAAATTATAAAACGGATTAAAAGTCATAGCTAAAGTAATCAAGCCAAATTCGACGAAAATCAGCCACAGTCCACGCTTTAAAAGAAACGAACTAAGTTCAGATTTTGTCTTTCGCTTGCTTTGTAGGTAAATAGAAAGACCGGAAAGAAAAACGAACGTAGGGGCGCATAGGTGAGTAATCCAACGCGTAAAAAAAAGAACCGGAGTGGTGGTTGATATATTTAGCGGGTCATCCAAATAAGCTCCTTGGTGTATAAAATCCCGAACGTGATCGATCGCCATGATGACCATAACGATTCCCCTTAATACATCAATGGAATCTACTCGTTTTTGTGTGCTTGCTACTGAATTCACTGACATTTCTTTATTATAATTTTAGGATTAATTCTTCCAACAACGAATAAGGATTTGAATTTTCGGATGAGCCAGATTTTAATCTCCATTTTTGAAATAAAATATCTTTTGGCCTCATCAATGATTCTTCCCTTTTTCCAGCAACATCGTAAACGCATTTTCCCAATCTGGAACCATTTCGGATTCATACCCATAAAATTTGCCGGTGGCAATCGTATTAAAAGCTTTTGGGTTTTAATCCTGTAATGGATATGTACATGTTATGTCATTTTCCGTTCCAGCCGTCTTCCATTCCTTTCAAGAAATCCTTGTATCCCACTTCGTAACCGAATAGACCTCCCATCAACGCAAGGTGAATAATCAAGATTGCTTTTTGCCATTGAGGACGTTCTTTCCAAGGCTGATTTTGGTCAAAGGGGTCAAAAATTAATGCGATTCCTAATTGGGTCGCCGCCTCTAAAGCGGATTTTTTAACCCATAATTCATAAAGCCCCAAAAGAACAAAGCCGATGTAAAGATATTTGTTAAATGATGTTTTCATGTACGAAATGTTGTGTCTTCAAAATTAAAAAAATTGTCTACATTTTGAAGACTAATGGCCTAATTTAATGACCTACCCTATGGTTATTTTTCAAAAACGAATCTCTAATTATAAAAAAGCCTCAAAAAAATATTTTCGAGGCTTCTATTCATTCGCTAAGCGAATTTTAAAAAACGAGACTTTTTTGGAATTCCTTGTATTTCAAACCGACATCTCGGATGTATTTGGCCTTGTCCGTTTTCATTTTAGTTTGAACGTCCAAAGTATAGGTGTCGCCAAGGTGATCATAATAAAACTCGGTCGTAAACAACATTAATTCGACCATTAAAGGCAACGTATCCAATCCCTTCTTTTCTAACAAATAATAAACGCTTTTCTTATTTATTTCTCCTTTGGCGCGCGTAATAAAACCGATGTTCTCGAGCTTTCTTAAGCGATTGGATAGCATCTTACTAGGCACCTTTTCAGGAGATTCTTTGAATTCATTAAATAACTTTTTGTGACCAAAAATCATGTCCCTTAGAATTAACAAAGTCCATTTGTCGCCCAACACATCTAAGCCGGTTGCGATAGGACATAATGACCGAAATGCAATATTATTTTCCTCTTCCATAATCAAAACAAAAGTATGCAAAAATAAGACAATATAGAATTACGTTAAGCGTCTATGAGGAAATAAAATTACTTATCCATACCAATGAAAAAAGCCTCGCAATTGCGAGGCTTTCTACTACTTTATACATCAGGAATCCTATTTGAATCCGAATTTTGATAAGCCTTTATGACTAATCACAATCGCTTCCAAAGCCGTTTCGTTGTAACAAGCATCTTGCTCCACGAAATAATACTGCATCCCAGCTAATTTCTTATTATCTAAAATACGTTTGAAATCAATTTTACCATTGCCCACAGGCGCAAAACGACCTTGGTCATCCATGTCCTTCACGTGCCAAATTTTAAATCTTCCTGGGTAGCGTTTGAAATAAGCTATAGGATCTACACCAGCTTTCGTTACCCAGTATAAATCCATTTGAAAATTAACAAACTTAGGATTGCAATGCTCTAATAAATAATCAAAAACGACATTGCCATCCGCATCTTTTAAAAATTCAAAATCATGGTTGTGGTATAATAATTGTAAACCAGCTGCCAGACATTTTTCGCCTAATTTGTCTAAGATTTCTGCCAAATTCTTTGCCCCACCTTTCATGGCCATTCTTTTATTCACATTATCATAGGTAAATAAGCCCATTGGCGGAACAGGGATAACGAAATATTTAAAACCTGCCAACTTCAAATCGGCGATTTGTCGGTCTATATTCTCGAAATTAACCGTTCCCTGATGTGCAGAAATCGGAGTTAATTTCATCTCGTCCAATAAAGATTTGAAATCGGATGGTGATAAATTATAGAATTTGCCATTATTATACCCCGCAGACTCCACATTCACATAACCCGCTTGAGCTACACTCGATAAAGTCGCGCGCGCCTCTTTCATCATTGCATCACGAACGGTATACAAAGCTAATCCGCCAAAAGGCTTATCAGCAACGCCTGATTTTTCAATCGGCTTAAAAGAAAACAAGGACATCGCCATGATAGCGCAAGTCAATAAAATAGGTTTCATTTTCATCTTTAATTTTTTAGACATTAGATTAATCATTTATTATACGTTTAAGAGAAATTGAAGAGGATTGGGGATAAAATCGATTCTTCAAAAATACTAAATTAGACGCAAAAGCAATTCATTTTCTTCTCAAATAGAGAAAAATTAGCCTTGATGCGTTCCCTACCTTCATTCTCTTGACTATTCTTGTGATATAATTCCACAAAAACGATCTTAAATTCTTCTGGGAAATAGGCATAAACTAGTCTCAGCCCAGAATTAACACCTCGGCCTTTCAAAGACTTGCAAGCGATTTTCTTCACCTTAATAATACAAGCGTTCAGTTTTAAATCATTTATCTCAAAACTCAATGGGGGCCGCTCATTGGGAAATACCTTAAGAATTTGCTTGATCACGGCCAAATCTTCTGTCAATGAACGATATTTCTTTAGCAACGATTTTAGACCTTTTTTTAATTCATCAAGCTCGACAAAGATCATGACTCTTCGGTTTCCTCATCATAATTTCGAACAGAAAAAGGGGCCTCTCGATAAAAAACTAGTTCGTAATTGATTTCTTCCCCCTTCTTTGAGGCTAACCAAGGAATGTCTTTATGGGAATATTGGCTAATGGCAGCCGCTGACCAATCACTCATTTGTTCCATCACACGGTCAATCACTTCTGTTTCGCTCGCTTTCAGCTCTTGTAAATCTGCTTTCACTAAAGGCAAATAACGCGTTTGAGCATACCCACGATATGCCGTTTTTACTCGTTGGAGCTGCTTACTTTCAATCATTTGTTGAATAAGCTTATCTAGCTTTTGAGGAACTGGGCCAAACGGAAGTTTTCGGTATTTTGCCCCCGTTAAATGCTCTTCATATAACTCGTAATAATTGAAATCTGAAAAATAGAGCAATTTGTATAAGACCGTTTCACCTACATTAGGTTTTCCCGCACAGCGCTCTAGCATATAAAGCAATACGTTTTTAAATTTTTCTATGTGAAGCTTTGGAACCGAAATGCGTTCCTTTTTCTCCAAAGAACCTGACGGATCCTCTACAAAATTCGGATTCAATTCAAAATCATGCGACAAAAACTCATCTAACGAAAAGCCCAATTCCAATGATAATTTTTGCAACTCCAAAACATCAACTCCTCTATTTCCCAACTCTATTTGAGTAAGGGAAGATCTTGAAATATGAACCCTTTTGGCCAATTCCTCCTGCGACAAGCCTTTCTTCTTTCGAAGCTCAGTGACCCTAAATCCAATATCCTTTTTCGTCAAATAGTCCTGCATGTCGATCCTGTTAAATTATTCAGCATGCAAAGATAAACGAAGTTCGATAAAAGAACAATCAATTGTTTGATATTGAAACAAATGCGAAGATAAAATTTGATTATTCGCTAAAATGCATCACTAAATTTTCCCACTCCTCCTGCAGCGAACAGGTGGGTCGGATTTTCTTGGCTTTGGCATACCAATAATCCGCATTCCAAAGATCACCTTCCTTGCGATGTAAATAGGCGTGCACCCAAGCAGCATCCAGATCACGCAAATGGTCCACTTGCGCATGAGCCTGATTCCAGTCGCCTTTAGCATCATACCAAAGACTTTTTAGCACCGGCGCAAGATTTTTATCCGGCGCCGAAAGCGTTAAAGATTCTTTAAATGTGTTCATTCAATTAATGTTGGAAATTACGGCCCTAAAACTTTATCCACTGCTTGCGCAAAAATAAGGAGAATTCATTTAAATAAAGCTCGCCTATTTTTAAAATTTAAAGCCGAGAAAAGGTAAGCTTTTCTTTCTGAAAACATCCGACCGATTTTTCAGTTATCGGTTTATGTCCAAATCTCCCATCAACATCGTCTGGTTTAAACGTGATCTCCGATTTACGGATCACGAACCTTTATTCCGGGCCTTGGAGGAAGATGTTCCTGTATTATTAATCTATTTTTTTGAGCCATCGCTAATCAATTTTCCTGATAGCGATCTGCGTCATTGGCGTTTTGTGCATGAATCTTTAGTCGAAATGCAGGGGAGATTAGAAGATCGAAAAGGCCAATTATACCTCTTTCATTCCGAGGTGATGCCTGTCTTTAAAGCCCTCGCCGAAACCTATGCTATCCAAAAAATCTTTTCCCATCAGGAGATTGGAAATGCGCTGAGTTATAAAAGGGATAAGGAGGTTAAAGTCTTTTGCCAACAAGAAAAAATCGATTGGCTTGAAACACCAACTAATGGCGTCATCCGCCGATTAAAATCGAGAAAAACCTGGCAACAACGTTGGGAAGAAACGATGCGCCGAGAACCCTTTTTGGTCCGAGAAGACCACTGGAATTTGCTGCATTTAAACCCTTCGTTATATGCGAATTGGAAAGGTCCCGAACTGCCTATTGAATTCAAAACGCGTAATCCCATTTTCCAAGAAGGAGGTGAATATTGGGGTTGGAAATACCTGAAAAGTTTTATTGAAACCCGGCATCCCGGTTATAGCTCCTCGATCAGTAAACCCGAAGCAAGCCGACGCGCCTGCAGCCGGATATCCCCCTATTTGGCCTACGGAAATATCAGCATGCGCATGGCTTACACCTTCACCATGCAGCATTATAAATCAGCCTTAAATAAACGTTCCCTACAAAATTTCACTTCAAGGCTACACTGGCAAGGGCATTTTATCCAGAAATTTGAGGATGAATCTCGAATGGAATTTGAGCCTGTCAACAAAGCCTACCAGGCGCTCGAAAAGGCCCGAGATCCACGACTCATTCAAGCCTGGGAACAAGGAAAAACAGGAGTGCCGCTCATCGACGCATGCATGCGATGTGTAGTGGAAACAGGCTACCTGAATTTCCGCATGCGTGCCATGGTCGTATCGTTTTTTGTCTTCAACCTTTGGCAAGATTGGCGTGACTTAGCCCATTTCCTAGCGCGCCAATTTCTAGATTATGAACCCGGGATTCATTATCCACAAATTCAAATGCAAGCCGGCGTCACCGGCATTAATACGATCCGTATTTATAACCCCATAAAAAATTCCTATGCCCATGATCCCGATGGAGTTTTCATTAAAAAATGGGTGCCAGAATTAGCGCGTATTCCAGCTACTTTGATCCACGAACCTTGGAAACTAAGCGACATGGAACAAATTTTATACGAGGTAAAAATAGGTGTGGATTACCCGGAACCTATCGTCGATTTAAGTCTAACGCGGAAGAGTGCTTCGGACCTCGTTTGGGCGATGCGGAAAACCAAAGCGGCCCGAAAAGAAGGTAGCCGCATCTTGCAAAAACACGTAAATAATCCCAACAAATGAGGGCCTTTCTAATTTTTCCACATCAATTGTTTGAGGAGGTATTTTCGCTAACAGGCGACTATACTTTTTATGTGGTCGAGTCTCACTTATTTTTCAAGCAATACGCTTTTCATAAGCAAAAACTTCTTTTTCACCGGGCAAGTATGCGGGCCTTTGCGGACCGCCTCCGGGCCAACGGGAAATCGGTTGAATACATGGACGCGCAAGATCCTCGCGCTTCCGAGATTAAGCTCATTCCGTCTTTTTCGGCGGAGGAAATATGTCTTTTTGACCCCAACGATTACCTGTTGGAAAGACGTCTTCGCCGGTCGGCGCAAGGCAAGCTCGTCTTTTTACCTAGTCCCAATTTCTTGAATACCGACACGGGTTTGTTGGGAAATCGCAAGCCCTATTTCCAAACGGCTTTTTACACGCAGCAACGAAAAGACCGCGGCTTGTTGCTCGACGAGGAGGGCAAACCCTTGGGAGGCCAATGGACATTTGATGCGGAAAACCGAAAAAAAATACCTAAAAATACCTTCATCCCAGCCCCCTTTCCTGCGGCCAAACCCAACAGCTATCTACTGGAAGCCATTGACTATATAAATCGTCATTTTCCTCATAACCCAGGCTCCATTGAAATGCCTTTTTCCGGGGCCTATTACCCTACAACACATGCGGAGGCACAAGCCGCTTTGGATCAATTTATACAGGAACGCATGCCGCTTTTTGGCGATTATGAAGATGCATTTAAAGCACAGGAGAAGACCTTATTTCATAGTATTTTAAGCCCGCTGATAAATGTGGGATTATTGAATCCCGGCCAAGTAGTCGAACGAATCGCCGAGTCAAAGGCGCCTTTAAACAGCACAGAAGGCTTTATCCGCCAGATGGTCGGTTGGCGCGAATTTGTCCAATTGCTCTACCGGAAGATTGGAAGCCAGCAGCGTACCATCAACTATTGGAAATTTACAAATGAAATGCCTGAAGCTTTTTACACTGGAAATACGGGCGTAGAACCCATTGACCAAACAATTCGGAAGTTATTAAAAACAGGTTACAATCACCACATCGAAAGGCTCATGGTGTTGGGAAATTTTATGTTGCTGTGTGAAATCAAACCCGATGCGGTGTATCGCTGGTTCATGGAAATGTACATAGACGCGTATGATTGGGTGATGGTCCCCAACATCTATGGCATGTCGCAATTCAGCGATGGGGGTTTGATGACTACAAAACCTTATATCTGCGGCTCAAATTACATCCTGAAAATGAGTGATTATCCGAAGGGGGATTGGCAGGGGATTTGGGATGGATTATTCTGGCGATTCTTGGATAAGCAGAGGGAAACCTTTCGCAAAAATCCTCGTTGGGCCATGCTTATCAGCACCTGGGACAAAATGCCGGAAGAAAAGAAATCGGCACATCTGAAACGGGCGAATGAATTTCTGCTCCAGCTACACCATTAATTGATTCCAAACAAAAAAACCAAAAGATAAAGTCCTCTGGTTTTATGCAATCCGTGTTCTAAATATAATTCGATTTTTGGAAATGGGGGCTTGTTGTTTGACCAATGGAAATAAGTTTCTTTCCTAAATGAATGCGTCAGTGAAAAAATTTGCATGAATAAAAACATAATTAAATTATCTTTTTAACTTGTGATTCACTCTCGTACCCTCTTTTACCCAAAAATAACCTATTTAAAAATCATGAAAAAAACTTACTCCCTATTGATCGTACTCGTTCTTTCCTGCTTCGCATGGAATACTTTTGCTCAGGATGGAAAAATATATCCATTGGACGCGCCTAAAGAACCTAATGCAATTCCCTTGGGTACAGGATCTGTGAAGGACCAACCCGCTCCAGAGACTTGGTTTCGCCAGTGGGGTGACCCGATGGCCAGAAACATTTCCCAAGCCACGTTAACGCCATTTTTCCCTGAAAAAGGAAAAGCCAATGGGGCTGCTGTCATTGTGGCTCCCGGTGGGGGATACCGCTGGCTTTCCATGGGAAATGAAGGCTGGGAAGTCGCTGAGGCCCTGGCCAAAAAAGGAATAACTGCCTTTGTTTTAAAATACCGATTGTTCCCAACGGCACCCTCTTTGGATGATTTCACCGCATGGATGAATCGTCCGCGTCCGGCACCAACAAAATCCGATGACGCTTCTAAAACCAATGCCCCTGCGCCTATGGCCCAAATGGATTTGTATAATCAATTGGCAGATGCGGAAGCCGCCTATGCGATGATTCTAAAAAATGCCAATGAATGGGGCGTGGATATCAAGCGAATTGGGATGATTGGCTTTTCTGCGGGAGCCGGTCTAACCATGCATGCAACACTGAATTCAAAAACGATGACGCTAGCTTTTATTGGCCCAATCTACGGGGGAATGGGACCCGTAAAAGTACCTGCTAACGCCCCGCCTATGTTTAATGTGATTGCCTCTGATGACTTCTTGTTTAATGCGCAATTTGGCGTGATTGATTCTTGGTTTAAAGCAGGCCGACCGGTTGAATTTCATTTATACCAAAATGGGGGTCATGGCTTTGGTTTAGGCAATCCAAATCGGACAAGTAATCGTTGGTTCGATGCCTTTACCCACTGGTTAGATGTAAACAAATTTCTGGTGGCCAAATAGGTTGCATAATTCTTGCCTTTGCCATTTTTGAGAAGAGTATTATTTAAAAATTTAGCTCCCCTTCTCCCCATCATAAGGAAAATATTACGATGAATGAATTTTCACAAAATCTTTGTAGGAAATAAAATCGCCATGAGGCTTAAGGTCTCTTATTAATTGATTCAATTGTTCGAATAGGGCTGATTGACAGCCTTTGGTCGTATAGCGAGGCAAGCCAAATGATTGAATATCAACAAATTCCCAGGGATGAAAATACAAACTCAAAAATCCTTCTCGTTTCAATGTATGAAGCGCCAATTGTAGATAAAGCGAATAAGGGAAATTTTTAAAGCTGAGCCAAAAAAGAGGTATTCGACAAAAAGTACTTACGGAAGCCGGGACCCTGAATAAACCCTCCTCCCTATATAAATTTCTGGGTAGATGCAGGTTATTATATCTTCCGGGTATCCAAGTGGGATTAATGGAGGCATCGTAGGCATAACCTGCCTGAATCTTGTCTGCGACAGGAACCTGCTTCATTCGAGGCATTCGTAAACCCACAACCTCCTTCTGAATAATTTCTGATAATCTCTCCCGTGAGTCTTCTAAATCCTTGGTGGCATAAGAAGAATGATAAAATGTATGCGAGGCTATTTCATGTTGGTGGGCCAATTGTTGGATAAGCTCAGGGGAATGATTTGCAAAATTTGCTGTGGTAAACAAGGTGGTTTGGATTGTCGGATCTTGCAATATTGGCATCAATTTATCAAGCCCTGCCTTACCCACTTGCATTTGTTGGTTTGGAGTAATTTTAAAGCCATACTCTAATGGCATGTCAAATTCTTCTACATCAAAACTTAATAAAATTTTTGGAATCATATATTTGATTCTTTAATTATATAATGGGGCCTGTTTTTACTTTGTGCAAATAATTTACTCAAGTATATTCCAATAATTCCAAGAATCATAAGATTTAGTCCCCCTAAAAAAACAACCGAAGCAATTACTGAGGCCCAACCAGGCACTTGGGTTCCTGTGTAAATAGCGTGGATGATATAAGGAATGGATAAGGTCGATAAAAACGAGAATATAAAACCAAGGTAAGCTGCAAAATATAAAGGCTTAGTACTAAAGGATGTGAACCCTTTTAAACCAAAGCTGACCATTTTTTTAAACGTATACTTGGTTTGGCCATTAATCCTTTGACCGGGTTGATACTTTAAACTTATCTGTCTAAAGCCCATCCATTTTACTAAGCCTCTATAAAATAAATCAAATTCATTAAACGATTTTAATTGATGGATCGCTCTTCCACTTATTAATCGAAAATCAGCCGATCCCTGCTCCAGTGTAATGTCAGATAATTGATTTAGAAATTTATAGAATAAATTAGACGTCTTTCTTTTTATAAAACTTGCTGATTCATTTTCCTCACGATGGGTGCACACAATGTCATAGTCCTGCTCATAGTGGCTTAAAAGTTCTTTGATTAAAGTTGGAGGATGTTGTAAATCGCAATCCATCATAATAATGACATCCGCAAAAGTGGCGTCTAAACCTGCTTTAATGGCATTTTGATGCCCAAAATTGCGCGAAAATTCAATGTATTTTACCTTGCTATCTTGTTTTGCTAGCTCCCTTATGAGTTCTAACGTCTTATCGGTACTCCCGTCATCCACAAATAAAATTGTGTACTGATAATTTGTGGAAGCTAATGCATGCACAATCTCATCATAAATCGGACGAATATTTCCCTCTTCATTATGAGCTGGTAAAATGATTTCAAGCTTAGTTTGCATGAGCGCTATTGGTTGAAAAATTGGAAAAAAGTAATTGAAACGTAATGACTAACCAAGCCATAAAGCATGGCAATGCTTTTAGCGCATATCGGATGACATATTCTTTGCGTATATATCTAGGGAACAAATCGGTGGGAGAAAAAACGGTTAATATTAAAACGAGTAGCAGTAAATAAAACATCCAATGGTCCGCCTTGGGGTTAACTAACACATACCAAATAGAGAATCCAACCACAGCAATGACATAGGTAGGGGATTCAGCGGAGGTACTAAAAATGACCACGCCAATTAAAACCTGAGCTAAATAGCTTAATTGATAGCTCGTTTGCTTCCATTTCGAAAATCGAAAAAAAGGTAAAAGCATGAGGATGCCGGCAGGCAGGATAAAGTAAAGATTAGATAACTCATGCCATCCGCTCACTCTTTTCACAAAACCCATAGCAGAAATATCGGTCATCCCCATATTTTGATACGAAGAAACATTTTCTATATTTTTTTCGATCAAAACTTGATACCAATCCACATACGATTGAAGGACAAATTCAGGAGCAGAAATAAGCATAGGTAAACAGAATAACAGAACCGCCCAACCGATCAAATAGATAATTAATTTTTTATACTCGTTAGAAAAAATGATAAAAGTAATCCCCACAATGCCATATAATTTAACCAAAGTTCCTGCGACAATGAACATCGCGGCGAGGCCTAATTTGCCTTTTCGGATAAACACGAAGGTTAAGATAATCCAACTGCAGAGCATTGGATTAAATTGTAAATTTTGAATTGACGTTATATTTTCGACTAAGGAAATTAATAGAATGGTATGCTTAGCCTTCGATGAAAGGGGCAATTGATGAACGGCATAAAATAAAATCCAGGCATTGAGCATGGCCCACAAGGCAACCCCTAAAAAATTGGGAAGAAGAGCAAAAGGGGCAATGATCAAACTAAAAAATGGCCCATAGTGATTCTTATCGAAGTATTCCGTTGAATAAAAACTATATAGATTTTGCTGATTAACCGTATGCCAAAAAACGTTTTTGAAAATCAAATAATTATTGATGTGGGAATTGCCTTTACTTATTAAAATAAGGACAGCGACGAAAGGAATTAAAAACCATAAAATGGTAACAAAATTGGGTTTGCTTTCAAAATGAACTATTTTGTTTAATGATTTCCACATATCATTAAAAATGGGAATTCTTTGATTTGAACAAATTAAACGATGCTACAATAATTAAAATTTAGTAACATTATCTAATGCGAATAGATTGCAAGGTAAATATTTTTAACTATATAATGGTAAAACAGGATATTCTTATGATGAAATTGGTTATAGATATCCGATGCCAGCAGAAGATAATGTAATTAGTGGATTTTTTGAATGCTTAGTATTCTCTTTCTAACTGGGATAAACGTGAGCTTACTGGTTTTTTCAATACATTTGAAAAATTTATCCTTCATGATTCATCGCCTATTTACTGAACCTTTATCTGCTGAAAATAGTGTCGCGCTCGATTTAAGTGCCGCCAATTTGGAATTAAATCCCTCCATCTACGGAAATGTTTCGGCATTCCACGAGTACATCGAGGGGAAATTAAACGGAAAAATCGGTTTTGGGGGTTATTTGGAACACCGGGTTATCTATGAGTCCTTCGAGAATTTTGCCACGGCCTCCGCAGATTTCAGGAATATTCACCTCGGAATGGATTTTTGGACGAAGGCTGGAACTCCTATTTTTGCCCCGTTGGCAGGAGAAGTACACAGCTTTCAAATTAATCAGGGAGCTGGGAATTATGGCCCAACAATCATTTTATATCATCCGGCTGAAAACATTTACAGCTTATATGGACATGTGTCCATAGCTGATTTAATTCCTCTTGAAATAGGATCGCGTATCGCCGCGGATCAAAAGCTTTGCCACTTGGGGAAAACCGATGAAAATGGGGGATGGCCGCCACATCTGCATTTCCAATGGATCCGCGATATGCAAGAGTTTCAAGGAGATTATCCTGGCGTTTGTTCTGAAAGGGATCTTTCGTTTTATGCATACAACTGCCCGGATCCCTCGTATCTTGGAGATAATTTGTATCTTTAAAAACGAATCATTTCCATCATTATCCATGGCAGAAAATAAGAATAAAAATGCTGGAATTGGCATTGCTCTTGGCGCTTGTTTTGGAGTCGTTTTTGGAGCAGCCTATGGAATTATTTCGGGAAACATTTCAAAAGGAACGGGGTTGGGGTTGTCGATAGGTGTGTTTATGGGAGCCATTTTCGACTTTGTAAAAAATAGAAAGTAATGTAAATCGTCAGCAAAAAGTGGACCGATAGAGGTTATTTCTTAGGGAGTGTTTCCAAACAATTATTAAATAACAAAATGGAAACAAGAAAAAAACAAACAGCAGAAAATTACATCAAAGACATTCGTCGAAAGACAC
>SXGQ01618409.1_pt1 | contig 30280 bp, 17 predicted proteins | sample 3178371 | NCBI WGS metagenome assembly SXGQ01 (sample SAMN11356859, study PRJNA531348) | freshwater metagenome | isolation source: freshwater sample F1-20 | place: China: Fuxian Lake, Yuxi | collected 2017-12-25
GCCAGCACCAGATGCACAATGTTTTCCGACATCTCGTGTTCGGCTCCGGAGATCCACATCTTGGAACCGAACAACCGGAAGGTGCCGTCGTCGGAAGGCTCCGCCCGGGTGACGATGTCGGCCAACGACGATCCGGCCTGCGGCTCCGAGAGCGCCATTGTTCCGGTGAACCGGCCGGCCAGCATCGGCGTGACGAACGCCTCGATCTGCTCGGCGCTGCCGAACTTGGTCAACAGGTTGGCGTTGGCGATGGTCAGCATCAGATAGCCCGATGTGCTGATGTTGGCCGCCGAGAACCAGGAGAAGCCGGCCTGGGAAACCGTCATCGGCAGCTGCGCGCCGCCCAGGGAGGTGTCCATGCCCATGCCGATCAGGTCAGCGGCGGCGACGGCGTCCAGGGCGGCCTTGATCTCCGGGATCACCGTGACCGTGGTGCCGTCGAAACTCGGCTCGTTTTGGTCGCTCTTTTTGTTGTGCGGCGCGAAGTAGCGGGTCGCCAGTTCCTCGCACAGGTCCAGCACGTCAGAGAAGGTCTCGCGGGAATGCTCGGCGAAGCGCTCCCGTTTGACGAGGTCGTCGACGGCCAGCCACTCGAACAGCAGGAAGTCGAGGTCGCGCCGGGACATGACGGTGGACTTCATGGGCGCATCGTATGCCCGGCCGCGGTGGTCTCAGCCCGAAAGCCGGGCGGTCAGTACCGTCCCCGGCGCCGACGGCACCGGCCGCGATGGCGGTGCCGGAGTGTCGCGCGGCCACCACGTGCAGCGGATCTGCAGATCGTTGGCGTAGGGCCCTGCCGCGGCGATGGCCCCGCGGGCCGCGGCTTCCGGGCCACCGCCGGAGCCCGCATAGATCCGGTTCAATGGCTGGCTCGCGTCCCAGGCGGTGGCGACGCAGTCGGTACTCACGGCCAGGACCCGGCAGTCATCGGCGCGCTGCAGCACCGCGCACTGCGCCAAGACGTTGGCCTCGGCGGTGAACTGATCCGGCCCGTAGGCCCAGTCCTGCTGTTCATGGTTCGGGGAGTTCGCGACCGCCACCCACCCGTCGTCTGCGACGGCAGGCGGCGCCGCCCACAGCGCCGCAGCGGTCATCGCAACGCTGGCAACACCGATCCGGTGAAGATTCCATGTCACGGTCAGTCCCAGAGGATCTGGCCCACGAAGGCGAGTTGGCGACCGCCGCATTTGGGACAGGTCCGTCCGTCCCATCGCGGCGACGGCACACTGCACGATGGACACGGGTACTCCGCTTTCGCGACATCCTCGAGCGTGATCGGTTCGCCTCGCGCCACGTTGATGCCGGTTTCGGCGTCGCGCAATCCGTGCTCACCGCAGACCACCGGTGTCACCACTTCCCCCTGGAAGCCGTAACTGAAGTCCTCGCTGGCGCTGAACTGATGTTCGCAGTCCTCGCACCGGTATTGCGCTGCAGTGCCCATTCACTACTCCCCTTCGTCCGTCGTCACGTCGCCCTGGCCCCCGTCTCGCCGGGCGAGTGTGCCCGGCGCTGTTAGAACGGATCGTAGGACGGGCCTCTGACAAAACAATCAGCGCAATTCCGGACGCCCAGGAATCTGGTGTGCGAACGTAGAACCTGGCCGAGGAGATGGCCACGGGGAGGTCGACATGAAACGTGTGATCGGGCCGCTGATTGCAGCGGTGGCCACCGCTGTTGCGTTGGCCGGCGCGGCGGGGGCGATACCAGAGCAGGGCACACCTGAATTCGACGCCTTTGTGCAGGCGTTGCAGCGCAACGGATTCAACCTCATCCCCGACACCGCGTGGCGCGTCGCTCACCAGGCGTGCGAGGGCGGCATTCCAGGGTTCATCGGATACGAGCTACTCGCTCAGGGGGTTATCGGCCCCGGAGCCCAACAGCGCCTGATGAACGTGGCGATGCAATACGCCTGTCCGGTCCAGTAAGCGACTGTTAGGGCGAGGCAACAACCCGGGGTGTGGTCGCTAGCGCATAAACCGATATCAGCTCTCCCCGATTTCTCTTCTTCACCAAGATGGATATCTCTGCTCTATTTGTAAGAGCCGTCTACGCCAATGGGCGGCAGAAAATCGGCTGCCGCGAGTGCGGAGCTTTGAGCTTCACCGTGCACTAGGCCCACGATGTGCTGCTGTTCCCAACAGCACGGATCTCATGCGTCCGCATAGACATGCTTCCACCATCGTCACTTAAGGTACTGCCAGATCGAAATGGGGTTCCTACGGAACTCGCGAAGATCGTAACTGACCACGTTGCGGAACTGTTGTTCGGCACTTGCGTTCGAGGCTTGCTGCGTGGTCGCAAAGTAGGCGGACTCCGGTCGCCACAACGGATGCCGAAGTAAGACACAATTTTGTTCCCGGACTATCGCCGGTACGCCCTTGATCACAACTTTCGATGCACCGCTCAGGCCATTGGCTGCGGCGTCCATCCACTCCCCTCCTGATGGAAGCGAGCGCGCTATCTCCATGGGCTCCCCGATAACAAGCTCCAGCATGTCGAGGGCCAGTCTCCAGTCCAGTAGTCCATGCCGCCGCGAGTTGTTATAGGAGCGCAAGCAGTCGGGGCACGATGTGTCGCACTTGGCTGCGTGCTCGTCGGCTTCCCACTCGGACCGGAGTTCGGCAAAAGCGCCCTTCAGCATTGCGGCGAACAGTTCGGGCTTGCCGAGCTCGACCGCGTACCCGGCGCCGTTTTCAGCCGTATCCGCGAGGAAGACGGCAGCACCGACCTGCGTCCCATCAGTTGTTCCAGTCTCCGCTAGTACGGGTAGTTGAAGCGGCATGACACCCGCAGTGAGTTCGAGTGGATCAAGATCCAGGTACACCTGTGCGGCTCGTCTGAGCACCTCCGCAAAGGAGGTGTACGCCGCCCGGCCTGATGGGAGTTCATATAGGGCTATTGCGCCTGTACCAACGTCAAGCTTCCGTGGCGTAATGACAAGTGAATCGGTTACCCGGACTTCACCAATTGTCCGGATCGGGCTAGTGCCGGGTGGTGCAGTCTCGGCCAAGACCGTCTTATTCGGCTGCGGACGAAAGGCGTATCCCCGACCGAAATTGTCATTAATCGATACCAGCTGGCTTTGGGAATAGAGGTCAAGTTTGAGGTTGAGTGACTCATGCGTGCTTGTCGCAGACCCACCTGGAACGAGAGCTGGGGTGGAAACGCTGCTAAGTACTTCTTGATCGTCGTCAAAAGCCCGCGGCTTGTAGTCAGTCCGGAAGCCTTTCGGCTCATACACCTCAAGATGCTCATGAGGATCTCCGCAAGCTGAGCACACAAGTTCGGAAGTAAGTTCCGTCCGCCCACAGCTCACGCACCTGCCGACAGATCTTGGCAGCCCTAGCGGATCGACTGCCTTAACCCCATTACCCATCGGCACATACGCGGCAAATCCTGCGACCGTATGGACCTGGCCATCCTTAACAACCTCCGCCGATGGCGCGAAACTCCGCACGGCTAACTCAAGCGCGCGATCACTGACGACAAACCGCTGCATACCGATACGGCTGTGTATCTCTCTATCCCAGAGATTCCGCACACGCGTCGGGAAGCCAAACATTGGAATGATCCCATAACGGGCTAAAGCCGCACTCAGCTCGGTATCAGCTGAGTCATTCTCATTCTTGACGACTTCGTCGATGCGTTCCACAAGCCGGGAACGGATGCTGTCTTTCATTTCATTGACGTCATGATCGGGCAGAGGAGTGTGCGATGCGAGCCGATCAATGATCGCTTCTACCTCATCAGCAGTGGCGAACCAAGCAGCAATGCCGTCCCGGAACCCATGCCATTCGTCGATCTGCCCGAACGTTCCATGGCTGCTTTTTGGCGTCCATTTCGGCCGAGGCGACATATAGGAAAAGGCTTCGTAGAGGCATTCGCTAGCGGCGACCCGTTCCACAATTCGCCGTCGTCCGAGATCCAAAAATGGCTGCGGCGGCACATCTCCAGTGATTCGCTCCGCCCGATTGAAGTAATACTCGTCGTGCGTACGATCCCGACATATCGTCACTGCGTAGCTCAGCGCTTGGCCTGCCCGGCCTGCGCGGCCGACCCGTTGTTGATAATTAAATCTCTGAGGCGGCATGTTGGCCATCAGCGTTGAACGAAGCGATCCAATGTCGACGCCGACTTCCATCGTAGTTGTCACAGACAAGACATCTAGCTCATCAGTCAGATGATTTTCCGATGGCGTGAATGCGCCCTTAAACCATCGTTGCCGATCACGCTGAACAGCAAGCGGTTTCGTCTGACCGGTCAACTCAGCGATCGACAAGCGGCGAGGATCCTGATGAGCCAACCACGCGTAATAGTCCAGCTCCTCAGCGAATTCAGCACTCGCAAGGTCCGGGGCATAGCATTGCCTATTAGCGCAGACACCGAGGCTCGGGTGTAAATGGGAGAAGTTGCAGCGATTGCACCGCCATAATTTTCCCTGCCCTGGTTCGAAGACCAACGAACTGTCGGCTGGGGCTGTGCGCAGCAACCATCCTCCAATTGCCCGCGCGACCGCCTCACCGCTCATGATTCGGTTTAGCTGATCCTGGATCGCGGCACTATCGATTCCACGCGACGACGCGATGGCCTCAAGGTACTTGCGGACCGCCGGAGGAATGACCGCCGACCCTTGGGCGCCGGCACGACTGCTACCGTCGGTTCTTCCCATTAGGCCAAGAATGCGCACAACGTTAGCGAGCAATTCATATTGCTCTTCTTCAGCTAGAGGACCCGGGCAGGGCTGCCATCCCTCAACATGAATAAGTGCGATGCCGACCGACTCAAGATCGCGGCGCGCACGATCGAAGGTGGCGTCAACCACGGAGCTCCGTAATGAGGTTTTGAGCTTTGCCTGACCCTGCGTCAACGGCGGCAGGGGCCACAAGCCCGACTCAGGCGGCTCGAATGCGCGATACCAGGGAGTCTCGCCGTCCAGGGTATCTTCCAGCCACTTATTCAAAGGATCGGAACCACCAGGGTTAGCGCCCAGCGCGACAAAAACCTTGGTGATCCGCTCACACATATCGGCCAACCTCACTGACTTGACACCACCGAGCTTGGCAACTGCATCAGCCAGCGCAGCCTCGTCAGCCGCGTCAAGGGGCAAGCCAGTCATTTGTTTCATCCGGGCTACGGCCGCTTGTGCGAACCCCTTCTCCGCGGCTACCCCCGCGGAACTGCGAATCATGGCGTCAAGAGCGTCGTAGGCGTCAGTTCCGATCGCGATCTCGCGGCGGAGCACCTGGCGCACGAGGTCTCTATGATGATTTCGGGCGACACCGGCGGCGGTTCGTGCTGCGTCGTCGCGGCTATCGGTGAAAACAATCGTCTTGGCATCTGCGATCCCAGCTGAGTCGGTGCGACCGGCACCAAGGGACCGGATGAGCTCGGAAAGATAGAGCTGCGTTGCGGCAGCGGCGCCGGACGTATGTGCCCTAATCGCCGAGGCGACCTCGCCAGCGCGAAACGCACCCTTCGGCATAGGCCTACCGGGGGCGTAGCTGCATGCTGGACAGCGGTCTGGCAAAGCGGGAATGCGATCGTCTACGCCTGCACCTTTGAAAATGAGAGTCACGCCCGTCGGACTAGCCCCGTTGACTCTCGCCAGCCCCAGGGCGGGATTCCAATGAGTGGGAGCAAAAGCCAACTCCACCTTGTCCTTGGTCCACTTTGGGAGCTCAGACGGAATACCTGGCCGGTACCACACAAAATCTCTCGCAGGGCGAAGGAAGACAGGCTTCCCGCTCTGCTCTTCGTGAACCGCGTTGGGAGATAGCAGGACTTCATTGCCCATGGAGTTGATGATGAAGCCACCGAGGCTGACGTCGCCGCACTCGTAGCAATAGAGAAGCTCCAATACGCGCGATCCGCAATCAGTGCACGCGCTGATCGGAGTTGTATAGATTCGCCCGATCTGACGGGTTTGCGATTTCTCTGAAACGCCGGCGCAGTTTGGATTACTGCACGCCCACACTCCTCGGGGAACACGTACGAATAGATGGGCTCGTATAGCGATCAGCGAATCAGCAGCGTTAGCCGATTCCGCTTCAGCAAGTTGCTCGAAAAGCAACTCCATCAGGTCGCTTTTCTCCTGCTCGTTGGGGAAAAGACGATCCCCTAACACTTCAACTGCAGTCGCCCGGAGGCGATCCTCTTCGGGGTCGCGGCATGCTGCCGCCACCGCGTGGGACAAATCTTTCACAGGGATTTCCCGAGCGCGCAATGCCTTCGTGTCGATCCCCGCCGGCGGCGCAAGCGGAATCTGCAGGCCCGCCTGGATCGTGAAGCTGTCCTTCTGGACTCCAAAGAACTCTTCGAGGTAGGTGCGGCCTTCGGCCGCGTCAGTTAGTGATGCCGACGTGGCAATGAGGCGAAGTTGCGGACTGTCCGGAGAAACGCGCAAGCGACGCAGCAGTGCACGCAGAATCATCGCCACCTCACTGCCCTGGGTTCCCCGGTACAAGTGCAGTTCGTCTACAACGAGGGAAAATACGTGTTCTGGGTCAGCTGCGAGCCACTCCGCGGTCTGCTTAAAGATGGGCGCCTCAACATGCCGCATCATCATCGTGTTGAGCATCGAGTAGTTGGTGACGAGCAGGTCCGGTGCGTGACTGATCATGTCCCAGCGGGTCAGCATTTCGCCCGATCGGGGGTCTGGGAATTGACTGAGATCGATTCCCTTGCGGCCGCTTGCATGCGCTTGCACTAGTGCGTCGTATTCCTGGCAGTAGGCACGCAAGTCAGAGGCCGCTTCCGCTGTGCTGGTGGCAGACCGAGTTACCGACCCGATGGTATTGCCCGTGTATCGGCCGAACCAGATGGGTTGCAGGGGGTCGCTCTGTCGCAGAGCGCGGACAGCCCGCCGCAAACGGGTCATCTGATCTTCGACGAGTGCGTTGGTTGGGTAGAGAATCAGGCCGCGAACTCCGGGGAGCCGCCTCTCGGGGCCCCGAAGAGCCTTCCAATCAGAGCCTTCCCACCACCAGTTCGCTTTGGGCTGAGGGTCCCAGGCTCTGGCCTCGCTGGCGAGCCTCAGCAAGAGTGGAAGCAGAAAGGATTCGGTCTTGCCCGATCCAGTTCCGGAGGTCACTACTACGTTTCTGCCTGCCGCGTTCCCTTTCAGGAAGTGATGCAAAATAGATTGCGCTTGGTGTTCACGCAGCCGGAGTGTGTCCGGATTAGGTCCGGGAAATAGAGCAGCACCGACCTCTTTTGCGACATCGGAAGTAAGCCCGGCCTGTTGGCAAACCTCAGAAAGTTTCGCTGTATCGGCGTACGGCACAACCGGTTCAATCATCACTTGGCCGATGAGTGCACCAGACTTTTCGAGCAGCCGTCGTCTCTCCGCCATGACCGATTCATCGTTCAGCCAAAAGGCAGTATCGAAATAGCGAAGATAGGCATCTCGGAGACCACGGGCTAGAGATAGTGGTGTCAGCGTTGTCACGAATATCCCCTAGGTTGAGAGAAGAGTGTTCAGCAAGTCGGCCGCCGGCTGGTCGATTGCGTCGTACACGAGGCAGTTGCGCTTTGTGTCTTTGACCGAGACTCTCTTCAGCGCTGGGAGATGTCCTGCCATAGCAACGACGGCCCGGGCGTACAGCCCAGGCAGATCGCATCCCTGGGGAACGATCATTGATTCCGCAGCCTGTAGGTATGTCATCAGTGACAGTTCGCGATCATTAGCGGCGAGGTGCTTGACCAAGTGAACAGGGGTCACCGCTGCAGTTCCGGCATCGACATCAGCTGCCGAGCGGTAGACGTAGGTAGTCTCAAAACTCCGGCGAAGTCGGTAGGCGCCTGGGTGGAACAGGTCTCCCGTGCTGACCCAACCGGCCGACCTGAAATCAAACCTTTCTGCAGTCTGATATCCCGGCATAGTTATTCGCGGCAGCGCCAGCCCGACACTAGACAGGGAAGGCAGAGATCGCAGAATTGCGATGCCTGCCTCTGCGGAAACCGCGACGGTCGACCTCTCGCTAAATTCACACGCGGCCCCTTCTGCGACGCCGCTGAGGCGAAACAGCGATGGACAATCCGCATTGTTTTCCTCCTCCACCGATCCGCCATATGAGTCAGCGAAGGATTCGAGGTTTCTTCGATAGGACTGCGGCCAGTAGCCGGCGAGTCGATATTCGCCGGAGGCCTGCTCGCCAAGGCACGACGGGGACATCGCCCAGCGGATCGGCTGCCACCGCTCATCGCGCTCGATTGATACGTGTCCCAGCGCTTCCAGCGATCTGATGAAGGTATCGACGAAGAGCGCAGATCCTTCGAGCTGCATTGCAACCGACTGCAGTGAGCTGATCGCACCACCGCCGAGGTGCATCAGCGCGTCCAGAGCAGCGTCCCAGTCAACATCGTCTTCACGGACCTTGCTGAGACTCGTGACCGCAACTTTACTGGCGACACTCTGACCCGATGGGCTCTTGCTCTTCTTGCCCGTCCAGTTACTCGACAACCAGCCCGGATATCGCTTTACGAGACCACACGAGGTGCACTCACCTTGAATGAACTTCGGCGCATGGCCGCCCATCGCAGGAGGCAACTGAATGCGGTGGGCCCCTGTGACAACGCATGAAGTCGGATCAGGGCTGCCGATTTCAATTGTCTTGGACTTAACGATGACCTCGGGTTCACTCCAGATCATCTTGCTGCGAGCCGGGACTGTCGCCTCAATACCGGACGTTCCATCCGCGACGAGGCCGTCGACTAGCCGCGAGCCGCTAGCATTTTCTACAGCCGTCAGCACTCCCAGCGGCCCCTCTAGAGAGTATGTCAGCCGCGGCGCGTCCTCCCATTGGACATCAACTTTGTCTGCCGAACGTAGCCGGATGGAAGCCTGTTGGATTGGTGTTGTCTTTTTCCCTGAGAACAGCGCAGCCTGATAGTCGCCATCTGTGAGAGCGAGGGTGTGTAGGGAGACTACTAGCCCACCTGTCTCTGATGACCATTCCGCGATCTGCTGCTCCCCCATTGAGTCACTCAAAGTGATTCGGAGACTGGTCTCACTCTGAACAGTGGCCCGAATTTCCGGCGGGCTCAGTGTCGACCATTTCCTAATTCGCGATGGGATGCGAAGGCCACCAGCCACGGTGAGCTGATTACGCGCCATCGGTACGAGCTCGTTAAATTTCGTCGTCGCGACCGGCGCACCGAAAAGCTGCACGTCCGTGAAGAGCACCCAGCCCTCGGGCAACCCAGACGTTGCCTCGACCTTCTTGAAGCCTGGCCGGGCCGACTGCTCCAAGATGCTCTCAACCTCTTCCACAGCACCCGCAGATGCTTTAGTCGCACCGGCACTGCGCACCAGCACCATCGCGTCAACCCCGAGCTGCAAGCGCTCAGCCTCGACAAAGGCCGACTGCAATTCGTCATAAACGAGTGGGATCACCATCCGGGGATGATGTGTGTACTGAGGTCCCTCTTCGTCATCAGGATGTCTGATGCGCACAGCGCCCTCAAGCATTGAACGGAAATCGATGGACTCGGTGTAGGCAGTCCTCCATAGCCCAGCGGTTCCGGGACTGAAAGTCAGGGGTAACCAGGTCCCATCTGTGGTGCGAACCTGCATAGAACCGTCCATCGCACCGGCAAGCGAACGGAGGCCAAGTGATAGGTCAAGAGACGATCCCAGGAATCCGTTCCTGAGAGTTGCAATGACGATTGCCTTGGCAGCTAGCCGGGTGGTCGCTGACACTTCCCCTTCAACCGTGCCATCCCAGTTTGCGAGCTCGAGACCGGCAATCGATGCAATTCGCTCGTGACTTTCGGCTCGGTTCCACAGCCTTCGGAGATTCGATGACGCAGTCGACCCTTCCATCAACCACGCGTCCAGATACCTAACGAGATCTTCGGGTGCAAGGCGCATGCCAGGGCTCAGCCCGTACTGGGCGAACATGAATGGAAAGCGACGCCGATCGTGGTCTCGGACAAGCGCCTGTGACATCGGCAAGCCAACGAAGCGATACGTCAGCGCATAAGCAGTTGGCAGGCCGCGCTCTCCATCGAGACTCTCTAGCCACCGATTCAGACAGCGCCAGAGATACTCGGCGTGCTGCGGATACTTACTGCGCAATCCGGCATCATCATCAGGAAGCTTCAGCAGCCGGGCGAGCCGGGCGTAATAGGCGAGCGAGGCGAGGTCTTCGGCGTCGTTGCCCATAGCCTCGGCCGCGAGACAAGTTAGAGCAAGATACGCGATACACGGGGGAGCCTGACCGCCAGACGCCTTTGCCTGCTGAGCTACCCACGCCCGGGTCTCACTGAAGACAGCGTTGAGACTGAATTTTCCTTCGGGCACCGTAACTGCTCTGACCACATCAGCCAGTGCCGCTACCGGTTCCGCACCGCTATAGCTGGCCGCGCGGCCGATCTCGGCTAGTTCCTCTTCTTCAAGATCCATATAGACGGGGACCGCGTCCTGTTTCTCGGGATAGATCACGTCTGCTACAGCGCGGTTCCAGGCGAGATATTCAGCCCAAGCTTGCGCTCTCCCCATGCCGTAACGCCCCTTTATCCAGAACTCAATCCCCTCGCGATGGAGACTAGTTCAACAGTCCGACAGATCTGGTCGGCTTCTGGAACTGGGCTTTGTTTCCCCCTGCCGCACCAGTTTGCGTAGCGAATCACGACTGCGGCAAATGAACCCAATGCCGGCTGGGGTTGTCGTTATGCGGAAGGCCGAAGCGCAAGAGAGCCCCTCCCGCCAAGCCCGCTAGGAGGCTGCGCCAGCCAACATGGAATCCGAACAAGCTCGCCGATAGTCGTCCATCGCACTGCGGAACTTCCGGGTTTCATCGTGATGTATACCGGGCAATCCCTGCGTATACCGGGTGCATATCAGCTTCTTAGCTAGCGGTCGACCGGCGAGGACTTCGTCACATCCGCTAACAAAGTTATCTAGATACGCGAGCCGTCGGGAGAAGAATGCCGGTGCAGGCTCGAACGTGTGAAGGTCCTCGACCGCCAATGCAACGCCGATTTCGGGAAGTGGAAGCTTGCTCCACGCTTCTTCGGCATACGCATTCAAGGGCTCTGGAACTTGAACGTTGCCGAATAGCGCAACGCTCGTTCGCTGAAGTATGTCCTGTACCTTCCCGCCCTGCCGATCGGTAAGCGGCGCAAGCCAGGTGGGCAACCAAATCAGATTAGGCACAAAGGAATACAGCCATGGGTCAGCGCCCGCAAACGTTCCGTCGGGCAGGTCACGCCAGATGTGGCACGCGGTGAAGCCTCGCCATGGCTTCTGACCGCGAAAGCGACTCTCCTCAGGTCCGCTAATACGGAGTGAGAGCGGGAGCTTCTTAATGATCGAATTGTCGTCCCGCAGATAGCCGTCACTACGGGGCGAACCCCATGACTCAGGCCCCTGGTCATAACGGCATGTGCGGTCCCGTACGCACCACGGCACTATGACTGGAAGGGTCCCGTAGACCTCCGGTGACCACCAGATACCGAGTTGCTGAATCAAGTCGAGTGTCAGTTGCACGAACTCCTCAGCACCCGCACCTAGCATGCCCTCAGAGAGATAGCGGTATAAACCGGAGGACCGCGGCGCATTCGCAGCAACGGAGCTCGAATGGCTCAGACTATCTAGCTCAGCCACGAGTTCAACGGCGCCGTCCACACCTTTGTTCATTAACTCCCCCGGTTCGGCATTCGTCGATCTAGCTGATTGGCAGAGTACCCATCAATGAGCGACCATCACTCTGTCGCTCGGGAAAGATGGAGCAGACCCTCGACTGTGGTTGACCACCTGTCACCTGAAGGCCGCTCTCGGAAAAGGCGGCCATCCGCGCAAAGGACACCAAGCCGGAACTGGCCCTCAGGGCTGCCCTTCGGGAAGCGGGTGCGACGGGATATTGGCTGCACAGAAAAGACATCCCCGGCCGGCCCGATTTCGTATTTACGCGCTAGGTTGTTGCGGTCTTCGTCGATGAGGTCTTCTGGCGCGGCCATCCAGATCACTGGGACCCGGACAAGGCGTCATCTGACTACTGGCGGACCAAGAATGCACGCAACATCGAGCGAGACCAGGCTGCCGATTCAGCCCTCACCGAAGTGGATTGGACCGTCATCCGAATATGGGATCAGGCCGTCAAGGCTGACGCGTCCGAGTGTGCCCGTCACATCACCGAGGCTCTCAGAGCGCGAGGCTGGAAAACCTAGGCCACGTTCCGCTTGCCCTTGGGCGACTTGGGCTGCACGTCGATTGGAGAAACCTCTGCGACTGCGTCAAACTCCCGCTCGCGGGCAGTCCGAATTTCCGCCTGCGGCCGCTTCTTCTTCCCAGCGGCCCCTGCGATCGCCTGAGCGATCTGCAATCCGACGGCCTCGGCAACCGGCGGTGGAAAAGCATTGCCGACTTGTCGATAGGCGTGGGTTTTTCTGCCAACGAAATGCCATTCAGGGGGGAAGCCCTGTAGCCGGGCCGCCATCTCAACGGTCAAGCGTGGGATACCGGCGAACCCTGCCGAGGGCGCCTCTTCGGCGATGGTTCTGCCGTCGACCCCGAGGGTTAGCCATGCCGCGCGGGCCCGGGTCGGACCGAGGTCTGGTCCCCCGTGCTTCTTGGAGCCGCCGACAAGGGTCGGTGCGACCCTGTTGGCCTTCTTCGCCCAGTCTTTAGCCCCCTCCCAACCATTCCGTCCCATCAGCTTGCCCAGCGCTTTACCGACGGTGACAACGGGCACGTCCGGCTCGGGCCAGCTGAAAGCGCCCTGGTCGTTTCTAATCGCCACCATGATGACGCGGGGTCGCAGCTGCGGAACCCCGAAATCGGAAGCATTCAGCAGCTTCCACGCCACCTGGTAGCGGTCTGCTAGCCGCTTCTCGACCCCAGACCGGTACTCAGTAAATTTTGGGTCGAGCAAGCCGCGCACGTTCTCCAGCATCACGGCCTTCGGGTTGATTGCGTCAACGAGGTCCAAGGCGACGGGGAACAGATCCCGCTCGTCGTCACCGCCGAGCTGGCGGCCGGCCTTGGAGAACGGCGGGCACGGTACGCCACCGGCGAGGAGATCGACACCCTCGTAGCCCGACGGGGCCCAGCCGTGCAGGTCGGCCTCAATGACGTTCCATTCGGAGCGGTTGTACCGCAGCGTCTCGCATGCATGGCGGTCAATCTCAACCACGGCATGATGGGCAAATCCAGCCTTCTCCAAACCGAGCGCTTGGCCCCCGGCTCCGGTGCAGATTTCAACGGAGGTCAGCTCCACAACGGGCTCCTTTCACGGATGCTGGGCACGATATCGGCGGGGTCTGACTAAACCGAAAACCTAATGCGTCCGGCACCCGTAACCAGGGATATCTGCCGGGACGCGCCGTTCACATTTGGTAAGTCGCCGCCGCATGATGACAACAACCACACAGGTCCCACGATCAACATGACAGGTCTTCTAGGGTAAGGAAGTGAGCCAACACATCTGGACCCCGTCATCCGCTGATGCCGCAATCGCTGAAGTTCGGGCCCAGCTAATGACCCTTGATCCGAACGGGTCCCGAATGGCGGAGGTCTTCCGCAGAACCTTCGATCAGCTTTACGACGGCCAGCACACGGGCCGGTACCGGTTGGACCAATTGTTCAAAACGGAGAAGACCCACTTCGGCACACTCATCGAGATCAACTTGCAGCGCGAACTGAAGCTGAACGACGGCCAGACACTTGACTTCAGCATCAAGGGACACGAGGTCGACTGCAAGTACTCACACACAGGCGCCTGGATGCTGCCAATCGAGAGCTTTGACCAAATCGTTCTCGTGACGCAGGCAGATGACCTGCAATCGACCTGGAGTGCCGGCTTGGTCAGAGTCACCGAACTGAATCGGCGTACCAGTGAGAACCGAGATAGGAAGACGGGGCTCAATACCCGCGGCCGCGATGACATCTCCTGGCTATTCAAAGACGCTCAAATGCCGCCTAATGCACTTCTGTCTTTGCCCGAGGAAGAAGTGGAAAGAATCATGGGTGCCCGCAGCGGCCAAGCACGAATAAACGAGCTATTCCGGCGCGCAACAAATCGTCGCCTCACCCGCAGCATCATCGCGACGGTCGCACAACAAGACGACTTCATGAAACGGGTACGCGAGAATGGCGGAGCGCGAACCGCGCTCCGGCCGGAGGGCTACTTAATCCTCGGTGGTGACTACAGCGGCCAACGGACGACAGCCGAGGCGCTGGGATCCGTCGTACCCCAGCCAGGTGAGCTGGTCAGCGTCAAGGTGGTTCCCGCAGCGCCGAACAATGGCGTAAGGATCGACCACGCCTGGTGGCGGTTGGCTCTCGATGATGAGGAAGCTACGCAGCCGGCACCTGTGGTGTCGCGGTAAGCGCGCACAGCGCCTTAATGAGCGAACTTCTGGAGTATCGGGTTCGCGGAAGGAGGCAGAGCGCGGGACTAGGAGAACGCCTCAGTCGCCGGTTCCCCCGACGGAAACATCGCTCGCAGTCGGTCGCGGATCACCGCCTGCGCAGCAACATCAGAATCGTTATACCGCAGACACCACTCCTGCGCCCCCAGCCCCTCGGCTCCCCCGGCTCTGGCAATGTCGATCTTCTCCTGCGATAGCCGGCCGCCGGGATCCTCAACAGCCCAGCTGAATCCGAACAGTTGCGCGACGGCCTTGATGCTGGCCTTCCCGCGAACGTGGAATGTGCCCGTGAACCACGTCAGCAGGTCAACCGTCACGCCATCTAGTGCGGCTGCTGCGCAGGCGAACTTACGGGTGTTACTCACCTCCACATGGCTCCAGTGGTAGACGGCCACTGTTCGGCCCGCACTCGCCGCCTCGGTGCGAAGTTGTGTGATCCGATCAGCGAAACGTTCGGCCAGCCGGAGCTCATCCTCGTCATCGAGAGCCTCGAAGGAGACGATTGGCTCGTAGCGGGCGGTGCTGTCGTCCTGGCCGTCGCGGATGCGCAGACCCCACTGGTAGATCCGCCCGGATTTGTCCCATTCGATGTCGAAGTCGATCTCGACATCGGCCATCGGCACTTCGACTACGACGTCGACGATCGGCTCGATATCGATTCCCGCACAGATCATGCGGGCCTGCTGCACCGCACCGATCAGCCGCTTGAGGGCCTTATCGCGGGTCTGGTGGGTGACCTCCGGGTAGTACTCCTCGAAGAATTCTGGCGCCTCGGGATCGAGGCCCGCGAGCCCAGCGGTTGTGCTCACCCCCATGCGGCGCAGGGTCTGCCACTCCCGGGTGTCGAGCCGTCCGCGGGTGATTGCCACCGAGGGATCCTCGGGGCCCATCTGCTCGGCACACCACAGCTCGTAAGGGCATCGCTCACACTCGTCCTGCCCGATCGGAACGACCAGCGGCTCGGGGTCATCAACCGATCCGACGATGCGTGCCGCTGTGGCAGCCACTTTCACCCTGAAGCTGTGTTCATGGTCATAGCGTTCCAGCAGCGACCGACGCACCTTGCCTTTACTGCGGGAGAAGGTGTCCCGCACCGGTGTGGTCAGGTCGTGCCAGACGAACACGAGCTCAGCAGCGGCACTCGGCAGCTCCAGCAGACTGGTACCGAGAATCGCACCGAAGAGCCGGTCCCCACCCGGATGGAAGCCACAGGCTTGGAGCATCCGGGTGTAGTGCGCCAATTGCAGACCGTCTTCGTAGTAGTGCGAGGTGGTACTCAATCCCTCGATGTCACGCCAGACGGCAGGCTGGGCGAGAGACGAAACCAAAGTCCGTTTTTTCTTGGAGGCTTTGATGGTCTTGTGATGCTTGATGTCGGCGGGCAGATAGTCGCCTTCGACCTCGATGAGGATGTCCGGCCTGCCCTTCCGTCCGCCTGGCTCATCGTCAGGCAACCACCCACCCAGAATCAGCGGCGCACCGGACTTCATGGCCGCCAGCGTCATCGCAATCGCCTCGGCCTTGCGTATGCCAGGGTCGACCAGTACCGCAGCGGGATCAATCCGAAGCAGTTCGCTGAACACGTCGGCTTCGAATTCGTTGGCCGCATCGAAGTCGGCCTGCAGTTCGGCAGACGGCTCCAACTCCGGAACAGGCACCAGGGGCGCGAAGTCATTGTGGGTTCGAACTGGACAGCGCTTGGCTGCGTAGCCGCCGAGCAGAATCATCAGTTGACCGCCCGCATCCATTCCGGGACGAAGGCCACATCAAAGCGAGCCGTCTTGTGGTAGCCGGCCCACGTCGGAACGCCCTCCGGCTGTCCGCGATAAACACCCCGGGCCGCAGCGACGACACGCTCGCGTTGAGTCGGCCATTCAATCGCGTCGGCGATCTCCTCCAGCACAGCACGGTCCCGCTCCAAAACGCGATCCATAATCTCCACGGTCGGCAACGCGCCACTCTTGTCGCCGTTGCACTTGGCGCAGGCGAGCACCAGGTTAGCCAGCCCATCGATGCCGACCAATGACCACGGAAGTACGTGGTCGATCGGATTACCGGATGGCAGTTGAATACCGCAGTAGAAACAGTGCGGACCGAAGGCCTCCCTGAACGCGTCGCGCACCGGTCGCAGCGCAGTACGTTCTCGGCCGAACAGGTGGCCCGCCACGTCGGGCACGTCGGCGTCAAGGAACTTGTTCATCTGCCGCACATCGTCGACCCACATGATCTCCAGCGCCGGCTTGAGCAGGCCCGAAAGCCGGGCCAGGCCGAATGCGACACCAGGTTTAAGCATGATGGCGTTTCCATGAGCTTTGAGCTGACGCATCGATACGGTCTCGCCCAGGAATGAATCGTCGTAGAGGAAGGGATCACTGGCCGAGGCGCCCGGAAGCTTCTGCAACCGCGGTAGCGGCTGCTTTGCCATCGCGATTACGATTTTGGCGATGGCCGCTTCATAGGCAGCTGGCGCGCGCTTGATTGCGATGTCGAGCGACAGACCACTGCTGCGCGAGCAGGTTTCTGCGCGCAAGGTTCCTACCGCATCTGTGATGCGGGCTTTGGTTCCTGTCCGCCGCTGTCGAAGATCCTGGCCTTCAAAGGGCCGAACCTGTTGCCAGTACAGGGCGAGGACTCTGTGTGCAAGCTGCGGGATAGGCACGCGCAGAGCGTCCTCGCGCCGCGCCGGCAAGTTCTCAATGCAATGATCGATTAGCGCCATCAGGGTAGCGAGCTTGTACGTGGCATCGCGCTGACCCGTTTCGAGGATCGCGACCACTCGCTGACCTAATACCAGCGGATCGGCTACGACCTCGGACACGACGCACCCTCTTTCCCGAACGGCTCTGGATGTAAAGCTAGTAAAGCGGGTAATCAAGGAATCGAATTTGGCAGGAACGCCTGTATTGAATGCTATAAGACCAGATCCACCGTCAAAAGGTGTGTTCGCGATGAACGATCCACTCCTCCGAGGTGACGACAGGAACCGCTCGAACTGTTTCCCGGCACGCAAAGCAGGCTTAATCGAAGTGATTGGACCTTTCGACATTTTCAACCCACCACAGAGTGGTATCGGGTTAGCCGTGCCAGCCTGAGGGTTGTTGTCGACAGCTGTGGAATCGAACTTGCCGACCGCCTTGAGCATCACGCCGTGCAGCCACTCTGTCCCGTCGTCCATCATGCCGTGGCCAGTCGCGGCCGGTAGCCTGCGCGACAAAGGCGCCGCGCACCTTTTCAACGACATTGATCACTAAGCCGCTGCATACCGCGGTGCCAAGGCTTCCATCTGTTCGATTACGAGCTTGATCGCCGTCGGCTGCTTGTCAGGCGGGTATTTGTGCTTGACAAGCAGCCGCTTAATTGAGGACCGCAGTTTCGCTCGCACGTCGTCGCGCACGGTCCAGTCCGTTTTGATGTCGCGTTGCATAACGCCGACGAGTTCACGTGCAATCTGAGCTAGGACGTCTTCGCCTTGAGCTTGAACTGCCGACTCGTTCTGAGCGACGGCGTCGTAGAAGGCGAGTTCGTCACTGGACAGCGGCGGTGTGAAGTGAGCTCCGCGATTACCCTCCTGTGATACCTCATTGGCCATCTGGATCAACGCGGCGATTACCTCAGCGGAGGTGAGTTGTTGGTTGGTGTAACGCCGCATCAGATCGGCGATGCGCTCGGAAAAGGCCCGTTGCCGTACCAGGTTGTGCGCTGTCGCAGCGGCCGCCTCCTCCATCAACACCGCCCTGAGAGCTTCGATGGCAAGGTGAGGATTCGGAGACTGCAGAGCGATGGCTTCGTATTCGGGGCTGAGGTCCGACAGGGACGGCTTCGGCAAGCCCGCCGCGTCGTAGATGTCGACGATGCCGTCCGAAGCGGTCGATTCGTATACCAATGCCGACAGCAGCCGCTTGATGTCATCGGGAATTGGCTTGCCGGCGGCCTGTCGTTCCTGGGCATCGAACTTCGCCATCCACACCCGGACTTGCTCGTAGAATTTCACCGTCGGGCGCAGCCCCACGACAGCCGAGCTGCCTGCGCATAAGGCCCACGCCCGCGACAGGTGTCCGGTGAGCTTGCGGAATCGGTCCGCCAGGGTCGCTTCGCCCTCGGCTACCTGATTGCCCGGTATCGCGGGCGACCGCAAGTAGTTGGTGAGATCCACAGCAGCCTTCATCCAGCCGTGCGGGCCTGCAACCTTGCTACGCCAGTCATAACCCGCACACAGGTCGTCGAGTTGGGCGACCAAAGCCTCAGTTAGCGTCACGGCCTCGTCGATGTTCCGGCCGACGGGTTTCTTCTCTCGGTCGGATTTCGTGTACTCGGCGAGAGCCTCATTGAGATTCTCGATGAGTGGGGCGTAAGCGACAAGGAGACCGTCGGGCTTGTCCCGGAAGGTACGGTTAACCCGGGCCAACGTCTGCATCAGCAAGGCGCCCTTGAGTGGCCGATCAAGGTAAAGGGTGTGCAGAGGCGGCGCATCAAACCCGGTTAGCAACATATCCTTGACCAATACAATCTGCAGTTCGTCACCGGGGTCGCGAAGCCGGTTCTGGATGGCCTTGTTTTGCGCGTCTCGGCGGACGTGGCGGGCGAGAAGCTCAGCATCGCGAGCGGTCCCGGAGTAGACCACCTTGATGACGCCCTTGTCGACCGCATCGTTGTGCCAGTGCGGGCGCAACTTGATGATTTCCTCGTAGAGTTGAGCGCAAATCTCTCGGGTGGCGCCAACGATGAAGGCCTTGCCTGGGGCGCCGATGAACTTGCGCATCTCCTCTGAGCGGGTCTTCCAGTGATTAACGATATCGGAGGCGAGGACAGCGAGCCGCTCTGGGGCGCCATAGACGGCGTTGATCACAGCGACGGATTTTTCTACCTGCGTCCGCTCCACGTCATCGAGTCCAAGGGTCGCTTCATCGGCGGCATTATCAAGATCCGCTTCGGTAACCCCTTGCGCGAATGCGACCTTGATCAGCCGAGGCTCGAAGAACACCGGCACGGTAGCTTTGTCTTCAACTGCGCGGGTGAGGTCATAGACGTCGATGTCTGGGCCGAAAACGTCGCGGGTGTCACGCTCGGTCGTTGAGATGGGTGTGCCGGTGAAAGCGATAAACACCGCGTGCGGCAGAGCATCCCGAATGTGACGAGCGTAGCCGTCAAGATCGTCGTAATGGCTGCGGTGGGCTTCATCGACGATGACCACGACGTTGCGCCGATCGCTTAGCAACGGATGATCGGCGCCGGAGTCTCGCTCGGCTTTGGTGAGACCGAACGTCTGCAGGGTGGTGAAGTAGATGCCGCCGGTGACTCGGTTAGTCAGCTCCTCCCGCAGTTGAGAACGACTCGTGATCTTTACCGGTGATTCCGCCAGCAGGGCCGAGCGATTGAATGTCTCGAACAGCTGGCTGTCGAGATCCTTGCGGTCAGTAACAACGATCAGCGTGGGATTCTTGAGCTTGGGCTGCTGGGCGACAAGATGGGCGTAAAGCTCCATCTCCATGGATTTTCCGGAACCCTGGGTGTGCCAGACGACGCCGGCTTTGCCATTGTTAGCGGCTGCCTCAACGGTGGATCCGACAGCTTTCGTGACAGCAAAATATTGGTGCGCCTTCGCAATTCGCTTGGTGAGTCCCTCAGACCCCTGATCGAACGCGGTGAAGTTGCGAAGCAGTTGGAGAAAACGTTCGGGGTTGAACAATCCTTCGATCAGAAACTCCAACTCGGTGCCGAGATGCACGTCTTCTTGAACGATCCCGAACTTCACCGGCTCGCCGTCGTCATCGACGTTCCATGGCGCGAAATGCTCTAGCGGGGTGAATGGTGTGCCGTAGCGGGCCAGAATACCGTCGCTGATGACGCTCAGCACCGCAAAGCGAAATGCCATCGGGAACTCACGCAAGTAAGTCCGCAGCTGGGCGTGCGCTCCGACGATGTCGGCCTCGACCGAGCCGGCTCGCTTAAGTTCGAAGAACGCCACCGGCATGCCGTTGACGTAAAGCACCACATCAAACCGTCGCTGATGCTCGGAAGTGCGAACGGTCACCTGCTGCACGGCCAGAAGCTCATTCTCCTCGGGACGGTGGCCAACCAGACGAATAGTGGGGTTTTGTTCCGCACCGTCGGCATCGACATATGTGATGCCTCGGTAACCCTCCACCAAGTATTGGTGTAGGCGGAAGTTCTCTGTGATGGCGTCCTGGGAGGACGGCTGAAGGATCGCTGCGCGAGCTTGGTCGAGGTACTCGATCGGCACGTCGGGGTTTAAGACACGCATCGCGGCAAGCATCCGGTCAGGCAATACCAGTTCATCCCAGGACGATCGGCCCTGCTCGATACCCGGAGCGACCGCGGATCCGTTGAGCGGCAACCATTCCTGAACAGCCAGGGTTTCCAGCGCAAGAGCCTCCCACTCGGCCTCACTGAATGCGGTCATCGCTCACTCCTTGTTTTGCGGGTCTGCAGTCTTAGTTACCGCTATTCCGGCGTCGCGTTGTCCTTCGCAAGGCACGAATGCATGGTCTGGGCGGGTGGCGTCTATCAGTTGTCCGGCGTTCGCGACTCCATAGGGAATATGCACGCCTGCAATGTGTTCGATCGCCGAGTCGAGGTGCGCCCGCTGGTCGTCAAAGAAGATGTGGGGCCTGAGGACGCTGAGCACCTTGGCTTTCTCGATACCGCCGAGAAAAAATGCATCGTTCACGTTGACACCCCACGCCTTGAGTGAATGCACTGCACGCTCATGGGCAGGAGCGTTTCGCGCCGTAACCAGAGATATCCGTAAGCGTGGCACGTAGGAACTGTCTTCAGATTTCCTGGCTTCTTCGATTGTCTGAATCCGGTTTAACTGCTCCAAGAAAGGCTTGAGGAGACCCGGATCGAGTGGGTTCTGACGATTGCAGGCTTCATGCTCTAGGTACGGTTCAAGAGCGTCCGAAGCCTGGAAGAACCTCTCCGATTCGTCGCTGGCAAGGACACCATCAAAATCGAAAGCCACGCGCAGGGATAGGTCTGCCGAATCGTAGGTAGCAGAGGACGGAAGAACTCGACCCGCCGGCAGTCCGGCCGCAATGGCGGCATCGACGTCGTGGCGGTTCGCCGACAGGAACAGGGACATGCTGAACGCATCCATATATGCGAAAGGAGCTTGCCCCTGAGTAAACACAGCGCGACTGATCGACAAGCCGTGCGCCTCAACAGAGCGCATGACCCGGAGGCCGGTCATCGGATCATTTCGGGAGAGGACAATCACCTCGATCAAGGGATCACCTGGTGTGAGGTCATTGAGGGTGAGCAACCGATGAATGAACGGGAAGGCTACTCCAGGATCCAGAACATTATCTAGCCGTTCATCCTGGTAAACCCGATATCTCGACTCACCGTGCTCGTGAAAATAAGCGTCCGACTCGGTGAGGTCGAAAAGCGCGCTTGATGCAACACCGACCACGAGACGTTCATCGAGTGCGTAGACCATCTAGACCGCGTCCTCAACTTTATCTACCGCAGCCTGAATGGGAATTCTCCCGGCCATCAAGAGCGGGAGGAGTTCGTCCCGAGTTTCAGCCAGTTTGAGGTTTTCAATTTCAGCGGCCAACGCCGCCTCCCAAAGTGCATCCATGACCCCATAGAGATCCAACGAACTTCCAGGTAGCGGAATCTTCACAGGCTCGCCAAGATGCCGACGCTGAATGTGTCCCATTGTCGTTGCCTTATCGCTCGCGATCGCCTTGAACTCCTCAAGCTTCGATCGCAGGACCTGATTCACAAACCACAGCGGATAGCCCGTATCTGGAATGACCTTGAAGATATGCTGATTCACGATGGCTTCGGGCCGATACCACCGCGCTACCGTCAGGGAGCCAGACCAAGCGAACAGAAGATCGCCTGGACGGGCAAGGTGATCGTCGGCGACTTCAATGTCGTTGTACACGGTTGATGGTCCGATACCCGAGTTCAGCTCAGCGATACGCACAACTACGCGGCCAGTTCCTGAAGCACCTTTTGTAAAGGCTCTTCCGTTAACGAACTTTGCTAACCCGTTCAACGGTACCGACTGCCCGAGGGATGCCGCCTCAGCCCATAACGCTTCGCCGAGTTCATCGGCAGTTTGAGCGATTTTTTCGTTAGCTGCAATTTTGTCGTCGAGCGCGCTGAGTACGTCCGCAATAGCACGTTGTTCATGGATCTCAGGAAGGGGAAGCTTCAGCTTCTGAGCTGATTGCACGTTGAAGTGCTGCTGGACAGCACCGACCAACAAACCGCCGATGTGAGAGTCAATAACGAAGTTTAAGTAGTAGCTCAACCACCTCGAATCGAGTATTGGACCGGGGCGCGTAATGACCAGATCTGCGCAATTCGCGACGGGAATCGCCGCCGGTATGACGGCACTTGTTCCCGGCTTTCCGGTGCGCACCGTGACGACGTCACCCGGAGCGAGCGCTGACTTTCGTAGACGTTGATGGAATTCAAGATCGATGAATTTTACGTCGGATAAATCAATTCGGTGTGGCCGCACATTTTGCGAACGGAGGAAGGGGATACCGGATTCACGGTACTGGTCAGTCATCGAGCCGACATGTCCGACGGTCACGTCAGCTACCTCTGACAGAGCCACTTCCCGCCACTCACCCACCGACCCGCTCCATCTGCTGCCGCACCACTCTCTCCAGCCGCGCCGTTTCGTCAAACGCCGCGAACAACTCGGCCTTCAACCGTTCAACCTTCTCCTCGTCGGGTTCGCCGTCATCCTCCGCTACCGGAGTCCCGACGTAACGGCCCGGTGTAAGCGCATAATCGACGGCCTTGATTTCGGCAAGCGTCGCCGATTTACAGAACCCTGGAACATCCTCGTAAGCAATTTCTTTCGCTGCTGCCGAAACTGATCCACGCCAGGCGTGGTAGGTGTCACCGATCCGCAACACATCCGCATCGGTGAGTGCCCGCTCAGCACGGTCGACCATGTAGCCCAGTTCCCGGGCATCGATGAACAGCACCTCACCGGTGCGGTCGATGGCCCCTTGCTTGCCGCCGGTCTTGTCAGTGGCGAAGAACCAAAGGCAGACAGGAATTCCCGTGCTGCGAAACAACTGGGTGGGCAGCGCGATCATGCACGACACCAGATCTGCTTCGACGATCTGAGCACGGATTTGCCGCTCTCCGCCGGTGTTCGACGACATCGACCCGTTGGCCATCACCACACCGGCCTTTCCGCCGGGGGCCAGCTTGGAGAGGATGTGCTGAATCCAGGCGAAGTTGGCATTGTTGGCCGGCGGTACACCGAAATGCCAGCGCGGATCCTCTTCGTTGCGAGCCCAATCCTTGATGTTGAACGGAGGGTTGGCTAGCACGTAATCCATCTGGATGTCAGGGTGCTGGTCGCGGGCGAAAGTGTCGCCCCAACGCGCGCCAAGACCCTTGTTGTCGATGCCGTGGATGGCCAAGTTCATCTTGGCCAACCGCCAGGTCTCTTCGATGCTCTCCTGTCCGTAGACGGCGATGTCCTTGGGGTCACCGTCGTGCTCGAAGATGAACTTTTCGGTCTGCACAAACATCCCGCCCGACCCGCAGCACGGGTCGTACACCCGGCCGGCGACGGGTTCAAGTACCTCCACGATCACCTTGACCACGCTGGGCGGGGTGAAGAACTCCCCGCCCCGTTTACCTTCGGCGCGCGCGAAATTGCCCAGGAAATACTCGTAGACCTCGCCCATCAGGTCGCGCGCCTTGTGCTGGCCCTGGCGGCTGAACCGGGCGCTGTTGAACAGGTCGATCAACTCACCCAGTCGCCGTTGGTCGATGTTGTCCTTGTTGTAGAGCCGCGGCAAGGTCGCCTGCAGCGTGGGGTTGGCGGTCATCACCGCCTCCATCGCCTCGTCGATCAGCTGACCGATATTCTTGGCGGGCTCCCCGGCCAACGCCGGCCTGCCTTTGGCGTTCTCCGAGAGGAAAGTCCAGCGGGCATTGGGGGGGACCACGAACACGCCGTAGCCCTGGTACTCCTCTGGATCGTCGATGAGATTGTCGATCTGGTCGGCGTCCATCCCTTCGGTTTCCAACTCGGCCCGCAGCGACTCGCGGCGCTCGTCGTAGGCATCCGAGACGTACTTGAGGAACACCAGTCCTAGGATCACGTCCTTGTACTGGGAGGCCGAGAGAGAGCCACGAAGCTTGTCGGCGGCCTTCCACAGGGTGTCCTTAAGCTCTTTGGGGGTCGATGGTGTGTTTGGTTCGGCTTTCTCCCTCGGTGGCATCAGCGTCCCTTCTCTGACAGCGTCGTTGCGACGCCGAACGTGCTGGGTTGGGCATCAAGAGTGATCGCCCCAGCGGCCACCCCTGCAATCAACGAGGTGGTCAGTGCATCAGCGGCCTCAACACGGCGATCGAGCTCGCGCCGGTAGCGCTCGATGTCAGCCAATGCCGCCTCGATCCGCCGGGATTCCTCGCCCGAGATCGTCGGCACCGCCCACGTTTTCCACTCCGACCCGGCAGCAGCGTGGTTTACAACTGCGGCCAGAAGTCGCGGACCGAACTCAACTTTCTTTGTCATCCTCAGGATGCGTGCCGGGGAAGCAACCATGGCGCCGCCACGCGAGTCGACCCAGGCGCGGGGCCGAGGACTTTCGCAGAAAACTACGTCGCCAGGTTCCGTGCGCACCGCACGCGGGTAGTGCTGTTCGGCATCGATGGGGTCGAGCATGATCCCGCCGACCGATTCGGCAGGAAGGACCGCGACGGTGCCGTCACGCGACCCATGCTCAACCTGAATACGTGCGCCTCGCTTGACAATCAGCAGCTTCTCGTCGCACAGCTCTCCTAGTGAGCGGTGTTGAACTCGTAGGCGGCCCGGCGCAGAGCTGACCAGCACATCAAGTGTGTTGAGTGGATCAGTAGTCACTAGGGTCGCCGAATGCACAGCGTCGAGGTGCCCGCCTGAGCCCGCTGCGCGCAGTGCTGGCGCGAGGGCACCACGGGGCACCAAGGGTCCAGACACCTGCACCTTGGCGACCTCGATTGGGCGGATGTAGCGGTAAGCCCGGCCTTCAGTGCGTTGAAGGGCGCCCGCGATATCGGCAGCAAGATCCGCCAAATCGGGTTCGCGCGCTGCATCGAGGTCACCGATCAACGGGCGCTCCGCACCGGCGCCGCCGAAACACACCCACACGGCGAGGTTTTGTCGATGGGCTTCGGACCATAGTCCACGCGGAAGTCTCAGCGCAGCAACGATATTCTTGACGCGCAGGATCGTCGAGCGGCGGCTCTGAAGCTCACCACGCAGATCATCGGTTAAGGCTTCGGCCGCACCGATGACGATCCCAACATGTCCCGTCGGCAGGTCTAGCACCAGGTCATCGGCGACATCCAGGACGTCCGGCAATCCGAGCCCGACTGCCGATACAATCGTTAGTGTCAGGCCGCCGCCGGGATGGCCGATAGGCACATCGGAGATCACGGCGCGGCGACGCAGCGCACGGTCGTCGGACACTAGCTCGAGGCGCGCATCAGCGGCAACCCGCAATGACAATGCGCTCGAGTCGGTGCGCAGTGTCGTCCGGTCGGGTCCGAGATACACCGCGCACGCGGTCGCGACAGCGCTCACTAGTTCCAGAGCCTCTGCGGTGAGCTCACGCAGCCCAGACTCACGACGGATGCGCCCGGCTTCCAGGCGCGCCAACGCGTCGGGCAGACCGAAAGAAGCCTCCCGCAGATCGTCGATGTAGGCCAAGAGTTCGCCGGGCGGGTCCAACTCCCGGATCTCGCTTAGCAGCAAGGTGTCGTCGGGGTCCAGTTCGGCTGCGCGGCCAGTCCGGTGGTCGCTCGTTGTGTCGGTGAGCTCCTCGCCAGTGAGTGCACACCAAGCCAACAACACGACCGCGTCCTCTAAGTCAATGCCGTTCGGCACTGCGAAGGCGGCCGCGTCAAGGTGGGCTTCTGGGTTATTTCCCCGCCCGGTGCGCTGTAGATAGTCGACGACATCGTCAGGGGCGAACCGTTCGACGCCGGCGACTTTGTCGACCGCTGCTGGAAAAGGCATCGGCACACCGCGCACGACTGGCCGCTTGCGCCACATGCTCACGACGGGGCGGTGCACTTTGGCCAGATTTGCGACGTCTTGAAGGGTGAGCGTGTTCATCGGTTCACCTCCTCTAGGGATCGACAAACACGAAGCTACGCTCGAATCCAAGGGTTATCAAGGCATTTATTTGATAAGCCCCCTTATCAGTAATCAACATTGCCGGATAACCGGGTCGCGGTCAACCTGGATGCACACGACCGCATCGGGCGGCCAACACCTCAAGGAGGAACAAAATGCGTTGCCTACAGATCGACAACAGGGGACTCGCCCGTTGGATCGAACGCGAAGCACGCGGGATGAGCGAAAACCAGATGTACCGCGAGTTCGTCCAGAACGGAATCGAAGCCGGCGCGACGCGTATCGACATCGACGGCTACACCGATCCCGATACCGGCCGGGTGCTGGCGCGGATCACCGACAACGGCCGCGGCATGACTGAGAGCCAACTCCTTAGTCGGCTCACGACACTGCATAACGCGATGACCGCCGACAATTACGGCGTCGGCGCTCGAATCGCAGCCCTGCCCGCAAACCCCCACGGTGTCGAGTTCGCGTCACGCACCGCACAAGGCGATCAAGCCGTATGGGTGTGCAAGCAGAACGGCGCATACGGTGTTCGGGACGACTGGTACGTAGACGGCGTCCGCGCTGAGGTCTACGGGCCAGCCGAGTATGCACTCAGCCGGATCGGCGACCAGGAGTCGGGAACCGCCGTGATCCTGCACGGCAGTGGGAAAACCGACACCTACACGTCACAGACGAATTACCCGATACGTCGCTTCCTCTCAACCCGGTACTACGACTTCGGCGAGGTTGCCGTCTACATCGAACATCCCGACAGCGACAACCCGACAGGCCGGCGGTCACGACGGGTCCCTTCATTGAGTGAAACCTTGATAGACCATGCCGAAGACTTCGGGCGTCTGGAATTCACCGACGTCGCCGGCATGTCAGGAACGCTGGAGTGGTGGATCGTCCCGACCGCTACGGAATTGAAGAAAACCAGCGGGCGCGCCGATCTACCGACAGGCGTAGCAATCCTCTGTGAAAACGAGGTATTCGGGACAGGCCGCGACGGCAAAATTGAGCGAACCTACTCCAACGACTTCGGCCTATACCACGCCGAGGTTCAGAAACGTGTTCTCCTACTGGTCAGCCCAAACGGGGCTGAACACAACACCGCGCGGTCGGCCGTCATCCTCCCCGGCCATAGCTCCATTCCATGGAAAAAGTTTGGCGCATGGTTCATCGAACACATGCCGCAGCGGATCGGAGAGCTGGTCGAAGAACAGGTACGCAAGAGCCGACCGGGAGGAATCGACGCCGCGACTGCCGATTTACTCGATGATGAGTGGCGCAAGCAGTTGGAGCCGACGGCCCACATGGTGAGCGGTGGCGACCAAACCGGCGCCGGGGCTAAACCCGGTGATGGGTTAGAGCGCAAGCGGCCAGCACCCCGGCCGGGTCCTGGACCTCGGCCCGCGTGCCCCGCGCCTCGAGCATCAGACGATACCAACGCATCCGGTGACAAACCGGCCCACGAGGTCAAGACGGTCGTGCCGCCACGGGTCGAGTTTACTGATGATTGGGATTTCGGCGATGCCAGCGACGGCGCAGCCGGTAACGACAGGACCGCCTACGGTATCCAATGGATCGACAGCAGCAATGTGATCCTGATCTGGACAGAAATGCCCCCCTACGTCCGTGAAGTTCAACGCCGTCAGGAGCAAATGCCCCTCGTTCCTGCTACGTTGATCGAACAGGCTGTGAGGATGGCGTATCACATCGAGTACGCCGCGATGATCATCGATGCTAATGTCCAGCGCAAAACCCAGCTATCGCCCAGCCAGGTCGAAGACCTGAAAACCCCGCCCGCGTTGTATGCCAAGGCCCTCGGTATGCAGTCGATGACCGAGCGCGTCGCGGCCTATGTCGATGACTACATGAAAGCGACCGTCGAGACAGGCTAGCTCGTAGCGGCCAACATGCCCGACGCCGCCATCAATGCAAAAGCCCAACCCCCGGGCGCACCCAGATGCACGAAACGAAAATGGCCTCCGGACTCTCATCCGGGGGCCATTTTCAAAAGTAGCGGGGACAGTGTTGTGTTCCAGGACATCCGAATAGGCTGTCTCAAGACATCGGAATAGCTGATCGGCCAGATTTCCACGGGTGTCGAAAGCCCGCCTGGTCATCACCGCTGTGCTCATAGAAGGCCGCAGCCAAATCCCAGGTCGCCCGCGACTACGGGGTCTCCCAAAGCTGGATCTCCCGGCTCATCGCCCGCTACACCGTCGAAGGCGACGCCGCCGTCGAACCCCGCTCCCGACGACCCCACACCAGCCCCACCCGACTACCTCACGCCACCATCGACCTCATCGTCGCCCTGCGCACCGAGCTCACCGGCAAAGGCCTCGACGCCGGCCCCCACACCGCCGCCTGGCACCTGCACCACCACCACCACCTCGCAGTCTCCGTCGCCTCCATCAGCCGTCCCCTGCGGGTATCCTTGCCCAACGCCGCAGGCCGCGGGTCGCGCCCCGGGAAAGAGGATGCCGTGACGATCACCAACAACCCCTCGGTGCGTCAGGTGCTGGCCGCGGTCGTCGCCGATCCGCAGTATCCGGCCCTGGCCCGTCGGCCACTGCTGTCGTGGCCGCACATCGGGTTGGTGGTGATGGCGTACGGGGCCTTCGCCACCTCCACGTGGGCCTACCTCAGCGGGCACATCCCGCTGCTGCTGATGATGGTGCTCAACCAGTTCGCCATCTACACCAGCTTCACCCCGCTGCATGACGCCGTGCACGAGGCCGCGTCGCGCAATCAACACCTCAACAATGTCATCGGGACCGTCTCGGCGCTGATCTTCATTCCCGGTCTGAGCACCACGGTGTACCGGGCGCTGCACATGGAACATCATCGCTGGGTCGGTGACCCCGACCGCGACCCCGACCTGTTGTTCGTCGATGCCCCGAAGTGGTTGCTGCCGCTGGTGTGCATGGCACCGGAATGGGTGTGGGCGCACTGGTACGTCACCAAGATGTGGTCGACCCGGCCCCGGCGCGAGCGGGCGATGCTGATCGGCGCGCTGGCGCTCTACGTCGGCATCCAGGTGGGCTTCCTGCTCTCGCCGTACGCCTGGCAGTTCGTGCTGGTCTGGCTGATCCCGCAGAAGATTGCGACCATGGTGCTGGTGTACGTGTTCGCCCACATTCAACATCCGGAGGAGGCGAACTGGGAGGAGGCCCCGTTCCAGTCCACGGTCAAGATCAACACTCAACCGCTGTCGAAGGTCTACTGGCTCGGTCAGACCGATCACTGCATGCACCACGCCATGCCGCACATTCCGTATCACCGCTACCACCTGATGTGGAATCTGGGTGCGGGGATCCTGACCCGGCAGGGCATTCCCGAGCGCACCCTGCTGCGGGGTCCGCCTTTGGTGGACATGCCGCAGCGGGCGAGCGGCACCGTGCACACCGCGCGGGTGGTCCAACGCCGCGAGGTCGGCGGGGCCGACATCGTCACCGTCGTCCTCGAGGGCGTCGATGAGCCGCTGCCGCACTTCACCGCGGGCTCGCACATCGAGGTGCACCTGCCCAGCGGCCGGGTGCGGCAGTACTCGTTGTGCAGCGCCCCCGGGCAGAACTACCAGATCGCGGTCAAGCCCGAGCCCAACGGCCGCGGCGGCTCACTGGAGGTCCACCAGGAGTTGCACGCCGACACGTGCGTCACCATCAGCGCACCGCGCAACAACTTCGAGCTGATCCCGGCCGATCGCTACGTTCTGGTGGCCGGCGGTATCGGCATCACCCCGCTGCTGTCCATGGCTCACCAGCTGTGGTCGAC
>SXGQ01582955.1_pt1 | contig 30276 bp, 40 predicted proteins | sample 3178371 | NCBI WGS metagenome assembly SXGQ01 (sample SAMN11356859, study PRJNA531348) | freshwater metagenome | isolation source: freshwater sample F1-20 | place: China: Fuxian Lake, Yuxi | collected 2017-12-25
ATCAGTGGGGGGCGGGGGTGAGGTGGTAGATGGGGCGGGCTTTTAGGTCGATTTCTGGGGTGCGGTGGTAGTTGATCCATGCGCCGGCGTGGGGGGTGCGGATGGTTTTGGGGAGGGGAAGGGGGGCGGGGATGGTCTGGCCATCGCAGGGGCCGGCGTAGAGGACGACTTCGCGGGTGGGGAGTTGGGCGATGGGAGTGAGATGGCCGGGTGCTGGGGCGAGGGCTTCGGTGCCAAGGGGCTGGCAGGCGAGGAGGCGGGGGGTGATGAGTTCGTCGGCGGTGGAGTGGACGGCGGCTTGGATGGCGGCGAGGTCGTTTTTCTGGCAGACGCCGGCGATGATTTGGCGGAGGGCTCCGGTTTTTTTGCAGAGGCCGTAGGCGATGACGCGGACGTGGATGGCGGGATCGAGGTTCATGCGGCGTGGGGTTTGGGATAGGTGGTGTTTTTTTCGAGGTAGGCTTTGAGGTGGCCGAAGCGGACGCCGGCGATGCGGGGGGAGGTTTCTGTGACGGGGAGGGTTTTGCGGATGGCTTTGCGGGTGAGGCCGGTGATTTGGGCGACGGTGCCGAGGTCGATGAGGAACCAGTCGCCCAAGGTGCCGAGGTCCTTTTTGAAGTCGTCGGCAAGGAGGCGGGCGGCTTCGGTGAGGAGTTGGTCGGTGGCGGCGGGGGTGAGCATGGGGATGAGTGATCAGTGGGAAGTGAGCAGTGAGCAGCGAAGAGGGGTTAGTGGGCGAGGAGGAGGCAGAGGAAGAGGACGAGGAGGGCTGTGGCGACGGCGATGAGGAAGATGGTGATCATGAGGGTTAGGCGGTGAGGTGGTGGAGGTGACGGTGGAGGGTGGCGTGGGCGCGGGCGGTGGTGATGAATTCGCGGTTGATGGGGCGGCGGTTTTGTTGGGCGGACTCGAGCTCGCCGAGGATGTAGGCGGTCCAGAGCTCGGCGATGCGGAGGAAGTGCGGGCGTTTCATGGGGTGCGGGGGAAGAGGTGGTCGTCGTCGTCATCGTCTTTCATGAAGAGGGCGACGCCGAGGAGGATGAGGGCGCCGGAGACGAGGCCGGCGATGTAGGAGATGATGATGGGGAGCATGGGGTTGAGTGATGAGTGTGAAGTGATCAGTGAGCAGCGGGAGATGCGCGGTGGGCGCGTTCGTGGGCGGGGAAGGTGTCGTCTTGCCAGCGGAGGATGGTGGCGAGGCGGGTGGAGGCATCGCGGAGGTCGTCGCGGACGCAATCGGCGGCTTTGGTGGTGTCGTTGACGGTTTCGGCGTGGATGGCTTGCAGGTCGTCCCAGATTCGGCGGAGACGGTGGATTTGCTTTTTGTTGAGTTGGCCGGAGCGCATGGGGAGGATGGGGTTAGGGGGTGAGGGTTAGGCGGCGTGGGTTTTGCCGGTGGCGCGGTTGGCCATTTCGACGAGGTAGATTTCGCAGGCCCGCTTGGGGGTGATCTGGAGGAGGTCGGCGAGTCGGAAGATGGCGATGAGTGCAGCGGAGCTGAATTCGCTGTAATCGAATGTGATTGCGTTCATGACGTGGGAAGATTTCCACGAAATGTGGCAGGCGTCAACTACAAATGTAGAAAAGATTTGATTTTTTTCCACGGATGTGGAAAAGTCGCCCCGACATGACAAAGGAAACGTTGATTCGCTGGTTGGAGCAATGCGGGCACTCGAATGAGTGGCTTGCGGAGAAGTGCCAGGTGAAGGTGAAGACGGTGTCTTCGTGGCGATCCGATCGGCCGATTCCGGCGAAGGCGGTTTTGATCATCCGTGGCCTGATGGACGCGGATGAGGCGATGGAGGAGGCGCGGGCGAATCCGCGGCAAAATCTGGTGTTAGAGTTTGAAAATGAGGAGTTTTCGAGGATCGAGACGGCGGCGAAGTTTCACAATCAGACGACGCGGGAGTGGGCGAAGGAGACTTTGATGGGCATGGCGGATAAGGATTTCGCAGAGATTCAGGAGATGGCGGACCGGGGAGAGATTCCGAGGTTTTTGGAGGGTAAGGTGAAGAAGGGCATTCGGTATCCAACGGCGGACGAGGATGAGTTCGCGCCGAGGTCGATGGTGGCGGATGCTCCGCAAGGTGAGGAGGGAAACGGGACGGAGGGGTGATTCCGTTTTGGAAGTGCCGGTTTTGGAAGTGCCAGAGGAATTTTTAATCGATGCTGCGTTTTTCCATTTCCGCAATGACAAGGCCCCGGCGAGGACCGGGCCAGAGCTCGGGCCGGGACTCGATGATGATGAGTTCCCGGCGGAGGTCGGCATCGGACATGCCGGAGAGTTGGCTTTGGATGTGGGTGGGGGAGAAGCCGCAAGAGGTGAGGAGAAGGGCGGCGAGGAGGAGAGGGATGGCCTTCATGGGGCTAGGGGACGGGGACGGCACCGGTGATGACGGCGGTGGAGGAGGTGACTTGGGAATGAACGAATCCCATGTTGAAGGCGGTGAAGGCTTTGGTTTCGCCAGGCTGGATGATTTCGTAGATGGTGCGGGTGTTGGAGTCGATCTGGGTGCCGCTGGGTGCGGTGTGGCGGCATTCGATGGTGATGTCTTTGAGGGGGACGGTGCCGGTGTTGGTGATTTTGAAGGAGGCGGTCATGACGCTGCCGAATCCGTCTTTTTCCCACTGGAAGTCATCGATGACGAGGGCGGAGGCGATGCGGGCTTTTTCGGTGCGGGTTTCTTCGACTTGTTGGGCGACTTTTCCGACGCCGTAGAGACCGGCAAGGAAGCAACCGCCGATGAGGAGGGAGATGATGAGGAGGATGATGAAGATGACGATGGCGGCTTTTCCGCATCCGCTTTTAACGACGACGGTTTGGGGAGGATTCATAGGGATTTCCAAAAACTAACAAGCAGACCATGAGTTCCAAGAAAAAATGCCGGGTGGTGCGGGGGAATCACCGGGTTTCGATTTACCGGTGGCGGCATCCGGGGACGGGGGCGATGCGGTGGAGGTTTTGTTGGAAGGAGGGCGCGAGGACGCGTTACAAGACGACGCGGACTCGGGAGGAGGCGGAGTTTTTAGCAGACGAGATGCTCCGCGAAATGGAGGCGGGTGGGCTGGTGTGGTCGGGATTGGCGGAGGGTCGACGGAGGTTTCTGGAGGAGGTAAATCGGCTTGCGAGGCCGGATGAGGAGGAGGCGGTAATCGGGTTTCTACGGGCCCGGGCGAAAAGCGGTGATCTTGCGGCGGCGGTGGGGCGTTTCCTCGACCATAAGGAGGCGGCGGCGGGAGAGGAGACGCGGCATTTGCGAAATGTGAGGAGGGATTTGGAGGCGATGGTGGAGCGTTTCCCGGATGCGCTGTGCGCGGATGTTCACGCGCCGGAGCTCCTGGCATGGTGGACGGAGCGGAATGAGGGGAAGAGTAGGAAGACGGCGCTGGAGTGTCGGGGGAATTTGTTGGCGTTTTGGCGTTGGGCGCAAGTGGACGGGGCGGCACCGGCCGGGACGCCGCCGCCGGAGAAGCTGCCCCGATACGAGCTGGGCAAGCAGGAAAGGCGGGTGCTTTCGGTGGCGGAGTTGGAGGCTTGCATGAGGGAGGTGAGGCCGGAGTTCCGGGCTTGGTTGGTGCTGGGTGCCTTCGCGGGGCTCCGGCCGGAGGAGATTGCGCCGCCGAAGAAGAAGGGAATGTCGAAGGCGGGGAAACGTGGGCTTTTGGCGGAGGAGATTGACTGGGATTTCCGGGTGATTCGGGTAGCGGCGGAGACGTCGAAGGTTGGCCAGCCGCGGATTGTGCCGATGTGCGAGGCGCTGGTGGAGGGGTTGGAGTGGGCGGGGATACGCAAGGGGATGGTTGGTGCGGTGCAGGGGATCAACGCAAGCGAGGGAGATGAGACGACGCGGTTGGGGAAGGTGGTGTTCGCCGGCAAGTGGCCGCAGGATGCCCTCCGGCACTCATTCGGATCGATGCGGGCGGCTTTGGTGCGATCGCTTGACCAGGTAGCCATGGAGATGGGGACAAGCGTTGCGATGCTTCAAAAACACTACCACAACCCCCGCACGATGGACGAAGCCGAGGCTTGGTTTGGGGTCAGGCCGTTCCGATTTGATCCGATGAGAAAGCGGTCGATGGGCGGAAACTCGCAGACTTCGGCATCATCAATGGCCGGATAATGCCTTAAAATGCGCGAAAACCTCAAATAGAGGAATGCGCGCTGCAGGGTTCGAACCTGCGACAATTGACCACAAAACAAGGGGAAACCGTGCTTTGATCCGTTTGCGTTCCGATCATCCGAAGGTCGAGGTTTTCTTGGCGTGGCAAGCCGAACAAAGGGACTGAAGGTTGCGCCGATCTAAACGAAGCCCCCCCAAATTGATGGGGCGGATGTGGTCGACAAGAACGGCGGGTCTAATGGTGCCGGGTGCATCGAGGGCCACGGTTTGGACCTTCCCACAACTCCACACCTTTACCGAATCACAATGGCAAACTGGTTCCTCTTGCAGGACGAGCTTCGAGAGCTTCGGCCATTGGCCTCCATAGTGCTTGCCATCTCGAAGGGCTTTGAAGGTCGCCACGGCTTGGCCAGGTCGACGCCATGACGGGGGGCGCTGCATGCCCACCCCTACCCCCACCCCCCGGGGGGGGTCAAATCCTTCCGGCGGGGCAATATGGAGAGCACGCCCAAACCAAATAAATCGCTCTGAGGGTTTTTGGGGGGGTGGGGGTCAACCCGCCCAAAGGCTGGCAAGGGAAATTTTACCCTCCCCGATTTTTTTTAGGATTCGGGAATGGGAGCGCGTGGCAGCAAACCTAAAGAAAACGCATCGGCCGACTTGGACAAGGTCGCGCCTTTGGCAACCAGTCCCCCGTTGATGCGAGGAGGTCGCCCGGCCAAGGATGAATTCCGGAGGCTGGCGAAGGAGTTGGTGAAGCTCGGGCACCTCTCCGCCCTGCAAAGGGAGTGCCTCGTCCAGTATTGCGAGGCCTTTTGTATCGCCCGGGACGCCCTCGACAAAATCACCGACGAGGGCGTCACCCTCGAAAATGCGGAGAACGGCAACCAGTACATGCACCCGGCCCTTTCTGCCTACTCCCTCGCCCTCGGCGTGATGGAGCGGCAAGCCAAATCCCTCGGCATGACGCCCCTGTCACTCCAATCCATCAAATCCGTCCGCACCACGAAGAATCCCCCGAAATCCGATGGCCCGTCAAAATACCTCACCGGCGAGGACGATTGAGGACCATCCCGCGGTCGTCTACGCCCGCTCCGTGGTAAACTCCGAGCGGCTCGCCTGTCGGTGGGTCCGCTTGGCCTGCGATCGTTTCCTCCGAGACCTCGAACGCGACGACCTCATCTTCGACACCGCCGCCGCCGATCGCGCCTGCGACTTCATCGAGGCCTTCCGCCATTACAAGGGCGAGTGGGCGGGCCGGCGTCTCCGCATGGAACTCTGGCAAAAATTCGTCGTCGCCAACATCTTCGGCTTCAAACTCAAATCCACCGGCCGCCGCCGCTTCAAATACGCCCACATCGAAGTCCCGCGGAAAAACGGGAAAACCCTCCTCGCCGCCGGCATTTCCCTCTATCTCCTCTGCGCCGATGGCGAAGGCGGCGCCGAAGTCTACAACGCCGCCACCAAAAAAGACCAAGCCCTCATCCTCCACAAAGACGCCCGCGTCCTTATCCAAAAATCCCGCGACGAGACCTTCCTCGAAGCCTTCGAAATCAAAAAAAACCCCCCTCAAATCGAATACGGCGCCGCCAATGCCATCATGCGCCCCCTCGGCCGCGACACCGAAGGCGACACCACCGACGGCCTCAACCCCCACGGCATCATCGCCGACGAGACCCACGCATGGACCGCCGAAGGCTTCTGGAACGTCCTGAACTCCGCCCTCGGAGCCCGTTCCCAGCCCCTCTTCATGATGATTACGACGGCCGGCCACAACCCCAACTCCATCGGCCGGAAACACTCCCGCATCGTCCAGCGCATCCTCAAAGGCGAAGACGGCGGCGAGGGCGACGACTACTTCGGCATCATCTACACCATCGATGAAGGCGACGACCCGCAATCCCCCACCTCATGGGAAAAGGCCAACCCCCTCTATGGCACCACCGTCGACGAGCGGAAAATGAAATCCGCCTGGGCCCTCGCCAACGCCGACCCCTCCATCCGCCGCGAACTCCTCACCAAAGCCCTCAACATCTGGTCAAACCAAGCCTCCCTCTGGCTCGATTCCGAAAAATGGAAAAAATGCACCCTCCCCTTCGACCCCTCCGAAATCCTCCCCGGCATGCGCTGCTATGGCGGACTTGACCTCGCCATCACCCGGGACCTCTCCGCCTTCATCCTCGTCTTCCCCCCCCAAGGCCCCCTCGAACGATGGACCCTCCTCTGCCGCTTCTGGTGCCCCGCCGAAGACATCCACATCAGGTCAAAGCGCGACAAAGTCCCCTACCAAACCTGGGCCGAAAAAGGCTTCATCGTCGCCACCCCTGGCGAAGTCATGGACCACGGCTACATCCACCGCCAAATCCTCGAAGACTGCGAAACCTACGACGTCCGCGGCATCGGCTACGACCGAGCCTACTCCACCCACCTCATCCAGCCCCTCCTCGACGAAGGCATCCCCATGCTCGCCTTCTCCCAAGGCATCATGACCATCTCCCCCTACGCCAAAGAACTCGAACGCCTCGTCATCATGGAAAAACTCAACCACTTCGACCACCCCGTCCTCGCGTGGAACGCCGGAAACGCCGTCGTCAAAACCGATGCCAACGGCAACATCAAACCCGAAAAAGCCAAAGCCGAAGAACGCATGGACGGCATCGTCGCCACCATCATCGGCCTCGGCATCGCCATCGAGGCCGAATACGAAGCCGACGAATCCGGCGACTTCGAAGTCACCGTCCTCCGCTAAAAACCCCCAACATCCTCCGCATGACCGCCTCCCCGGAAATCATGTTAGACATCGAAACCTTCGGCAACCGCCCCGGCTCCATCATCGTCGCCATCGGTGCCGTCAAATTCCACAACGGAAAAATCATCGACGAATTCTACCAACGCATCACCCCCGCATCCTGCGAAGGGCTTGGCCTAAAAATGGACACCTCCACCGTCCTCTGGTGGTTGCAGCAATCCGAAGCCGCCCGCCTCGAAATCACCCAAACCGGCCGCCACCTCTGCGAAGTCCTCGTCGACTTCTCAAAATTCATCGACCACGACCGCCAGCCCATTTGGGGGAAGGGATCCGACTTCGACAACGCCCTCCTCACCGCCGCCTATCAGGCCGCCGAGCATTTGCTCCCGTGGAAATACTCCGCCAACCGTTGCTATCGCACCCTCAAAAACCTCTTCCCATCCATCTCCTACGTCCCGCCCACCATCGCCCACCACGCCCTCGAAGACGCCCGCGCCCAAGCCCTCCACCTCATCGCCATCCGCCAGTCACTCGAAGACTACGCCGAAACCCTCCGCCAAAACGCCCTCCTCCCCCGCACCGGACTCGGCCTCGCCGAACTCCTCGCCCGCCACCGCATCATCCAATCCGACGCCGTCGACGACCCAGAAGGCTACGACGGCGGCGTCATCCTCGACCGCTGCTACAACGCCCTCGCCGAACTCATCGCCCCCCCCGAATCCCCCCAAACTCCCTCTCCCGCTGCTCACTGATCACTCCCCACTGATCACTATTCCGGCGTGATCTACGACCCCGCCACCGGGAAATTCCGCCCCGCCGCCAGCCTCACCCCCGCCGTCCCGGCCCCGGGCGAGGGTAGCTTTGGCACCGGCCTTGCTGGCCCCTCCGCCGCCTACTGGTCCCGCATGTTCAAGGATTCCGGCGGCGGCACCGCCCACCGGCTCGCCGCCGTCTACGCCTGCGCCCAGGTCATCTCCTCCTCCATTGCCGCCTTCCCCCTCCACCTCTACCGCTCCTCCGGATCCAAGCGGGAGAAAATCGACAACCACCCCGTTGCCGACCTCCTCCACGAAGCTCCAAACGCCGCCATGACATGGCCAGCCTTCCGGGAATCCGTCGTCTACCAAACCGTCCTTCGTGGCAACCAATACTCCCGCGTCTTCTGGGATACCGGCTACCCCCGCGAAATCTTCCCCCTGCCCCTCGAAGCCGTCCGCCCAAAACTCACCGACGCCCGCCGCGTCGTCTACGAAGTCACCGAAAACGCCAACAAAGTCCCCGCCGGCACCTTTGCCCCGCCCCTCATCGCCCACTTCAAAGCCCTCACCAAAGATGGCCTCGAAGGCATCAACCCCATTGCCCACTGTCGCCTCACCACCTCCGCCGCCGTCGCCCTCACCGAATACGGGCGCACCTCCGCCGAAGAAGGCGGCCCCATCCGCGGCGTCATCACCACCGGCGGAAACTTCAAAAACCCCGAGCAAGCCCGCGAAGTCCGCCAGCGTTGGGGCGAGGCGTGGAACGATGCCCGCAACGGCACCGGCCTCGCCATCTTCGAGGGCAACGACATGAAAATCCACCCCATCACCATGTCCATGCGCGATGCCCAATTCATCGAGCAAATGAAATTCTCCGTCGTCGAAATCTGCCGGATTTTCAACGTCCCCCCCCACATGATCCAGGAGCTCGAACGCGCAACCTTCAACAACATCGAGCACCTGTCCCGCCAATTCTACACCGGCACCCTCGTCCCGTGGATCACCCGGTTAGAAGCCACCCTCGACCACTGCCTCCTCACCCGCGCCGAGCGAAAAGCCGGCTACCGCATCCGCCACAACGCCGAAGGCCTCCTCCGTGGAGACCTCGCCAGCCGGTCGGACTCCTACCAGAAACAAATCTCCGCCGGCGTCATGACTCCAAACGAAGCCCGCGCCCTCGAAGACCGCCCCCCCATGGAAGGCGGCGACTCCCTCATGTTCCCCACCAACCACATCCCCCTCACCGCCGCCCTCACCACCCCACCGCCAAACACCAATCCCGCACCATGAAACTGCACCGCCCAATCAGCCTCCCCGCCCTCGCCGCGGCCCTGCCCATCCAAAACACCGCCCGCCCCCTCCTCATCGCCGACGAGGAACTCGATGCCGTCTTGAAGGATCGCAAAGCCCCCAAAGCCAAACTCGCCACCGTCCCCGAAAACGGGTGCCCCCAATGGCTCAACCTCTCCACCACCGGAAAACGCGCCGTCCTCTCCATCTACGACGAAATTTCGTGGTGGTCCGGAAACGACGCCGCCACCTTCCGCCAAACCCTCAAAGCCCTCGACGTCGACGTCATCGAGGTCCGCATCAACTCCCCCGGCGGCTCCGTCTTCGAAGGCGTCGCCATCTACAACATGCTCGTCGCCCACCCCGCCGCCATCGAGGTCCACATCGACGGCCTCGCCGCCTCCATCGCCTCCGTCATCGCCTTGGCGGGCGAAGAACGCCACACCGCCGAGAACGCCCTCTGGATGATCCACAACCCATCCCTCGACCTTCGCCGTGCCGAGGCAAAAGACCTCCGAAAAATGGCCGACGTCCTCGACAAAGTCAAAGACTCCATCCTCAACACCTACGTCACCGCCACCGGCCTCGACCGTGCCGAACTCTCCCTCCTGATGGACGAGACCACCTATCTAACGGCAGACGAGGCCATGGAAAAAGGCTTCTCCACCCACCTCACCAAACCCATCGCCGCCGCCGCCCTCTGGGATCCGGAAAACTACGACCTGCCGGAAACCGCCCGCGCCCTCGGCAAGCCCCCCAAAGCCCCCACCGCCCCCGGCGAAAAAACCGACCCACCACCACCCCCGGCCCCACCCGCCACCCAAGGCACCGTCGAAGACGTCGCCGCCGCCCGCGAACGCATCGAGGCCCTCCGGAAACTGCATGGACTCTGAAACCCTCAACCTCCTCCTCGCCGCCATCGACGACCTCGCCGGATCCAACCGCGAACTTGCCGAAAGCAACCGGGACCTCGCCGCCGCCATCCGGCAAAGCACCGCCGCGGAAACCGGCGGAGACCCCCCCACCATGACAGACGAAGACGAATGAACCCTGGCGAACTCAACACCAAGCTCATCCTCCAGGCCCCCACCACGGCCAAGGATGACCTTGGCCAGCCCCTTCCCGGGTGGTCGGACATCCGCGTCCTCATGGCCAAGCGCATGCCTGGCAAACCCCAGGCCGAAGCCACCGCCGGAGACCGCCAGACCGAAGGCCGCAAGTGCCTCTGGAAAATCCGCACCCAGCCCTTCCTCACCCTCTACCGCGCCGGCTACCGCATCCTCGAAACCTCCCGCCCCGGCTTCCCGGCCACCGTCTGGGGCATCGATGGCTTTGCCGAGGCAGACATGACCCGGGGCAACTACCTCCTCCTCACCACCTCCACCCCATCCGAACGGGGCGAATGAAATCCCCACCCAGTTCCCAAACCCACACCCGCCACCCACTCTCCCGCCATGGACAAAAACGAATTGATCCGCATCATCTCCGCCAAAAAAGAGGAGCTCAAACCAAAGCTCGCCGCTTACGAAGACCTCACCAAAAAAGCGGTCGACGATAAGGGCCAGCCTCGCGCATTCACCGCCGAGGAATTCCAACTTCACGAGCGCATCGGCTTGGAAATCAACCAATGCAACTCGGAAATCCTCGGGGCCAAATCCGCCCTCAAGGCCACCGAATTGGTCGACGCCGCCGATGAGAAAACCGCCAGCGACTTCGGCCTCTCCGGCCCAAGCAAACTGCCGCATGCCTCGGATGAATACCGGGAGAACTTCTACAACTTCATGGCTGGCGGTGCCAAGAACGGCGCTCCGCTCTGGGAAATGACCCGCGGCCACGACATCCAAAACATCACCGGCACCTCCCCTTCCACCGGATCCGTCCTCGTCCCGCGTGAATTGGAACGTGCCATCCGCCAGGAAGCCGCCCGCCTCTCGCCGCTCCTCGGTATCTCCAGCGTCCGCACCATCGCCACCCGCGCTTCCCAGATTCCGTTCCTTGCGGACCTCGGCGTCCTCGCCCCTCGTGCGGAGGCGGAAAGCTACGTCCTCACCGATCCGGTGATGTCTGGCAAAAACCTCGACATCTTCAACTTCGGCGGCCTTTTCCCCGTCTCCATGGAGCTCCTCGAAGATGCCTCCGAACTCGAAGCCGCCTTCGCCCGCCTCTGGGGCCGTGCCGTTGCGGACACCGTCGAGGAATACGGCCTCAAAGGTGCGGGCGGTCAAACCGCATTCAAAAACCTTGCCGGCGCGGACGTCACCCTCACCATCAGCGGGAAAGTCCCTCCCGGCATCCTCACCCTGGCGGATACCATCGTCGCCGTCGTCGCCGCTGGCGCCCACAACGCCATCACCTCGGATGACATCATCAAGCTGGCCCAAGGCGTGAAAGCCTCCGCCCGCATGAATGGCACCTACTTCCTCGGCGGCGATTTCGAGACCCGCGCCCTGCTTTTGAAGGACTCCACCAACCGCCCCTTGTGGATGCCGTCCTTGGTTGCCGGTCAACCCGCCACCCTCAACGGCAAGCCCTACGTCGTCTCCGATCGCATCGCCAACGTCGGAGCCTCCGCCGTCTCCGCCCTCTTCGGTGACTTCTCGGACCACGACATCGCCATCCGCCGCGGCATCACCATCGGCACCTCGGACCACTTCTACTTCGGAAACAACATGCGGGCCGTCAAAGGGGACATCCGCATGGGTGCCGGAGTCGCCCGCAACCTCTCCATTGGCAAGCTGGTCCACCCAGCCGCCCCATAATCTCCAGGCGCATGTTGGAAATGAGGGAAGGCCGGCCGGGCAACCGGCCGGCCTTTTTCTCATCCCACCCGCCACCGTTAGAATCCGTTAGAATCCAATCCCATGGCCAAGAAAACACCACCCGCCGAAGAAACCGCCGCCGCCGAAGTCATCGACAACCCCGCCGTCGTCGAGGCGCAAGCCGTTGAAACCACCCTCCCCGCCGCCCTCGAAAACGGCGGACTCGTCACCCCCTCCATGGCATGCTCCGGCTTTGCTGTGGCAGAAACCCCCGCCCCGGAACCCGCTCCCGCCGAATAATGGCCAAGCCCTCCATCTCCCTCGCACGGCTCAAGGAACATCTCCGCGTCGATCATGACGAGGACGATGCCTCCCTTGCCCTTTTCCTCGAAGCGGCCATCGATCGCACCTTGCAGGAAATCAGCCTCGCCGGGGTGTTGGAGGGAACCCGCTTGGATCCGGTCACCGCCCGGGAATCCAAATTCGGCTACCCCGTCGCCAGCGTCTCCGCCGTGTCGAAAAACGGCACCGCCATTGCGTCCGGATCATGGACCCTCACCGGGAACTTCGATACCGGCCACACCCTCACCATCGCGGAAGGCGCGTGGGATGCGGCCGCCGAGTGGGAATGCGCGTGGACTCCCGGCATCGATCCGTTGCCTGCGTGGTTCATCATCGCGGCCCTCTTCCTCGCCACCCACTACTACGAGAACCGGTCCACCGTCGTCATCGGCCAACGCGTCGCCGCCTTGCCGCTTCCCCAAGGCTTCGAGGCCCTTTGCCGCCCGCATCGCCGGGTCTGGTTTGCATGAGCACCGGCACCGTCAAAGTCGAAGGCCTGCGGGAACTCCGGAAAAGCATGGACCGGCTGGAAACCAAGCTGCAAAAGCGCATCTACCAGAAAGCGGCGGGCAAGGCTGGGCGATTGGTGGTGCAAGCCGCCAAGGCCAAGGTCCCGCGCAACACCGGCACCCTCTCCCGCTCCGTCACCGCCCGCGTTTCGTCGAAACCACGGCAAGGCCTCTTCGGCGTCAAGGTCTCCGTGCGCGGGGGCCTTTTTGCCTCCAATCGCACGGCAAACCGCAAAGGACGGCAGGGGAAAGACTACAAACCGGACGCCGTCGAAAGGTACTACCGTTTCGTCGAAACCGGCACCAAATACCACCCCGCCCAAGCCTTCCTCCTCCCATCGCTGGAAGACCAGCGGGGACCCATCCTCGAAGTGTTCAAACGAGAAATCGCCGCCGGCATCGAATCCCACCGCCCATGACCTCCAACCAAGCCTCCGCCTGGCTCCTCGCCGAGCTCCGCCTCGCCCTTCCCGGCGTGGGCGATCGCATCTTCCCGGATGCAGCACCGGAAGGCACGGGGAACCCCTGCGCCATCTACCAGGCCATCGATGGGGAAAACGACTCCCGCCTCGATGCCGGGGAGGAAACCAAGGGCTTCATCGCCTACCAGGTCCGCCTCTACGCCACCACCCGCAAAGCCGCCAACTACCTCCGCCAATCCCTCCGCACCGCCCTTACCAACCGCGAACCGGCGGACCTCCCCGGCTGGCGTCTCACCGGCACCGCCTACGCCAACGGGGAAGACACCTTCGACCCCAAGCTCAAGGAATACGGGGCCACTTGCTTGGTCGAGGTGCATGGCGAGTGATGAACCGCCCGAATGCTTGAACCGGCATCTCTCCCCTTGGCGGGGGAGTTGCCACGGTGGCGGCCATGAAAGGCAATTGCACCCGTCTTCAAGTTTTCGTTGGAAGCAACACTTGGCTCACCATTTCCGACCGCGTCTCCATCACCGGCCCCGGCCTTTCGCGGGAGACGGTGGAGGAGGAATTGACTTTGGATTGTGGTGAGGGCGGAGCCTCCACCACCAAGAAAAAGGCCCCGGGCACCCGTGAATTCGGGGATATTTCGGTGGAAACCCTTTGGAACCCGGCGGACAACGTGGGCACCCGCCAAGTGATTCTTGCCATTGCGGCCGGCACCGTTTCCGGCGCGGGCAATGCCACCCTCACCCTCACCAACGTGGGTCTCCCCGGCTCGCCGCTTGCCGTTTCCGTTCCCGTGGCAAACGGCGACACTCCGGCGGTTTGGGCGGCCAAGGCGCGGGCGGCGCTCGCCGCCAACACCGTCATCAACAACGTCTGGGCGGTGGGTGGCACCGATACCGTCATCCGCCTCACCCGCCGCTTGCAGGACGGCGGCATCGCCCATGCCAACGACGGCACGGCCAACCTTGCGATCGCCACCGGCACCGCCACCGGCATCACCGCCGCCCCATCCTCCACCATTTCTCCGGCCGGTGTGGCTGGCTACGTGAACGAGGAAAACCACCACCTCTTCAAATCCCATTTCGACAACGAAACCGCCACCTTCTGGCGCATCGTCCACCCGAATTCCCAAAAAAGCGGCGTCCTCGTTCACGCCACCGTCAAGGAACTGGGAGAGCCAAGTTTCACGCCAAACGAAACCGTCAAGCGGACCTTCGTTTTGGAGCCCACCGGGGAGTTTTTGTTGGAGGGCTCGAACATCGAGACCGCCGCCTTCCCGCCAGACGTTCCCGCCCCGGTGAACTTCTGGGGCAAAGACTGATTTGCGGCCACGCAATAACCGGCGCGGCGGGTCCTTCCCGGGGGGGATAAGTTGACCCGCCCGCCATCCTTTTCCAACCGAACATCCCCCCACCCATCCCTCCCATGAAACAGAAATTGATATTGAAAATCCGCCAGTTGCGGGCCTTGCAAGATGACTTCGGCATCGAGAACATTCTCCAGCCCTCCGCCGAGGACATGAAGAAAATGCTGTCGATTGGGTTCTTAACGGAATTTGTGAGCGTCGGCCTAAGCCACCTCCCGGAAAACGAACGGCCGGATTTGGATGAGATGGAGCTTTCCGAGTTGGTGAGCTACTTTAAGACCTGGCAATCCGGGGAGGCTGCCGAGGGAAAGCCGCCGGAATAGACGGCGTTTGGGCCGTGCTGCATGTGGAGACGGGGATTTCCCGGGCGGACTTCGATGAGCTTGACGGGTCCACCTTGGCCGCGTTGCAGGATCGTTTGATGGAAAGGCAGAAGCGGGAGCTTCGGCGCGAGGCGGGGCTTTATGCGCTTCTGTGCAATCTGTTAGGCGGCGGGAAGAAGACGGTGAAGCCGGAGGATTTCTTGCCGGAGAACTTCGATGGGGAAATCGATCCGGAGAAGGCGGCGGCGGCTCTTGCGCGTTACCATGAAGCGCAGGCCGCCGCGGCGGAGGATGCCGGTTAGATGGCGTAGGGGGCGATGGTGCCGCCTGCCTCGGCGATGATTTTTTGCCATTGGAAGGCATTCCCGGAAGCGGAGGCCGGGGTGGGGGAGGCTCCGGCGCCGTTGCCGAAATCGGTGTTTGCGGCGAAGAGGCCGGCGCGGACCCATGAGCCGGTGGTGGAGTTTGCGGCCAGGGATGGAGCGGAAAGGGAGAGGCGGGTGGCGAGGGGCACGGTGTTCCCGTCGATCGCGCAAGTGAGCATTTGAGCGGACCGGTCCCACCGGATGGCAAAGCGGCATCCTTGTCCACTCGCTACGCCGTTCGCGGAGGCGAGGGGAACCCAGCGGGAAAAGGTGGTGGTGGTGCCATCGCAGACGAAGAGGCGGACAAATTCCTGCCCACCGAAGCCGAGGCCGATGGAGGTTCCCCACGCGAAATGCAGGCCAAAGATGCGTTGCGTGAGGCCCGCCAGGGTGTTGAAGCCGGTGGTGGAGGTGCCGAAGGCAAGGAAGGCTTCCAAACCGGCGACGAGGGTGACGTTGCGGAATCCGCCGCCGGCAATGAAGAGGTCGCCGACGTCCGGGCGAAGGGTGCTATCGCCCAAGGAAAGCAGGCACGGGCGGCAGTTGACATGGCCGAGGGCGGCGGTGGAGGCGAGTTTGAAGCCCCGCTCGGAATCGACGGTGGGGGCGGCGTAGGTGGAGGTGACGACGTCGTCGAGGGTCCGCCCGTTGTGCCACGTTTCCACCACGCGCTGGGCGGCGGTGAGGGCGAAGAACCGGTGCCGCTCCTGGGTGAGCATGGCTCGGGTGAGCGGGCCGGATCCGGCGCGGCCGCCGCCGCTGCGGAAGTCATTCACGGCATGGAGGAACTGGCCCACCTCGAAGCGATGCGCGGCGGTGGACCGGTGGATTTCGTCGAATTGTTTCCAGACCTTCGCATTGGTGGAGGCGTTGTAATCGTCCGGGCGGATGAGGGCGGGGACGGACTCGCCATCGGTGCCGGCGGTGAGGACGTAGGTGGAGGTGGTGCCGGAGATGGTGATGTCCCAGACGGTGCCCACGGGGAGGGAGGTGGTGGCTTGGCCATCGAGGGCGGTGCCAGCCCCGCCGGTGAGGGCGGTGATGGAGGGCTGGGCGGTGGGGGCCACGCCGTTCATCGTGGTTAGCCATGGCCCGCCGAGGTTGAGCCGTTTGCGTGCGAAGTAGGCGACGGGGCGGGACCGGGTGAGGCCTAGGACGGTGGCGTTGATGGCATCCGAGGTGAGGGCGTTCTCGATGCGGCGGTGGGGCTCCTCGAAGTAGACTTGTGCCAGGCGGGCGGCGGTGAAGGCATCAAAGAAGCGGGCGTAGTTGGTGGCCGCGTTGTTTGCCTCCGCGCCGACATTGGTGGCCCGCTGGGCGTGGATGACGAGCGGGGTGTTGAGGTTGGCCAGGAGGGCGAGGTAGACGGGATTCCAAACGGTGTTGGAGGAGCGGAGGCCGGGGAGCTGGTCGTCCATGGTCGTCGATCCTTTGGAGGAGGAAATCCACCCCACGCCGGAGCCGGAGAGGAAGGCGTAGCCGATGAGGCGGACGGCGGCGGATGAGGCGGCGGCGGCGATGGTGAAGGCGGCAAAGGGCTCGGGCACGGCAAGGTCGAGGAAGCCGAGGGCCTCGCTGCCATTGGCGGCGCTGGCGGTGGCGGTGACGTTGGCGAATTGGGTTTGCGTGAGGGTGGCGGTGATGGTGCCGGCACCGCTTTCCCGGACGTAGAAAACGCGCACGGTGCGGATGCCGTTTTCCAGCGGGATGACGTTGCGGCCGGTGGAGATTTCCGCCTCGGGGATCATGCCGGAGGGAAGCCAGGAGAGGCCCGAGGGCTCGGGGACGGTGACGGTGTAGGAGCCGCCTGCGGGGAGGTTGATGAGGCCGGCATTGGGGAGGATGGTGTAGTCGTTTGGCAGGGTGGCGGCTCCGCCGGCGAGGGTGCCGATGTTTGCCTGATTCCAGGAGATGCCGAGGTTTCCGGAGAAGAGGATGCCCACGCCGTATTTCGCGGCGAGGTCGATGAGGAACCAGTTTGCAACGTATCCGGGCATGGAATCGCCGAAGCCGGTGAGGGTGACGCGGTGGGGCGCGGCGGGCGTGGCGTCGTCGAAGCCTTGGAAGGCGTGGAATGCGGCATTCAGCGCGGCGGGTTTGAGGAGGATGGGCTCCTCCCGGATGGCAAGGGCGGCGATGGAGGTTTCTGCGGCGGTGACGTCCGCATCGAGCGCGGCGAGGGCGGAGGTGCGGGCGTAGCGGGTGTCTGCCTCGGTTTTGTTCCAGTATTCGGAGCCGGGGGTGGGCGGGGCGGAGAGGGAGGAGGATTCGGAGTGGTCCTCGATGACTTCGATTTCGGAGCTGCAGTAGGTGTTTTTGAGGCCCGCCGGGTCTTCGTGGCGGACGATGATGCGGTAGTGGCCGGGAGCGAGGGCGGCTTCGGCATCGGTGAAGTCGGCAAAAAGAAGGGCTTTCACGCCGCCATTCCAATCCGCGGCGGTGAAGGTGGCGTCGCAGTCCGCCTCGCCAAATTCCTTCCGCATGACGGCGGCATCGGAGGGGCCGGCGGTGAGGTTTTTTACCTCAACGATGAGGGTGCCGATGTCCCCGGCGAGCAGGTGCTGGCCGTTGTCGGTGACGGCGATTTCGAAGCGGACGTCGGATCCGCGCCACCAAAAAATGCGCTGGCCGGTGAGGGCGTCGGTGATGTTGCGGAGGGGGAGCTTGGACTCGGCGAGGAAGCGAACGCGGTGCATTCTTTTAAAGTGATCAGTGGGCAGTGATCAGTGAGCAGCGGGGGCGGGGGGTTGGGGGGATTCGGGATTGGAAATTTGGGTGGGGAGTGGTATGTGGCGGAGGTGAATACGGGTTTTGCTTTTTGGCGGATGGTGTGGGAAGTGGTAAAGGATTTGTGGGAGTGGTGGCGGAAGAGGGGTTAGAGAATTCCGGAGATGAGGGTGGCGGATTGCCAGGGGCTTGTGGTGGAGTCGTCGTAGTTGCCGCGGACTTCGGCGGTTTCCAGGGTGTGGGAGACGTAGGTGTGGCCGCCGGGGATGGTGAAGGTGACGTCGACGGTGTAGCCTTTGGTGGGGATGAGGCCGAGGACGGTGACGGAGTCGGTGACGTTGACGGTGTGGATGTGGTCGGTGGTGCCGTCGTTGGTGACGATTTCTACGGTGAGGCGGAATTCGATGAGGTTGAGGACTTTGAAGGCGCTGGCGGGGTTGTCTGCGGTGAAGACGTAGTCGGCGGAGAAGTTGGGGGTGGTGATGAGGTTGCGCTCGTCGACTTCGAGGTTGTCGAAGAATTTGGGGCGGATGGAGTCGAGGACGACGGTGCCGCGGACGAGGTCGATTTCGTCGGTGGCGGGGGTCCAGTTGAAGATGGAGGAGTCGTAGGCGGTGAGGTCCAGGCGGACGCCGAGGTGGGTGCCGGTGGGGTTGTCGACGCGGGAGAGGGAGAAGGCGTCGATTTCGTAGGGGGCGGAGGCGATGCCGAGGTCGGGCGCGGTGTAGGTGATCACGTCCCCGGGGCGGACGGTGTAGGCGCGGAGGTCGAAGTCGAGGGAGAGGGTTTGGCGGGCACGGGCGCGGCCGAGCTCGATGCGGGCGATGCGCTGGGCCATGGTGTGGCTTGTGGTGAGGGGCAAGTCGATTTCGAGATGGTTCTCCTGTCCCTCTGTGGCGATGGCGGCTTCGTTGCGGTAGCCGGGGTAGGAGGTGGGTTGCCATTCGGTGGCATCGATGAAGTTGCCGCGGACGGCGTTGGGGAGGCTCCGGTCTGGCTTTTCGAAGGCGATGGCGTAGGGAGCGAGGACCATGGATTCGTCGAAGGCGGCGGCGGTGGTTTTGGGGGCGCCGGCCTCGATGATCCATTTTCCGGAGGAGTAGCGGATGGCGCCGGCCATGGACCGGGCGAGGGTGCGGAGGTTTTCGTCGTGGGAGACTTCGGCGCCGATGACGCCGTTGCATTCATAGCGTTTTTCGGTGCCGCCGGCTTTGAGGGGGACGAGTTGGTCGCAGATGTTGGCGGCGGCGATGAGGGCGGCTTCGTCGATGGATGAGGGGGGGAAGGCCATGATGTTGACGAGGTAGTCGCGGGCGCAGAGGGCGGGGTTGTTGCTCCATGCGGTGAGGCCGGTGCGGGGATCGAGGATTTTTTTGCCGCGGATTAGGGCACCGAATTCGGGGGACTGCCCCTCCCATGACATGCCGAATTCGAGGGTGACGACGTAGAGGGCGGCGATGCCTGCCCAGCGGTCTGTCTCTTCGATGATGGAGCCGAGGGAGATGTCGTAGAGGGCGGATTGGCGGACGTCCTGGGCGGTCCGCATTTTTTGGCCGATGTTTTGCGAGGCGGTGCCTTTGAATGGCCAGAGGATGACGTTGCCGGCGTAGGGTCCGGTGACTTGGCCGTAGAAGTCGGACTCGGTATCGAGGAGGACGGGGAGTTCGTCTTTTAGGACGTAGAAGGCTTCGAAGGCGTCGATTTCGTGGGAGGCGATGCCGATGAGGAGGTGGGCCTCGAATTGGTCGCGGTTGGTGGCGAAGAGGATGGGACCGGCGACGCGGGCGCGGCCGTAGACGATGCGGCGGGGGGTGAGGGCTTGGCGGAAGTTCCGGTAGGCGTTGCGCTGGTTGGATTCCATTTGGGCCCGCTCCGCTTGCTTTTTTTGGTCGCGGGCGGTTTTGACGGAGACGGCGACGGAGGCGGCGGCGACGGCGATGTTGACGGCGGTGCCGATGGCGGCGGCGGTGCCTGCGGAGGCTCCGGCCCATGTGGCGATGGCGGCGACGGCGGCTCCTATGCTGGCCATGTGAGGGCGCTTTTGGCGTGGTTTGGGTGAAGCTGTAAGGCACCGGTGCAGCCGAAGGGCTGGGCGTGGATGGTGCCACTGTGGAAGATGCCGGGGTGGTCGACGTCGGTGAGGACGATGTCGCCTTGTTTGAGGGAGGCGATGGGGGTTTCTTGCCAGCCGTGGTTGAGGAGGTGGACGCGGATGGCGGCGCAGACGGAGCCGGTGGTATGGCGGCCGAGGCCTTGGAATTTGGTGGCGTAGGTGCCGGAGAGGTTTTGGAGGTGGTTGGAGCCGGTGAGGAGGTCCGCCCATTGGGCGATGAGGGTGACGCAATCGTGGGTGCCGGGGCGGTAGGGTTTGGCCGCGGCGGTGGTGAGGAGTTCGTCTAGGGATTCTAGGGATTCTAGGGACATGGGGGTGAGTGGAGAGTGATCAGTGATCAGTGATCAGCGGGAGAGGAAGAGGGGGGGATTCGGGGGATTTAGGAGAGTGAGCAGTGGGGAGTGATCAGTGAGCAGCGGGAGAGGGTCGCGGTTAGATTCGGATGTTGAGGTCTTGCATGTTGGCGATGAAGCGGAGGCCGGTGTCGTCTGGGTGGAGTGCGCGTTGGTGGGGGTCTGTGTAGAGTGCGCCCCAGGAGTCGCGGAGGCGGGAGAGTTCGTTGGCGATGGTGACGCGGATGGTGGAGGAGGCGGTGTCTCGGTTGAGTTGGAGGGTGTCGATGGTGCCGCGGAGGAGGAGGTCGGTGCCGATGAGGGTGGGGTTGTCTGTGAGGGTGAAGAGGGCGAGGTGGATTTCGGCGGCGCGGCGTTTGAAGATGAGGTCTTTGACGGTGGAGAGGGTCTCGCTGGGGATGTGGGTGAGGGTGAGGTTGATGGTGCCGGCGCGGACTTCGCTGTATTCTTCGACGGGATCGACGCCGCCAAGGGTGCCGATGCCAAGCCAGAGGTGGCCATCGTGGGAGAGGGGACCGACTCCGGACCAGACGCGGAGGGGCTGGCCCTCGAAGTCCAGGTAGACGAGGATGGCAGGGGCGACGGCGTTTTGGGCGACGGCGGCGGCGAAGGATGGGTGGAGGTCGCGCATGGTGAGAGAGTGAGGAGTGGTCAGTGATCAGTGAGCAGCGGAAGAGGTGGGGGTTCGGGTTGGACGCCGAGGGTGGCGCGGTTTTTGGAGTCGAAGGTGTAGCAGCGGACGCTGATGCCTTTGGGGGCGGTGTGTGCGACGCGGCGTAGGGCGGAGAGGAGGAGGCCGACTTCGTGTTTTTTGTTGGCTTGTTGGGGGGTGGGTTTGACGATTTCGCGGAGTTTGCCTTTGGTGAGTTCGAGAAGGCCCCAGGATGGCGGGAGTTCTTCGGGCCGGATGAGGCCGGCGGGGGCGCAGAAGTAGCGGAGGGAGCCCATGCCGTTTTGAGGGATGCGGCGGAAGCTCTTGTGGCGGTCGGCAAGGAAGTCCGCCCGGGATGCTTTGCACTCGATGAGGGTGGAGTAGGTGCTATTCCAGCCGATGGCGTCTGCGGTTTCCGGGCCGCCGTGGGTCATGTCTGTGATGACGACGGCGCATCCTTTTTTGCGGAGCCATGCGGCGGCAAGGGGGATGAGGGCGGCGTGGATTTCTCCACCGGATGGGGGGCAAGTGGTTTGAGCGGTTTGCATGGGGGGGGTTAGGCGATGAGTTCGGGAGTGAGGATTTCTTGGGAGCCGGTGAGGGCGGTGGTGTAGGGGGTGGTTTGGTTGGAGGCGTCGAGTTCGTAGGAGGGGAGGTCGCTTAGGTAGCGGAAGATGCCTTGGGGGCGGTGGGTGATGAGGGGGGTGGCGGTGGCGAGGGGGAGCATGATGCGGGGGAAGATGGAGAGGGTGGCGGTGCCGGTGGCGGAGGAGTTGGCATCGGTGGTGATGCGGGCGAGTTGGTGGCCGATTTGGATCCAGTCTCCGGCTTTGAGGATGCCGGGGGTGGAGGGGGTCCAGCCGGTGGTGGAGATTTGACGATCGCCCGCGGCGGCGGCGGCGGAGAGGACGGGGGTGCCGGTGGCACGGCCTAGGGGTTTGCATGCGGCGGGATCGTGCATGCGGAAGGTGTTGAGGTTGCCTTCGAGGCGGAGGAAGAAGCCGATGGCGATTTGGGCTTCCCGGCGCGTCATTTTGGCGAGGCGCATGGTGAAGGACCAGCGTTCGAGGGTGCCGCGTTGGGTTTGGATGTGGCCGGAGAAGGGGGAGGCGGCGATGCCGTGGTTAGTCTCGATCGTCCAGGAGATGGAGATGGCGCGGAGGAGTTCGGGGGGTAGGTCGATGATGGGCATGGGTGGTGGGAGTGAGCAGTGATCAGTGATCAGTGAGCAGCGGAAGAGGGTTGCAGTTTGACGAGGTGGCCTGGGATTCTGGATTTTTCGAGGATCAAAGTGTTGAATGGATCGTAGGAGATGAGGGCGTGGGGGCCGCCTGCATTCATGGGTGCGCGGGATCCGTCGACGTGGTGGAAGTGGAGACGGCCATGGAGGAAGAGGATGGCGTGGGCTTTTGGCCAGACGTGTTCTTTCCATGCGGTGGTTTCTGTTCTGGCGAAGACGAGGGCGGTGGCGTTTCGATGTTCGGCGCAACGGGCCAGCCATTTGCCGGTTTCTTGGCCGTAGGGCGGATTACACCAGACGCGGCCTTGCCATGGCTGAAGGAGGCCGTCATCGAGGATGGTGAGGTGGTGGATGGCGGTGGGCCACGGGCGGGTGATGGGGGCGCATGGATCGAGGTGGAAAGGGCCAAGGGCGTTGAGGATTTCCGGCGGGGTCAGCCATTCGTCTTTGCCAGCTTTGGCGCTTTGGTGGGAGCCGATGGCCCGCGGTTTTTTGTCGGTGGTTTGCATGGGGGGATTGGTTATTGGCCGAAGGCGGAGGCGTAGGAGCCGCCGCGGGCGATGAGGTCCGGGATGATTTGGATGATGTTTTGTTGGACTTGGGGGAGGATGCGGGAGAGTTCTTCGCGGGAGACGCCGGGTTGGAGGGTGATGGGGACGGTGAGGTTGACTTGGGGGGTTTTGCGTTTGGTGGCGGTGGCGTGGATCCGGGTGTGGTCGATGACGGTTTCTTGGGGGTGGAGGAGGGCGAGGCGGCCGCCACGGCCGTCCATGCCGCCGGTGCGGGGTCCGGAGCCGGTGTAGCCGCCGCCTTCGAAGGAGCCGAAGGCTTTGAAGACGGAGCCGGCGAGGTTGCCGAGGGAGCCCCAGATGGAGCCGCCGCCGGAGGTGGTGCCGCCACCGGTAAAGATTTTTCCGACGCCTTCCCAGAGGGATTGGATGGCTTTGCGGAGTTGGGCGGAGGCAAACTCGGCAATCATGGTGCGGACGAGGCCTTTGACGCTGATTTCGCCGGTGTGGATGAATTGGTCGAGGGCTTGTTGGGTGTTCCGCAAGGAGATGGACCAGGCGGATTCGAAGTCTTGGGCGGGATATAGGGAGAGGCCTTGGAAGGCGGCGGTGGGGTCTCCCCCGGCGCTGCCGGGGGTGAAGGTGGGGGCGAGGAGTTGGCCGTTTTTGCCGAAGGTTTGGAGGGCGGTGGAGGCGGGGTCGATGCCGTTGGTGATGAGGGCTTGGAAGTGTTTTTGGCCGAGGTCGGTGAGGTCGGTGAGCCAGGAGTTTCCAACGGCGCGGTCGGTTTCTTTTTTGCCGACTTTGCCGAAGTTGGTGAGGGCTCCGGCGGCTTTGCCGATGCCGGAGGTGAGGGCGGTGAGGTGGGCGTTTCCTTTGGTGGCGAGGGTTTGGAGGGAGGTGCCTACGGAGCCGATGGAGCCGGTGACGGCGTTGATTTTGGAGGTGATGGAGTCGAGGACGCCGGTGATGGTGGCGCCGATGGTGGTGACGGTGTCCCGGATGCCGCCGAAGAAGTTGGCGAAGCCGGCGCGGAGGCGGTCTCCGGCGGCGAGTTGTTCGTCGATCCAGGTGCGGAATTTGTTGAGCCATTCTCCGAGGACGAGTTCGATGGCGGGGATGGCTTCGTTGAACCAGGCGAGGGTGTTGGTGCCGATGATGGTGAGGCCTCCGAGGTAGTCTTCCCAGAATTTGGCGCGGGCGTTGGCGCGGGCTTGCATGGCATCGGCATTGGTCATGCCGGCGGTGTCGATGGCGGTGATCCAGTCGATGATGGGGGCGGCGTAGGTGCCGATGATGCCGGAGAATTCGGCCCATTCTTGGGAGAGGGCGGTGAGTTCGGTGGTGTTGTTGGCGCGGTAGTTCTGCAGGCCGGTTTGGATGGCGGTGAATTCGGCGAGGATTTGGTCTTTGAAGGCGAAGGCGGCGAGGGCGGCTCCGGTGAGGGCAAGGCCCCATGGGCCGAGGAGGAAGGTGGCGGCGAGGCCGAGGCCTTTGGTGAGGATGGGGATGACGCCGGCGATGGTGGTGAGGCCGAAGGCGAGGGCGGGGGCGGAGGCGGCGGCGAGGGTGAGGCCAATGCCGAAGTTTTTTACCCATGCGGGGAGGTCTGAGGCGCGGCCTAGGAGGTCCGCGCCGCGGGTGGCGAGGGTGGCGAGGCCATCGAGGAAGCCGCCTTGGAGAAGGGAGATGCCGGCGGTTTCGATGGCGTTGCGGAATTTGGCAAGGGCTCCGTTGACGCCGGTGGTGCGGGCTTCTGAGAGGCGCTCGGCGGCGGTTTTGTCGTTGGTGGCGAGGATGTAGTCGCGGAGGCCAGCGGCTCCGGATTTGGTGAGGACGGCGGCGGCGCGGTAGGCATCTGTGCCGAAGATGGTTTGGAGGGAGCTGGTGCGCTGGGCTTGGGTGAGACCTCGGAGGCGGGTTTGGAGGATTTCGGAGATTTGGGTGATGTCTTTGATTTTGCCTTGGGAATCGGTGAAGGAGATGCCGAGTTTTTCCATTTCGTCCGCGGCTTCCTTGGAGGAGGGGACGAGGCGGAGGAGCATGGTTTTGAGGGAGGTGCCGGCATCGGATCCTTTGATGCCGTTTTGGGCGAGGAGGGCAAGGGCTCCGGAGGTTTGTTGGAGGGTGAGGCCGGAGAGGTTGGCAACGGCGGCGACTTGGGAGAGGCCTTGGGCAAGGCCATCGACGGAGGCGGTGGAGGCGATGGAGGCACCGGCGAGGGAATCGGCAATGGAGGCGGCATCGGCGGCGGAGAGGCCGAAGGCGCCCATTTGCTCGGCCATGACTTGGGCGGCGCGGGAGAGTTCCATGCCTTCGGTGGCGGCGAGTTGCATGGTGGCGGTGAGGGCACCGCCTGCGATTTGGGCGGGATCCAATCCGGCCTTGGCCAAGTCAAGCATGGCGGCGGCGGCGGCGTTTGCTCCGAAGACGGTGGTTTTGCCCATTTGAAGGGCGAGGTCTGAGAGGGCTTTGATTTGGATGCCGGTGGCTCCGGAGGCGGCGGCGACTTGGGAGAGGGATTGCTGGAAGTTCCCGGCATCGGTGACGGCGTTTGATAGGCCGGCGGTGAGGCTACCGGCACCAAGTAGGGACCCGATGTTGGTGAGGCCGGACATGGACCGTTGGAAGCCGCGGACGCGTTTTTCTAGCCCCCGCTGGAAGGTGTTGAAGCCTTGGGAGAAGGTGCTGGCGTCTAAGCCGAGGCGGACTTGGAGGGAGCCGAGGAGGGCCATGGTGGGTGGTGGGGTTGAGTGATCAGTGGGAAGTGATCAGTGAGCAGCGGAAGAGGTGGTTACGGGTTGCGTTGGAGGTGCATCCAGTCGAAGTCGTAGCAGCGGCCGAGGGACATGAAGCCGTGGGAGGCCCAGAGGTCTAGGAAGTGGGTGTATTCGGGGCGGGCGAAGAGGGCGGTTTTGCGGGTTTGTTTGAGCATGTTGCGGCTGGGATACCAGTCGATGGCGATGCCCCAGGAGTGGGTGGAGGGGGTGGTGCCGCCGCGTTTGTTGCGGACGTTGAGGCAGCCGCCGAAGCGATCGAGGCCGAGGGCTTGGATGCGATCGAGGCCGTAGTGGTTGAGGGTTTCTCGGAGGGCGTTTTCGATGACGGTGACGAGGGACTGGTGGGCGGAGAAGCGGTGGACTGTGGTTTTGAGGTCCCAATCGAGGCGGAGGGGGTAGGGGCTGGCGACGATCCCTTGGTTGGTGCCTTCTTTGCCGTAGCGGGCGCGGAGTTGGGCGGTGGTGGGGGACCAGCATTTGATTTTGCCGGGGGCGGGGGATGGGCGATCGGTGGCGTGTTCCTCATCGGGGCGGATGGGGGCGGGTTGGGCGAGGATTTGGCGGCGGATGGAGTCGGCGGCGGCGGAGGTTTCCGGGCCGTAGAAGGCATCGAAGGGGCCGGGATGGATGGCGCGGAGGCGGGATTCTTTTTGGATGATGGCGGCAACCCAACGGGAGGGGGTGGGTTTGCCCTCGAAGGTCCACGGGATCCATGCGGAGGCGGCGGCGATGGTTTTGGGGCCGATGTGGCCATCGACGAGGAGGTCGGCCCGGCGGCGGGTGTTGAGGATGCCGTGGGCGAGTTTGCGGTTGGAGACGGAGGGGAGCATGGTTGCGGAAGGGGGATTGGGGATTTGTGATTGGAGATTGGGGGAGGGTTAGGCGGCGGTGGGTTCGCGGTCGTAGATGGAGACGATGCCGTCGAGTTTCATGGGGCGGGTTTTTGCGGTGGGGAGGGCGGGGCGCATGCGGGCGACGCAGAAGGCTTGGTTGAATTCGGTGATGTGGTTGGTGCCTGGGGGGATTTCCCATGTTTCGCCGGCGCGGTAGAGGCGGCCGGTGGCGACGTCTAGGATGTGGCCTTCGACGACGTGGACGCTTTCGGTGCCGTCGTGGTGGTGCCAGGGGATGCGGACGGGGATGGGGTGGTTGGTGGTGTCGATTTCGTAGAGGGTGACGTCTTTTTTCTGGGCGATGAGGCGGAGGAGGAGGCCGGTGAGGGGCTCGGAGATGATGGTTTTGTGGAGGGGGATGAAGAGTTCCCGGGAGCCGTCTTGTTGGCGGAAGTCGAGGGTGAGGTAGGTTTCCTCGGGGACGTTTTCAAATTTGCGGAGGAGAAGGTCTCCGGTTTTTTCGAGGATGTTGTGGAGGTCTGTTTGCATTTGCTGGCGGGCGCGGACGATCCATTTGCGGACGAGGGCGAGGATGCCGCCGGCGGTGGTGAGGAGGGTGAAGATGCCAAGGAGGAGCTGGTTCCAGCTCATGATGTGTTCCGCAGGGCTCATGGGGCTTGGAGGGTGGCGAGGTGGAGGTTGAGTTGGGTGCGGACGAGGTTTTTCCATGCGGGGGCCTCGTCGATGACGGTGTGGCCGAAGGGGAGGGTGATGGGTGGGTGGATGGTGGTGGAGGGGGAGGCGGCGCGGAGGGGATGGGCGCGGGGGAGGTCCAGGGTTTGGCGGACGCTGTGGACTTCTGAGACGCCGGGGGGGATGGTGATGGTGGCGGAGCCGGGGAGGAGGGCGCGGATGGCAAGGGGGGCGGGGCCTAGCCAGGCGGGAAGCCATTGGGGACGGTAGACGGGATCGCAGAGGAGCATGAGGGGGATTTGGATGCCAAGTTGGCGGCAGGTTTTGGCGAAGCGGGGGGCGGCGAATCCGGCGCCCCAGGAGTAGGCGACGACGGCGGCGGAGGTGATGTGGGCGCGGGCAAGGTAGTGGGCGAGGCCGGCGACGTCGTGGTCCCACGGGATGGGGGTGAGGACTTGGACGCTAGGGGAGGCGAGGGGGCGGAGGATGTGACGGTGGAGGTCTTCGGTGCCGGTGGGGTGCCGAAGGGATTCGGTGAAGCCGGTGATGGTGACGAGGGCAAGCACGCCGGAAGAGTGATCAGTGGGGAGTGATCAGTGAGCAGCGGGGGAAGGGGGTTGGGGGGATTCGGGGGAGGGGTTATTGGGAGCGGCGGAGTTCGCGGGGTTCTTGGGCGGGGAAGGGGATGAGGTTTGCGAGGGCGGTATCGAGGGGGCTGGGGACGGTGGTTTTTCCGGCGGTGTGGAGGTAGATTTCGGTGGTTTGGAGGTTGGTGTGGCCGAGTTGTTGTGCCGAAGAAACGGATGGTAAAAATTATTTACACTTTTTTCTTGCGGGCGATGTAAAAGCGTTTTACCTTTCTTGCGTTGACGGTGAGCACGACGCGAGCCGCAACCCCAACCACTGAATCCCACGATACCATGACCACCACACTCCCAACCCTCGATCAACTCCGCTCCATGCCACTCTCTGAAGTGCGCGATTTTGAAGGCAAGAAGCGCCCTCGCACCGGAGCCACCAACGCCGTCAAATACAAGATCGCTGACTGCTCCGACGACTACGCTTCCCGCGCCATCGTTATCGACTGGAACGGCGGCAGCGAATCGCCCAACGGCAGCCGCCAGATCATTCGTTCCTGCGATGCTCAGTGGGATCAGTTCATGCACCGCGGCTGCTAATATGACCGCAACCGAATACAAGAACATTCGCATCCAACTCGGCCTTTCGCAGGCCGGGCTGGCCGCCCTTCTGGGCGTCACGCGGGCCACCATCAACGCCCGCGAAGCGGGCAGGACCCCGATCACCGAAGAGGCATCGAGAGCCATCCGCTCGCTGTCCGCCGCCCCCAAATAAGAGGCACAACAAGACACGGATGGACAACCCCACCCCGCCGCGTGTTGGCGCGGTGGGGTTTTTCGTGGGCTGTCAGGGGTGGCGATCATCGGTGTCGGGTGGGGTGCCATCGTTTAGGCGTTAGGCTTCGATGAGGGTGGAGGCTTCGAGGAGGCGGCCTAGGAGGGGGCCGCCGATTTGGGGGGAGATGCCGGAGGTTTTTAGGATTTCTTCGGGGTGTTCGTTTGCACTCCAGAGGAGGGGGAGGTAGTGGGTTTTGCGGTGGTCGATGATTTGGAAGAGGGTGGATTCCATGGTGGGGGTCCAGGTGTTTTTTCCGATGTCGTCGAGGACGAGGATGTCGGTGGTGGAGTAGGTGGCGATGGTGCGTGAGGCGTCGCGTTTTTCGGAGGGGGTGCCGTTCCAGGTTTGGGCGAGGAGGGTTTGGATTTTGGTGGCGGTGGTCCAGGTGAGATGATGGCCTTGGAGGATGAGGTGTTTGGCGAGGAGGGCGATGGAGCGGGTTTTGCAGGCGCCGGGCTCGCCATAGACGCCGAGCCATGGGTGGGCGGGGGTCCATGCTGAAATCTGTGAGTAGAGGGCGGCGTTGAAGTGGGGGTGGGTGGGATCGGTATCCCGCATTTCGGGCGGGATGGTGGCGAGGTAGCGGGCGAAGTTTTTGGCGTGGGCCTCGGTTTGGATGCGGCGGGATTGTTCGGCTTGGTGGGCTAGGTCGGCGGCGTGGGCGCAGGGGGCGCAGAGGGGGACGGGGTAGAGGCGGGGGAAGGTTTGGTGGAGGGAGATTTGAGAGGGGTCGGCCTTTTGGCCGCAGGGGCAAGGGAGAGGAAGGGACATGGGGGATTGGGGATTTGAGATTGGGGGAAGAGGGAGAGGGGTTAGGGTTGCCATTTGGGGAGGGGTTTGCCGGGTTTGGTGGGGGTGGCGTGGCAGATTTCGATGGTGCGGATTTTGGTGGGGGTGAGGTCGCGGGCTTTGAGGCGGGCGATTTCGGCATGTTCGCGGGTGAGGTGGCGGGTGGCGTGGGTGAGGTCGTAGGTGCGGGGGGGATCGCCATCGCCTTGGGTGACGTAGGTGTAGCGGCCTCGGGTGTCTGGTAGGGCGAGGACGTAGGCGGGGTAAAGGGTGAAGTGGTGGAGGTGGCGCTCGATTTCCCGGCCGGGTTTGATGAGTTGGCGGAAGTAGTGTTGGAAGGCGTCTTCGGTGGGGAAGCCTTCGCGTTTCCAGAGGTCTTCGGGTTCGGTTTGGGTGGAATCGTCCGGGACGACGAGGATGCGATCGGAGACGGAGAGGCGGTGGATGGTGACGGGGATGATTTGTTGGACGATGATGGCGCAGATTTCGCGCTGGGGGCTGTTGTAGGGTTTGCCAGTCCATGAGTAGAGCATGGTGGGGGTTTGGAGGGGCCAGGGTTTTTCGCGGATGGTGTGGTCTTTGATGCCGTGGAGGACGGCGGGGGCGAATTGGTGGTGGAGGGGGCGGCGGATCATGGGAAGGGGGATTGGGGATTGGGGATTGGATGATTGGAGATTGGGGAAGAGGGCGGTGGGTTAGCGGGCGCGGCGGCCTAGGGCGGCGGCGACTTCGGCTTGGGTGCGGATGGGTTTGCCGTTGGGGCCGCCGGTGGTTTGGGGAGGGCGGTGGAGGGTGGAGGGGTCGTCTTGCCAGCGTTTGTCGCGGAAGTAGGTTTCGGCGTTTGGGAGGTAGCGGTTTTGTTCGGCGCTGGGGATGGTGCGGAGGAAGGCGGCGGCGGCGCGGGTGCCGAGGAGGGCGCGGAGGGGATCGATTTGGCGGCGGCGGAGTTGGTCGAGGAGGATGGTGAGGGCGTTGGCGATGCGTTCGCGCCGGGGGTATTGGCCGAGGATGAGTTCGGCAATGGGGGCGGGGTCTCCCGGGGGTAAGCCAGCGAGGAGGAGGGCGCAGTGGTCGATTTCGGCTTGGGCGTCGGGCGTTTCGCCTTTGGGGATGGGGGGGGGGATCCGGATGAGGGGAAGAGGAAGAGTCTATGCTCTTCTC
>SXGQ01401985.1_pt1 | contig 30268 bp, 48 predicted proteins | sample 3178371 | NCBI WGS metagenome assembly SXGQ01 (sample SAMN11356859, study PRJNA531348) | freshwater metagenome | isolation source: freshwater sample F1-20 | place: China: Fuxian Lake, Yuxi | collected 2017-12-25
ACCGCTTGAACCAGTAGTAATTAGTGTTCCGCTAGTAGCTGGCAAAGACAACACAGTAGTACCAGCAACGGCTGGTTCTTGTAGTGTGATACTTCCGCTAGTTGAGCCTTGTAAGACAATCGACATTATTTACTCCTTTTGATTATTTTAGTGGTTTTCATCTTACAATACCACCCATCTTTCGCCTGAACTAACAGTAACTGTAATACCTGCATTTATCGTGATAGGCCCAACGCTTTCGGCTGATTTGCCTACAGGAATTGTGTAGTTTGTCGTGACGACTCTTGAGTTCTCCACAAATACCTCATCCCCACCTGCACCCGTAGCACCACCACCTAATTGACCCCATGCACCGCCTTGGTAGCCTTCAAACTGAGAAGTCGTGGTGTTATAACGAATCTGACCATTTGCGGGGCTTACGGGGCGTTCTGCGGTTGTTCCTGCGGGAATTAATGCAAACCCTGTAGAAGTCATGGTGACATTACCTGTAAAGGTAGGTGTCTTAAACTGTGCAAACTCTATTGCATCACCAGCAACTGAACCCGCTACTAAGTTAACAATTTTGTTAGTGTTTAGGTCTAAATTACCCGTCATTGGAGTTTGACCATCTGCGGCAACCGAATCAGTTAAAGCGGCAGCCAAGTCATTCATGGTGTTATTAGCCCATGAACTTGAGATGGTTGTGCCTGTAACTACGGGATTACCCGCAGGTAAAGAATATGTGCCTGACCCGTTTCTACTCATTTTTCATTCCTTTTTTCAATTCTTCTGCCATTTTACTAGGCGAATAGTTGATAGATTCTTGAACTTGTTTCTTTAATTCTCTACTTTTTATCATTTCTGCGGCAGTTTTTGCACCTAAAACTTTAGGAATTGGAAACTTTCCTAGTGCGTCTAAACCACGAATAATGGCACTACTACTATTGGAATAATTTGCAGCACCCTCTACTGTAGTATTTATATTTAAAGTTGTTTCTAACAAATTACGAATCTCTTGAGCACCTTTTTTACCAAATAAGTAATCAAGTTTGCCGTCTTGGTCTAATTCTGTAACGATTGCTTTAAATCTAGCAGGCGAAACAACTGGGTTGCCTAATATATCGTTTTTAGTCGATTTTGTTACTTCATCTTTAATGTATTGAATTGTTTGACCTTTTAGCTCATTAAAAGCGTCAAGCCCTTCTTTGCCTGATTTCTTTAACACATAACCAATAGCACGCACATCATCTAATGAGCCATCTAAAATGCTATGTTTAAACACATCTTCAAATGCAACCATTCTGTCTTTGCTATAACCTTTTTTGGTACTTAGCAATTTATCAACATAACTAGAATTTTCGTATTTGTTAGCTAATTGTGTTCTTAATTTTTTAGCCGTTTGATACGCTTCGCCACCTTTGCCTGCTGTAATTTGATTGATAATGTTTTTCATTTCAATAAAATGTTTTGGAGCATTAAAGTCATAATTTTCGTTAATAACTTTATAAATATCCTCTAAAGCATTAATTGGCATAACGCCCAAATTAGATGGGTCGTTTCTAGCAATTTCTTCATCTACCACATTAAGTATTGGGGATAATTTTGCTTTAACTGTAGGTGCTTGTTTATCTATATGAGCTTTTAATGGTGAATAATCAATAGGCTCTTGCATTGCACCTTCTTCTTTAGCTTTTTTATATGCTTTGCTTACTAATAGGGCATCATTGTCATAGCTTTTTTGCAACGCTTCATCTACAACCTTACCTACTTTTCTTAAATTAAAGAATTCTTTATTTGTTGCATCAACATAAGCATCAAAGTTTTGCAAAATAGCTGCATTTCTACCTGCTTTTGCTTCCAATAATGGTTTTCCAATAGTTTCAGGAAAATTCTTAGCAGTTTCTATTTCAAACGCTTGTTGTCCAAAATCTTTAGTTGCTTCGCCTTTAGATAATTGAATAGGCACTCTTAATTGTTGTGCCATTTGGCTTCTAGTAACTGCTTCAGGAGCTACAGCAGCACCCACGCCTGACATAGTTGGTTGTGGCTCTTTGCGTAATGCTTGGGCAATTTTAGGGGCTGTTTCTTGTACAGTTTGACCTATTTGGCGAGCTTGTGGGGGGGTTGCTTGAACCATACGAGCATAGCTAGGCAACATACCTGTAGGCAATACTGGTGGCAGTTTAGATGCTTCAAACGCACCGCCAATGCTTTGCAATACATCTTGGCTTACAGGGCTTGTAGGCTGATATTGAAACTGTTGAGCTAATTCAGGTCTATCTACACGCTGATTTGTGCCTTGTTGAATGTTTTGAACAATACCTTTACCAACGCCTAAAAATGGTGCAACAGCCCCAGTAGCTATGGTTGCAGGCACTTCGTACAATGATTTTACATAGTCCATCATTGTGCGTTTTGGCTCAATTACAGGTGGATTTAATACTTGACCAGCAACAGTAGGTACATCACCACTAATGATGTTACCTTGACTTACTGCTAAATAAGCATCAGGGTCAAAGCCTTTAGCAACATTCGCTTTAGATGCTGATGGTTTTGAAGCTAGATATTTATCGGGGTCAAACGCCATTATTCAATTCCTAATCGACTCTTGATTGCAGGTGTACGCTTGTCATTGGGATTTTGAAGTACAAAGTTAAATGCTTCTAAATCAGCACCCGACAATGTTTTTCTAAACTCTGATGGGGACATAGTTTCAGCACCTAAACCTCGTGTACCACCCAAAATATTCTTTTTTGTAACAGGGCCAGTTACATCAATGCTTTCCCATTCACCATTTGGATAGTATTTCTTATTTAAGTTAATCATTTCTTGTATTGCGGCTAATCTTGTAGCAATAGGCTTGTTTGCGTTACCTAAATCACCTGCTGCCGCTTGGTACAAAGCAGTATCTTTGTCAGATTGTGGGCCTTCAAAGCGTGGTACTTTAGATGTAAGTTTTGTGCCTAAGATTGTAAGAGTCGCATCTGCTTTAGATGATGGGCCACCAATACCAAAAAACTCTCCAGTTCCAGTAACAATGTTTTCTAAACGACCTGAACTTGGTTTTCCTGAGCTTAATGTTTCTGCGGCAGACCTTAACAATCCAAAAGAATCTTTAGCATTTTCGATATTAGCCCTTAACTTTTTATTAAATTCAGCACTTGCAGCCCTGTTTTGTTCATTAGTTAAGGATGGGTCAGGTATGTACTGTTCAATTTGACTTGGGGCAAATTTAGCGTCTGCTTTAGGCAAATTAACTTGATTTACTTGACCACCGCCTTGTGGCACATTAAATTGTGGCATAGTTCCTTGTGGCATATTTACTTGACCACCGCCTAAATTAACACCAATACCTTTATCAGCTAATTCAGCAATTTTTATGCGAATATTTGCTTGTTCTGATGCACTCATTTCAGGTTTAACGCCACCAACTTGGAATGTAGATATTGGATTGGTAGCATTAACATCAATAACGCCTTCACGCACACGCCCTGTTTTTTCATCAGTAAACGATGCTTTTTCCCACTTAGGCCCTTCAGTTAATTTCTTTAATGCAACTGCTTGTAATGCAGGGTTGTAAGCAGTAGAACCAAATAAATATGCCGCCTGTGGGTCTGCCCCAGTACGATAAGTTTGATTAGGAATGTTGCCACCTGTAGGTGTTGGGCCAGCCTGTTCAAATGTAGCTTCTTTACCACGCAATAAATCTTGGTATTGTTGGGTTTCTGTAGCGTACTGTTGACGCAATGCTTTAGCCAAATCAGCACTAGCTTTATCGCCTTTTTCGGCAAGTTTAGTACCTGCATAAGTTTGTAATAAAGGTGCAGCGTACTGAAAAAAACTAGGTGCAACATAACGCCCACTAACCATCTGACCTGATGGCATTTGCTGACCTTGTTGCATAAGCAACTGAGCCATCTGCTGTTGGCGGTTTAAGGCTTGCTGTTGCTGTAGGATTTCGGGTGGTAAGTTACCGCCTACATTGAGCATGGGCATTTGTTGAGCCATATTAAAACTCCTGTGACGTTAACATTCTGCTTTGTTGCGAATATGGGTCTGTGCCATATTGCTGAGAAACATTGTATTGGGTATATGGGTTATAAGTTCCCATACCGCCCATTTGCACATCACTAGCATTAATGTCTTGTTGATTTGGTTTTTTGCGTAACATCATAGCCATAGCCATCGGATTCATACCGCCTTGTACTGTACGCCCTGCATCTTGCGTTAGCCCTTGAGCCTGTTGCATGGCAGCGTTTTGCATAGCCTGTTGAGCCGCTATGTTTTGATAGTACGGGCTTAACCCACCTAAGTCTTGGGTTTGTGGCATTTGTTGAATGTATGGGTTGTACATATTCATGGTAATAGTCCGTAATCTACGACTTTATAGCCGTCATCGAGGGTTCTAACTGCATAAGGGAATACTTGCTCTACTTCTTGTGCCATTACACCAACATGGATACCATCGCCTGCTAATGGGTGCGATTTAACCTCATCTATGTATTCAAAGCTATATAAGGTCAAGCCGTTATCCATTACACCGATTGCTTTGATGTTTTCTTTTAATCTAATATCAGAAAATCCCATCATTGCAGCACCACCTAAACTAAATAAACCTTGATTGAGGTTAGCTTGGGCGGCTTGTTTGGCGTTAAAGTCACCCATTTGGGCGTTGTATCCCATCTGTGCAGCACCCAATATATCAGGGCCTGCGGTAGTAGCTTGTTGGGCAGAATTAACAAATTGTGGGCCTTGTACCTGTGCCCCTGTACGCACCGCAGATAAAGTATTTAGTGGCTCGTTTCTGAGGTAGGCTTGCTCTTGCAATGCAGACTGACGGGCTTGTTGACCAACGCCAAAACCTTGAGTTGTAGCACCTAACAATAGGTCGTTCTCTCTTTGGGCTTGCATACGCATAGCGTTCTCATAAGCCTTAGAGCCAATATCAATGCCTTTGTTGGCTAAGTCTTGTGCTAATTGCTCACGCCCCATCTGTAATTGGGGGGCAAGCCGTTGCATATAGGCTTCTTGGTAGGTCTGACTAGGATTAAACCCTGTCGATGGCAATTTGCTTGTATCAAACGGGGTGTTGAGCATATTCTCAACATAGCCTAGTCCTTGACCAGCAAGTTTGCCTAATCCAAGACTTGTTTGGTTTTGATAATCTAAAAGTTGTTGTTGGGCGGGGCTTAAAGTCTGCGTAGCAGTCCAAGTAGGATTGCCATAAGGGTCTTGTCCAGTAACAGCGTAGCTAAGATTGCCATAAGGCGTAACTTGATTGACTCGGTTAGCCGCAGTTGCTTGACGAGCCGCTTCTAAATTGCCCGTAGCCGTTTCTTGTGCAGCAGCCCTGTAATCAGGAGCAGCAGGGGCACTTGGAGCAGGCCCTAATCCTAAAAATCCACCACCACCCATACTATTCTCCCTTGTTTAAAGAGCATCGGATGTTAAGAAACCGACACTCCTCTTTTCTCATAGCCATAATCACCAAATCACCACTCATGTGGGCATCAGGTATTTCAGCTACAACCTTAAAGCCCAAATGTCGGTTTAACTTTAGGGCATCTGTGTTATCAGCACAGATTTGCCCTAGTATAACGCTAACTCCTAGTTTATTAAAGGGGTAATCAAATACCGCCCATATAAAATCTTTACTAGCCCAATGCTCACCAACACTACCAATATGTATCTCACAAGCCTTTGGCATAAAGTTGGTATATCCTGCCACCGCTACCAAATTGCCGTCTTTTAACTGCCCAATACATTGGGTGGTTTCAGGTAGGGGAAAGTTAAGTATTCGAACCAGCCATTCCCCCAAATATCGCTGATTTTCAGTAGTAACAGTCCTCACAGTACCCCGCCACGCTCCATTACAAAGTCGGTTGATGCCCAATGAAACTCAATATTTTGCGATGCAACATTTAGACTTATAGAGCCTGCATAGCCTAATCCTGTCACCCCTTGCCATACTTTAGTGACCACTAAACCACCGCCCCAGTTGGCGTTATCCCATGTATCTAAGTCCCATTCACCAGTTTGTAAGATGGCGGGGTTAAAGGATATTTGGCTAGTCAATTCGACTGTATCAAAATCGGTGCTTAAACCGCACAAAACAGTCGGTAAGCCGTTATCGGTCTGTAGGATAGGGCGTACTAAGGTAAAGCGTTTTTGCTGTCCCCTAGACTCGAAATACGAGTAGGCTTGCTGTACAAAGCCCTTGATGTTAGTTCCTGCATCGGCAAAAGTGTCGTAAAACTTGCCTACAAAGCCAGTTCCACCAAAATACATATCGTCACCGCTAGATTCCCAGCAGTTAGCGTTCAAATTAGTAAATCTTCCCCAAGACTTAGTAATGTTGTGCATGACATACTGCTCAGAACCACCTGTTACGGGGATATTAAGAATCAGCATATTGTGTTTAGCAAAATAATTCATCTGCCAGCCATAGTTATTGGCGTAAACATCAGCCGCTTGGCTAATAGCGTAGAAAATCTTGTCAGTAATGTTAACTCGTGGGTCTAAACGAGTGGATTGTAAGCCTGCCGATAGGGGGACTAAGCCATCTTCGGTCAAAAGTAAGATGTCACCACCAAATTTAAAGACGCATTTACGGGCAAAAGTCTGTCCAATGTTCCAAATGCCTACTAAAGCCCAATCATTAGGGTTAGATGGGTCAGAACCTTTGTAAACAGCGACTTCTCCGTTACTGGTAACGAATACGGCTAGGTCATCTACCCCGTAACCAGCGTCAATAGTCCAAGTTCCCATTGCTTGTAGGTAGCCACCTTTTCTAAAGATGCCACCAAGAGGAAATTCGGTTACTGCCCCGTTAATTGAGTCAACAGGCAAGTACCAAAATGACAAACTGTTCTTTTCTACAAAATACAGACGCTCTTTAAACAAGTTTACATAAGCAAATGTATTAGAGTTTTTACCTGTAATGTAGTAATTAATAGTGTAAGTGCCAACTGTGGTCGCATCACCGCTTGGGGCAGTCGCCATCGTATAAGTGAGGGTCGTTCCACCCGTTACAGTAATGCGGTAAGTTCCGTTAAATTCGGCAGGTATCGCCCCTGCGACTGTTATGGTGTTTCCTGTAACAAGATTGTGGGCACTTGCCGTTGTTAAGGTAGCGGTTAAATTGCCTGTGCCACCCCTAGTAATGGTAGAAATAGTCTGTGCCGTTGATGTCGTAGCACTTCTTGACCACCTTGTACCATCATAAACAACCATTGGGTCAACCCCGTTGACAGCAGGCATAAACGAGCCACCAGCAGTCGTAATCATGGCGTGAATCCACTTGCCATCGGTGTTGCCTGTCAGGCTTGAGGTAGCCGTAGGGGTACTTGCGTCATAAATAATGGTAGCCGTAGAAGCAAAGAGCTTAGTAGTAGTTGGGCTAGAGTAATTCATTAGGGATAAAACAGCCCCAGTAATGCCTATTGAATACTTTGAATAGCCTTTTCTAAGGGTCACATCCGTAGGCGTAGGAAAGAAGTTGACCATCTGAACCGCATCAAGTGGGTTCATTTCTGCCAAAGAATCTCTTGCGTTCCAACCACCAATAGGGGCTGGCAAGGAAGCTGTAACTGCCCGTCTTTGTTGAGCTACAGCCATGTTTAAGTCCCGTAGCCAGTATCAGGAATGTTAGCGTAACCGATAAGCACCTTCGTTGGGTAGGGTGCAAACGACAGATTGGCAGAGCCTTTATCGTTGGCTTTAGCGACATTTAGATAGCGGAAATAGTCTTGTTGCAATGCAGTAGTATCAAATCCTTTGATTTGGAAATACTTAAGTTTTGTGCCTAAAACCATGACTGTATCGTCAAATATGGTTGTATCGGTATCAGCCGTAAAACTGTTCTTTACTTGGTCGGTAGCACTTCTAGCCCAACCCTTTGAGCGGTATTCAAAACCTAAATACTCTTGTGTGTTATATGGTGGCCAAATTTGGAACTTATTGCCTAGAATACGCCACCGAATACGAGGGCCTGTTGAGATATAACCCGACTTTAGCCATTGCCATTGTTGGGCATCTTCAGGGCCAAGCATCTGCCAATGTTTCGTCTTATCCCAATGGGTATTGTCCGTAATGGTTTCAAAGTCAGGGGGTAGCGGATATTTGGTCTGCGAAAAGGTAAAAGTCACGCCTGCGTATGTACCACTAGCCAACTGGCTCATCACAATAGTCGAGGTCGTGCCGTTAAAGGTTACAGACGACACATAGGTATCTTGGTTAATACCTGTGCCTGTAATGGAATAGTTGCTATTGAGGGCTGTAGCGTCACCAGTAACAATAATGTTATAGCTTTGGTCACTAACTGTAGCCCCTACAAAGGTGACTGCATCGGTGTAAAACCGATACTCCAACTGTAAGGCTTGCCAATCATATTCCTTAACCAAGTCATAGCCTACACGATTCATTAGGGCTAAAACCTGTTGAACATCCTGATTAGTATTACCCGCAACATAGTTAGGAATAGCAAGGTTTAACTCGCTAGTGGTCTGTTGCACAAGTTGGAGCATCGTTGATGACATAGTTTAGGCTTCCTCTACGGATTCCGCTTTCTTTTTGCGGGGTTTCTTTTCACCAACTGCCGCAAGTATAGTCGCCATCTGTTCTTGCATTAAGGCGAGCTTCGCATCAGTTTCAGCCTTAATTTTAGCAGTTTCCTCGTCTTTTTTGGCAAGTTCTTGCTTTAACTGATTAATTTCTTCATCACGCTTTGATGCTTCAGCCGACTCGCTTGCAAGGTTTAGAAACGATTTAGCCTTATCCCGAAAGGCGTGGGGCGACATTCCTGCAATCATTCCAATCCGTTGTAGCTGTAAATCTGACGCATTAGCGATAGATTCCACAGTCATAAACTTCACGCCCTTTAGTTCTTGGGCTTGGGATTGGCTAATTAATGGCCATTGTTCGACAGGCGTTCCAATGATTTCATTACTGTAATCTTGGGTAGCTTGATATTGAAGCCATTGGCGGGGAAAACGCTGTTTATGGCTTTCCTGTGCGTAAGTATCAATTTCTGTTAGGTTATCCCCAGCGACCATGATTCGTACAAAATCAAAGTCTTTAAATATGGGTCTGCCTGCTTCGTTAGACTCATGCTCTAACTTCATCGCTCGCTTATAAAACTTAACTGCTAAACGAGAATCTGCGTTTTGCTCATCGCTATCTATTGCCATTTTTAAAACTCCTTAAGTGGTTAAGGTACTGCGGTTGAAAAGAAAAAGGGCTACCCCATTACGAGATAGCCCCTTGTTTTTACTACAATTTCTGATTAAACGCTAGTTTTTCCAAACCAACCATAATCACCTGATACCATCGACTCTGCTGGTGCAATATAAGTGCCACCAGTAGCAGTTGCGGCAAAGGTTGAAGCATTAACAGTTACATCGGTTGCACCTGCGGCAATCGTGCCACCTGCTTTAGCAAATACATAACGCAAGCCATCAGAACCAAAAGTTTGTGAACCGAGTGGGCCAAAACTTGGGATTCCAATAACAGTCGTGCCGTTAGTGTATTCAAACGATTCAGGCGTGATTGTTTCTAATTCAACGCCTGCAATGGGGAGTACTGAGTAAGCCATGATTGTTTTCCTTTACAAATTAGGTGGTCAAAATACCCTGCAACTGAGCGTTGCTGGTGGTTAAATTGCCTGCCCATCCGTAGAGCTTAACAATCGCATCTTGGTTAATGGCTTGACGCTCACCACCGATAGGTACGAAATTACGCTCTTTGTGTGGGCGGAAGAAAATGTAATTGGTATTCAAGAGATACATATAAGTTGCAGTTTCTTGATTACCAATACCACCACCGAGTACTACATCAGCAGATGTACCGCCACCATAGAACTTGAGGGATGCGAAACCTGCTGCACCACTTTCTTCGGTAGTAATACGCTGAATTGCTTGTAATGCACCAACAAAATACTGATATGTGGTGTTACCAGCGATATACAAGTCAGCCTTGTCTGTACCACGAACCTGCTTGATGGCTGCTTCAGTCATCTTAGCAAGGGTGTTAGTAGAGGTTAAACCAGTAGTTGCTTGGTTCTGCCAAAAGCTCCAATTTGCCCGATTTATCCCGCCGTAAGTACCTGTGGTTGGGGTTGTGGAAACTGCGGCAGCCAAGCCGTCAATGTTCTTACCGCCATTACCAGTTCCATCTCCATATAAATCGCCTGAAATGCGGTTCAAAAGGCGAGCTTCAGAAACTTGCATACGACCATCTAACAGGTCAATGATTGCTTCTTTGCTTGAGTTTTGGAGCATCTCTAAACCGCTCATTGTTACAGCAGCAGCGTATTGAGCAATTTTGAACTGAGCAGCCGAGATTGGGCTATCAGGAGCAATGTTCAATACTTCATATCCGCTATACGAATTAGCGTTGTTAGTATTTGGGTCGTTATACATGATTTCTTCCAAAATCACATTACCACCCGAAAATGGGCGTACATTACCCTTTGAGTTAAGTCTTTGCAGAATCGCATTGTTCTGCGTTAAGTTATCAGCCAATTCACCGCTACGACTTTGAATGGTTGTAGCGATAATATCGGTGATTGCTGAGTTAGCAAATGCCATGATATTTCCTTTTTAAGTTGATTAAAGCCTACCGCTCTCTGCTTCAGCCATTTGAGCCATCAATAGAGAACGCCTGTCCTTTGCTTCGACTTTCGCTTGTGTTCCGTTAGGAGTAACGGATTTTGGGCTAATTGCCGTTGCTTTAGCTCTTGCTACTTGCTGGGCTTGAGATGCTTGTTTTTTTGCAGAGGACAAGAGTCGTTCTTGTTCAACCGCCCAAACTTCATCATTCAGCCTAACAGCTTTGGCGTAAGCCGTTTCAAGGTCTTGGGCCTTACCTAGCTCAAGTAGTTGAGCCATTTCTTCCCTAACCATATCAAAGTGCGGAAACCGCTCTTTGTCACTTCGTACTCGCTCAATTTCATTACCTAATCGAGCTTGTTCTTCCATCTCGTACCTAGACTTTATCGTGCTAACCTCTTGATTAACTTGATAAAGTTGTTGCATCAACTGTTGTGTATAAGGGTCAACTGGTTGTTGCGGTTCGTTACTTTGATTTAAGTTTACTCCATAATCCTGTGCAAGTCTATGAAACATCTGTAGTTTTTGTTCATAGGGTGCTTTGGTCAATACCATGTGGGCACGACCTAAGTTGTTTATCCATGCGGCAGGGTGGATTCCTTGTGATTGGAGTTCGGGAATAAACGGGTTAATTGCTTCCTCAAGAGCCTTTGCTCGTTCCGCTTCTGCTTTATATACGCTAACGCCCTTTTTAAACTCGTTCTCTCTTTGGTTAAGGTATTCAAGATGTTTTTTGCTTTCTTCTTTTGTTAATGTTTCGCCTTTAGCTATCTTATCCCAAAGAGGTAAAAGGTCTTTCTTCCAAGTTGTAGGCTTTGGTATATCGCTAACCTCAAGCTGTTCTTCGGGCTGTTCGGGTTCAGCCGCATCTTCTGAAGCAACCTCAATGCTCGTTTCCTCTGCCACCGCTTCATCTTTAGCGACAAACTGTCCCTTCTCATTGCGAGCAGGTTCGTCTTGAGGTACTTCCTCTTGCACTTCCTCATGTTGTTCCTCTACGGGTTTACCCTCATCTTGTGGTTCTAATACTTCTTCTAATGCGGATTCCAACATCTCTCTGCGGTCTGCCATGATTGCTCCTTAACGATAGTTTAGTTTGGCGTAAGCAAGCTCGGCAATCTTGCGTTTACGGGTTTCTTGTTCTTTACGACTAAGCTCTATAGGCTTATGTTGCTTGGGTACATCGTTACCTAACTCAATCATTCGGTGTTGTTTAAGGTGTTCTCTATGGTGGCTACGGGACTTAATCCATGTGCCATCGACCTGAGATACATATCCCTCAATGTCAGACATAACCATTGGGGATTCTTTGGCGACCATTTCTTGCTTTTGTTTCCATGCTTCTTCAGCTTCGGGTGTGCCTAACTGAAATCCCCAAAAGTCTAGGTATTTTTCCTTGTCAGACTTGGTTTCTACATGGTTACTTTCGGTGTATCCGCACTTAGGGCAAATCATAGTTTCTCCAGTAAATGTGGTAATTTGTGCCAATCGTGTTTTTTTAGCGGTACAACAGAGTCATACCATGTTGCATTTTTCCAACGCCAGCAAATATAGTCATCTTCAGGCAATAGTAGGAAACATTTAACGCCCAACGCACCAGCAAGGTGAGCCGTAGCCGTATCGGGGGCAACCACCGCTTTCATAGACTTCATGTGGCAAGCAGTCTTAAAGAAGTTTTCTTTCCACCCGTCAGGGGGTAGGGGTTGGAATATATCGTCTGTGGCTAAATTTAAAGAATAGACATCGTTGCCTAGCATTTCACGCAATATAGTGACATCAATGGATTTAATGTAATGGAGTGGCCCTGTACTGGCGTGCCAGTTAACACCAACCTTACGCTCAATATCGCTTGGAATGGCGTTTAAATAGCCTTCAGAGCCTACAATCTTCTCTCGGCTAATAGGAAATGACTGACGCACATACATGGGGGCGTGTAGGGCAAAATGGGGCAAGCTCATGCTACCTACCCAATAATCGGCTTCTAGCGGTCTGCCTTCATCTCTAACGCAAGAAATGGTGTCTATACAATCCATCTGACCAAGTAGCTGCATAACGGATTTATGGCACATGACTGATACTTCTTTAGCCCCCCAAGCTTTAAGCATTGGTAGGAATCGGGAGAACTGAATAATGTCCCCAAAGCCTTGTTCCATCTGCACAGTAATGTGTTTGCCGTACAGCCTTTCACCATTCCATTTGGGGGCTTTTACCCATTTGTCCCACTTTTCACCCGATGCTTCCCTAGTCTTGGGATGCCACCGAAACTCATAGAGCCGAAACCCTGATTGGTAATGCCCCATGTGGAGCAGGTCTAGTCCTTTTTTATATTGCCCGAAAGGTGTCATAAAAGCATCAGTAAGGATTCTTCATCATCCAACTCAGCTTGTCGCTGGGCTTCAAGAATCGCTAACTGTGCCGATATATAGGCTTGTTGCTTTCTGAGTTCTACCGCCCTAGACAACTTACTGCGTTGGTTCTCAAGGTAGGCAATAGACTGCTCTAGTTCTGTAGTATCAACTGGCGGTGTACCAGCCTTAACCTCTTGAATAGATTGTAGTTTATTTTGTTTCTGTTTAGCAACAATTTTTGGTGGGTCAACCAAATCTTTAATCTGTTGCTTTCTGCGTTTCTTAGCGTCTTGTTGGGCTTTGTATAGCTCAAGTTGTTTAGCCCGAATCTTGCGGTCTAGGTTTCTAGCTCTGCGGATTTCTTCTTCAGTAAATCCATCGTGGGTATCAATAGTTACAGGCTCAGGAGATGGGCCTGCTTCCCCAATAAACAATGCGGTGTCGTTGTTATCGACTGCGTACAGTATTCCACCAACTCTGACGCTACCAATAAAGGATGCGGTGTCTGTGCCATCTGTAGCACTTAGTACGCCATTGACGGCTACTGCCCCTGTAAACTGGTCGGTATCAGGGCTATCGGTGGTATCTATTACTCCGTCAACCCTGTTCTCACCGCTTAGTAGGGCAAAGTCATTGCCATCGGTGGTATTAATGCTTCCCGTTACTAATACTTGACCTGTTAGGCTTGCGGTGTCATTGCTATCTACCGCATATAAAACTCCCGTAATAACGGGTAAGCTAATATCCGATATTGCTTGTTCAGAAAAGGCGTTAAAGCCAAGCATTTACAGAACTACCCAGCGTGACCCACTAGAAACTGTGACTGTTACACCAGCCGACAGCGTTACTGGGCCTGATGACATAGCGTTATCCGTAGATGGAATCGTAAAGCTAGTGCCGATAGTCTTATTGTTGGTCACAATCCCGTTACTAGCCCTCTGAACTGGTGCAGACTGCGTAGTGCCATCAAAAGTCAAGTTAGCCGATTGGTTAGGCGTTGTAGTGCCTTGACCAAAAGGAATGTAGTTAGTCGTATAGGTAAAAGGTACATCGGGCGAGGTATTGGTAACAGTAAAGCTAGGGTAAGTGCCTGTAACGCTGATTCCTGTACCCGCAGAAATGCTAACTGTTTGGTCGGGTGCAGTATTTGTAATCGTGACATTGCCTGTGCCTGCGGATACGCTAATTCCTGTGCCTGCCGTAGCTTGCGTCACACCAGCGTTAGCAATCGTAACCGACCCTGCACCCTCAGTAATCGTAATGCCTGTGCCATCGGTAAGGTTAGCGTTTTTCCATACTCCTGTGGGCGTGGTGGTTGCATCATAAATTAAGACATTACCGCTTTGAGGCGAGGTAATGCGTACATCATGTAATTCGTCTAATTCGTAGCCGTTATCGACTTTTACATAAATAGAGCCTACTGTTGCGTTTACTCGTTCCACAAAGCCTAAAACGACTAATTGGTCGGGGGCTTGGGGTTTTGTGGTGGTTATTGCACCCGCAGTTGTGGGTGATAGATAAACTACTGCACCTGCCGTTAAGCCTAAAGTGTCTAGCTTGTATAACGCTCCTGACACGATAATAAAACCTTCAGCACCATTAGCTATGGTTTCAGCGACTAAGCCAAGTGTACCAAACGAGGTAGCTTCTACATCGGCCCTAGCTAATTTAACAGCGATTCGGTTGCCTTGTGCCCCTGAAATATAGACCGCTTGACCTTTTGTTATGGTAGTACCACTATCGTTAAATACACGGGCAACTTCTTGTGCACCAATCTGCAAGGTGACATTGCCACCTTTCAATCCGTTGGCTAAAACACCTTCACCATCATCCCAAAATAGCTTGGCTACGGCTGAAGTTTCGGCAGCAGTTGTATCAAAGGTAATCGAATCAGGCGTAGATATATCGCCAGTAATCCCTGAAATATTGACAATAGCCTGAGAAATACTGCCTGTGGCATCGGTATATACGGCTTTGCCTGCGGGATAATCGCACCAAATAGTCTTTTGCCCTGCACTAAATGTTACTACGCTACCTGCGTTGCTTGACGCTAAGATGGTGTCACGAGATAGGGTTGAGGGGCTTGTATAAGTACCAATACCCACTTCCCACTCTGAACCCCCATCGAGGTAAACAGCGTAATAAGTGGTGTTTCCACTACCAATTTGACCAAAAGAATCATACCCAGTTACCGCACCAGCAAGGGCAAATGAGCCTGTGCCTGTGGTAGTGGTCGTTTCTTTGACCCTATCTTTTAGGACTAACGCCATAATTATTGGTTCGCTCTGATAATTGTGCCTGCGGAGATACTGACTACCTGACCTGTTGCGATACTTGTATTGTTAAGAACTAAGTCCGCATCACTTGTAGCTACCGACCCATCCATAACGACAGTTGTTGTATCTGACTTGGTGATGCGAAAAAAAGAAGCTGTGCCTGTAGCTACGGCAGTTCCATTAGTTACGGCAGATACAGTAATCGTACCATTGCTGTCTGTACCGAATGAGCCTGATACTGTAAGCGTAACCAGTAGGGTTTGCCCTGATATAGCCGTATTAGCGTTAGCGGGTTGGTTACCAGCATAAATATTAATTAACGCCCCTGTGCCTGCGTAGGTAATCAGCCCATTTTGTTGGGCATTACGAGTGCCGTTGGAATATTTAAGGTTAGTTGGCATTATTGAACTCCTATGATTTTGCCGTTCTCGTCACGCAGAACTTGTTTGGGTTGGTTAAGTCTGTCAATTAAAGCACCTAAAGTAGCCGTCATATCTTGATTACCTTGTGCAATAGCGTTGGCTATGGGGGCTAGGGGGTGTTCTTGTGCCCGTAGCATATCCTCATCCATTGTGTATTCCTCAGCGATTCCCTCGCCTGAATCGACACCTGCGGAGATACGAGCCGTTTCAATCTTAGCCCCGTTGTTAATGTAAGCCAATAGGAGTTGAGTATTACGCTCAGTCATCATCTTCATCTGAGCCAACTTCATCTCCATCTCTCGGTCTTGAGCATTACGCTGTTCTTCAAGTTGGAACTTAAGTTGGTTTTCTTGAGCTTGATACTCCTGTTTAGCCTTTTCAAATTCAACCTGAGCAGCCATCTTTTGCTGTTCAAGTTGGACTGACATCTGCATTTCTTGCATCTTAGCCTGAGTCTGAGCCTGTATCTTTTGCACTTCAACAGGTGGGGGTTTTGGTTGGCCTTCCATCGCTTTAGCTTTGTTTCTAAAATCATCGGCAGTTTCATCAATCAGCCCTTCCATGCCTTTACCAGCCTTAAATGCAGTAACTCCAAACTTTAACATCTCCATCAGTAATGGGGTCAGTTCAGGGGCTTGGGTAGCAACTGGCAGAGCTTGGTTCATAAACTGGCTTAAAGCACCTAAGAACTCAATCCTGTCGGCTTTTTCTTGTTGCTCGTCTTGGTAAATCATTGAATCACTAGTGACTTCAATACGGAAGTTCTTAGCGGGTTCGTCTTTCAGTAAAGCTAGGGCTTGTGGCACTAATGCTTGGTCTTGTGGGCTTAGTTGCATTGCACCACTAATTTTCACGATGGTGTCATCTGTGAAATGCTTGCAGATAATCTGAGCCTTGATACTTAAGAGTTCCGTAGCAAAGTCCACAACTGCGTGTTGCATAGTCTTAAGTCTGCCTGCTGCGTTATTAGACTTAATTATCTGTGCCCCTAATGTTTCATTGGGGTCGGTCTGACCACGCTGAATGTCGGCAATACCCATAATCTCGTAAATCTGACCCTTAACTTGCTCCATTGCTTGATAGCACATGGTCAAGGCTTGGGCGATTGGGGTTATATCAACTAAGTCAATAGCCCCTTTCATGCCCTGTTTCTCAGCAAAAGCAGCCCAGTTCTTAACTGGAATCAGAGCATTGTTCTCACCCTCAGAGAATAGTCGGGCAAGGCTAGGTTCTGAAGCGTCATAAACACCCCGTACTTTTAAGGCGTTAATAAAGCCATCTATGCGGTCAGCAAGCGTGTCTAACTGTTTGGCTTGGTCTTGGTATAGAACAAAGTCAGGAATCGGCTCTAAGCTGTCTGTGGTCAATGTAGCGTACATTGGTTTAGGACATGGGAAGAATCCCTCTAACTGTAATGGGTCATCCTTTTCATCAAGGATTTCACCCATAGACTTGCTAATCCAAAAGACTTTGCCTTGTTCTTTGTCCCAAATCTCATAGATACAGGCTTGGAAATGCTCGGCAGTCATCTGTTTGGTAGCCCATTTATCGCTGTCAGGCTTGGTATCTAAAGGGATTTTGCTACCAACTTCTTCACCAAAGCGGTCAATCAGAGCTTGTCGGCTCATATAGACTTTACGCCAAACGGCTGTTACTTCTTCCCAAGTCCTGCCAACAGTATGGCCAAAATCACGCCAATGGACATAATCAACAGGGGCACACTCATATTCAATGCGTTCCTGCGACTCCACCAGTTCAGCGTTTTCCGTTTTTGCTTCATCGGCATCCTCTGTAATTTGTAGCCCATCTTCGGGCATTTGACCTGCAATACCTTCGTTGATGTTATTTTGCTCTGCAACAATGTGTGGTTCGTAGCGTACCCATGCCGTTCCACGACCACCTAATAAGCGGTCAAGAACTGCGTTATCCATAGCAGAACGATAGTCATGGTAATGCTCAACCTCGTACTCCAAAGCCCGTTCTAGCATCATAGAAGCGACTCGACCAATAGGGTCGTTATCTCTAAATCTACGGCTTACATCGGGGCGAGGGAGTCTAGCAAAGATGGCAGGCTTAATGACCTGAACATTTGACCAAAGAATATTAAAGCGAGCATTAGGGTTATTACGGGTACGGCTGTCATCACGATAACGCTTAATGATTCGGGGGACTCTAGCTTCCCATTCCCTAAATGACTTGTCGTATTGGGCGATTGTGTTGTACCAATCTTCGTAAGTCTTATTAAGCGTATCTTGCATGGTTAGTACCTTTGATTAGTAATGCGTGGCGTTGATTTCCACATTTCTTCTAATGTCACTTCATTCTGTCCAACAGTAATGCCACGAATCGGTGCGTTTTGTCTTGCAATTTCTGCTTCGTCTTGCCAAGCCACAGAAAGCATCCTAAAAGCATCCGCTCCATGACTTGTATAATCATGTCTAGGCTTATCTCGAAATACTTTCTTATCTTCATCGTATTCCCTTTGGTACTGTCGCAAACATTCAATGCCTTCTTGACACTTCATTCCATCAAACCAAGTCCTAGCTAATGCCATTCGTGTAGCTTGTATTCCATCTTGAAGTCCAAGATTAGGTACTATTTTAAACAAATTACCACTTTTTTGGGGTAATTTATCAATTAATTGTTCGATTATGCTCTTTCCACCGCTTGCTAAAGTTTTAGCTCGTGCATCGTGAGGAAGCCAATGTGTGCCATATTCGTATGGTCGTTCTTTAATTTGGTTAGCGTAATAGACAATCGGTTGACCATGTGCTTCGTGGTAATCCAGTACCCGAATCTCTCCATGTACCACTTGATACCACCATATAGCCGTAGCATCGTTATAGCCTAAGTCCCAAGCTGTATGGACAGGGAATAGGGTATCGCACTCCACTTTGGTAATACGCCCTGCGTCAGTTAGTAATCGCATCTCTGTGCCGTATATAGCACCCAGTATGGCAGCTTCAAAGCTACATTCAAACTCTTGTTGGTACTGGTCGATAGACATAGACTTTAGGGCATCGTCTAGCTCAGTCTGTTCTATCAGGTTGGTTTGGCTTGCTCGTAAGACTTTGCAGTACCATTCGTCAGGATTAAGCGTGGCGTACTGGTATATGTCATAAAAGGTATTGTGACCCTTTGGCGTGCCAATAAAGGTAGCCCAACCCCGTCTATCAGCCAATAGGGGTCGAATAACCTCACCCCATATCTTAGGCTTCATGTCAGCGTATTCGTCTAGTACAACCCCATCAAGGTACATACCCCTAAGTGCGTCAGGATTATCTGCACCAAACAGACGAATTCTAGCCCCGTTAAACAACTCGACCCACAGTTCAGAGATATTGTGCCTAACCCTTGCAGACTCACTAAACTGCATAAGGTAATCAAAAGCAATAGACTTAGCCTGTGCGTAATATGGGGCAATATAGGCATATCTAGCGTTCTCCTTGCCTTCAGTTATTGCTCTCCACAAGGCATCATTAATACAGCTTACTGTTTTGCCTGCCCTTCGGTGGGCAATAATCACAGCCCATCGTTGTTGGCGGTCATGGAAGTCTAGGAATACATCTCTAGGCTTATACAGTTCTATGTTGACATCAGTAAAGTCGGCTACTTCTTCCATGAAACCACATATCGAATGGGTTTTTCTTCGCTACCTGTGTGTTCTGTTCTAGCCAGTTTAGGTACATGGTATTCAGCAACTTGCATAAAGCAATCAAATGCGTGTTTAGGCCCGTATTTAGGGTCATCAGCAATAGCTTCTAGCCATTCTTGTAGTTTATGACTGTTGCCATCAACAAAGCGTGCTATGGCTTCTCTAGCCAATGCGGTGGATTTGTTAGGACTACCAGCAGGTCTGCCAGCACCCTTAATATTTCTTAATTGTTTATTTTCCATACTTATCCAAGTGATTGATTAAGTTAGGGTTATTCTATACTACTTTTTATTCGTTGTAACCAAACTCGTAAGGATAACCTTCCGATGACAAAGTTTTAGCTTTTACCTTTTTGCTTATGATTTCGAATTCATTATTTAAAGTATTTTCACCATGATTTTTGGCGTAAGTTTTGCTTGTAGTTACCCAATCTCCAGCATTAATGTCTTTAACGCCTTTAGGTACTGCACGATATACCTCTACCATGCGGTCAGGTTGTCCTTTAGATAAATAGGCTGCTTTGAACCATTCTTGGTCTATGCGAGGGTCGCCAATACCATAAAGCCTAATGCCTTTAGATGAATAAACATCGGCAGGCATAATTTTAGCTAAATCATCTAATGTGCCACCATATACTTGTGCATTTGGGGCTGTATGTGACCCTCTGTATTCTTCGGGAACTATTTTACTAATTTGTTCTTCAATAATTTTTTTTCTGTTTGTAGGTACAACTGCTGGCATAAAACCTTGATTTACCATGTATTGTTCTGCCATTTGACCCGCTTTTGGGGCTAGTGCTTTAGCTACGGGTACTGCGGCTGGTGCTGCCATAGCAGCATAACTAACTGGCTCACCTTGTTCGTAGCCTTGCATATATGATTGGTAATTAGGGTCTAAAACTGTGCCTTGTTGGGCAGGTAAGCCTGTAGCACCTGCGGCAAACCCAGTTTCTCTAGGTAATGCGTTTTTGCCTGTTAAAAGCTGAATAAACGCTTGTGGGTTAGTAACAAAGCGTTGTGCTTCAGTAGGCAAATTGACTAATTTATCCGCACCTTGACGGAGTAATTCAGCCAGCTTGTCCATATCAAGCCATGTCCTTTTGGAACTTATTAAATTGCTTGGCTATCATAGCCTTACGCTTTTCTCTGTTCTTTTGGTTCTTTTCTAAAGTTGTTTCTTTGTGCGGTTGCAACAAAGAGTTCTCAGGCTTTATCTTTTCTTTTTTAAACATCACATATCCTTCATCTTATCGGTCAGCATTTGTTTTCTAGTCTTTTTGGGCGGTTTTGCGGTTTTAGCCGACTCAATAAAGTCTTGTTTAGTAGGAGCGTCTTTGCTACCAACCTTGTTCATCTTTTCGCCTGAACCCGCTTTGATGCGTTCCCGTTTGGCGTGAATGTTTGCGTATAGTCCTTGTTTAGCCACAATGCCACCTCGCTCTAGCTGCTTTTCCTCGTTCCCCAGTCCAGCCTTTAGACCTAGCACAGAAACTATCGTGTCTTGGCCCGCTTTTTTGGGGGGCTTGTAAATTTGCGTTGTTCTTGCGATTGTAGGCTTCACGACCTTTAGCAGTCATGCCAGCCCCTTCTTCTACAGATTGGTAATTACGACCCTTACCCTTTGTTGTCTTGGGTATTGGCTTATCGTGCTTATCCATTGCAGCACGAATTTGGTCTTGTCGGCTCACGCCTTTTCCTCAATGTAACGGGCGTAAGCATCTTCTAGCTTAGACTTGCGGTTGCCTTTGGCGTTTTCCCGTTGTACTGACAAAGCAATGGCTACGGCTTGTTTTTTAGGTTTGCCAGCTTTCATCTCAGCTTTGATGTTCTTGCCAACTGCTTCTTTGCTACCTGATTTCATTAATGGCATAAATATCCTTTTATTTCAAGAACTTAAGTTTATAAGTCGTGGTGTTAATCAGGTCGGCAATTTCATCAATTAAGTTCTGTAGTTCAGAATCTTGCGGTAAATCTTGGCGGGCATCGGCTACAAAGTTTTGTAGGGATTCTAGGTATTTGAGCGGGTCTTTAGGTTGGTGGTACACGCTTGGGAATGTTGTGAATTTGCCGTATTTGCCCATGTAGGCTTCGGCAAACGCATCGGTCACTTCTACAATGCCATCGTAATAATCGCCCAAAGCGGTGTGCTTGGAATAAGAGTCAGTCTGCCAATGAAAGAAATGCGTGTTAGTCGCAGAATGTAGTAATGTAGCTACAAATAATGCACAGTTTTCCATCGAAATCTCCTGTATTTACCCAATTATATTAGGTTTTCTGCAAAATCCATACACTCCAATACGGATATTCATTAAAAAAGTTAGTGTCTTTATCGGCTGTAGGTTTGTATTTAGACCTAACAAATTTGTTATAGGCTTCTACATCAAACATAAATCCATGCTTGGCAAAGAGTCTATACCAGTATTCAATCGGCTGAATATTCACATGGGTGGGGTCGCCCATGTACATCTCTTTGGTTTCCCCATCCTTTACTGCGTCTAAGCAAATAAACACACGCCCTGTTTTCTTGATAATTCTTGAAAATTCTTGAAGTATGGCATCCATGTGTTCTTTAGGGATATGTTCTAAGACTTGGGCGGTATGCACCAAATCAACGCTTTCAGTTAAAGCGGGGGTGTCAGAGATTGAACCACAATGCAATTCGTTGACATAAAACCCAAAGTGGGTACGACCATGCCCAATCATGTATTCATTTAAATCTACCCCTAAAACACGCATATTGAGTTTTTGAAAGCCTTTTAGGATAGAACCACACGCACACCCAGCATCTACTACAAAGCCTTCTCGTGGCGTTTTACAGGCTTCTGTAACCATTTTGGCGTATTCCTCTTGCCAATAGCCATGCCCAAGATAATCTAAACCAGCATCTTTATGCTCGTCATAGTAATCTTTAGTGTACTCCGTAACTTTAAGATTGTTCACTAACACGAATTAGTCCTATGGCTCTAAGTGCAGCTTCAGGGGAATCAACCCGACTTAGTGGGCCACCCTTCCAGTTCGCAATAAACTTTAATTGGTCTGCGGTGAACTTAGCTTTGGCATCCCGTTTTACTTCCATCAAGATTGTTTCTCCGTTAAAGCACACCATTAAATCGGGGATTCCTCGACCAACCATAGATAAAATATAGACATCAGCACCCGCATCTCTTAGGGTTTTTACTATTTCGGTTTGATTTATGTCAGTTCTTTTAGCGTATGCCATTGTTTATTAACAATATTCGGTTAATATATGCTAACTTTATCACGATTAGGGTCTTATATGGCTAAAAATCAGTATGGTGATTACATTAGTGATGACATATTTATAGAGAAATGGCAAGAATATCCTAGCCCTACGGCATTGGCAGAACACTTAGGCATTGGTGTTCGGGCAATTATGAATCGTAGGCGGTCAGTTGAGATAAGACACAACATAACGCTAGAAACCGACCTTAAATACAAAGTAGAAAAAAGCCAAGAGTACATACAAAAATCTAGGGCTGAAAAGGCAAAACGCCAAGAACTATTGCAAGAACGATTAGATGCCACCACCCATAGCGTTAGACGGGGTATGGAGCTAGAAAAGGGTCGAGTCATCATATTTTCCGATGCCCACTTTACCGATTGCACCACTACGGGGTTTAAAGCCTTAATTAAGTTTATAGAGCATTTTTCTCCTGTAGCGGTAATCTGCAATGGAGATGCGTTTGACGGGGCTGTATTGAGTCGTTTTCCAAAGATTAACTATGACCGCCAACCTAGCGTTTTAGACGAACTGAACTACTGTAAGACGCATTTAGACGCTATTGAAAAGGTTAGACCTGCGGGCTGTCGGCTGATTTGGACATTAGGTAATCACGATATGCGTTATGAGTCAGCTTTGGTGGCTCGTGCCCCTGAGTTTTCGGGGGTAGATGGCTTTAATCTAAAGTACCATTTTCCCCATTGGGAAACCTGTTGGTCGTTTTGGGTTAATGAGGATACTGTGATTAAACACAGGCATAAGGGTGGTCGGTACGCAGGCTATAACAATGTACAAGCTAGTTTTAGTAATATCTTTACTGGGCATACCCATGTCTTAACTCTCAGTCCTATATCGACCTTTGACCAAAAGACCTACTGGGGTGTACAAACAGGGACTTTAGCGGATGTCAATGCAGATAGCTTTAGCTACACAGAGGACAATGCGAAGGATTGGCGACAAGGGTTTGTAATGGCTTCGTGGGAGCGTGGTCGTTTGCTTATGCCTGAAATGATTCAGGTATGCGGAGAAAACGAGGTAGAGTTTAGGGGAGAAATTCTACAGGTATGAAAATTAGTCCTGAAATCTTATCTAATTTATACGCATCTTTTTGCTGTGCTTACCCATTTAGTAAGTGGGATATGCCTTTACCACAAGAGGTAAAATTTGAGATTACGCAAGATGTAGATGCTATGGGAACTTATCTGCTAGATACAGAAGAAGATTACCAACATTACATTACTATTTCGGCTGCTCGGTGTGCGTTTTGGGACACTATTTGTAGGACACTTGCACATGAATGTGTCCATATGTCTTTCTATCGTCAAAAAGGCGATAAATGGATGTCACATGGCAAAGAATTTCGTAGGCGTTGCCGTATGGTAGCTGAAGAATTTGGGTTTGACCCGCTAGAGTTGTAATCTAGCTTTGACTATACCTAGTAAGGTATCGAACTCAACTTCGTGGTATCGCTCAAATCCTTTTGCTCCGAGTCCATGCACACCTGTAGCACCTCGATGATGTTCGGGACATAAGGGGAGAATTGGTGCTTCTGACCGCTTTCCACCGAATCGTCTGACATGGTGAAGCTCTGCGGGGGTGTCATTGAAGCCCAAGTGGTAGCATAAGACGCAACCAAGTTTTGCAATATCGTCATTTAGTTTTCTTTCTTTTTTATTCATTGGCGTATTCGTACCACATCGTATAAAAAGCTTTAAATTCATCCACCCCTGTGCCGAGTTTAACGCATGACCCGTAGGGTTGGACTTGCCAATAGTCTTGGATTACTAGCCCGTCATCTGTGTTGCCTTGCACAATAACGACAGTAAAGTTTGGTGTTTTGGCAAAGGCTTGCAGTAATCTGCGTTGGCCCTCGCTAACTTTTTCATTGGGGCGTTTCCACTCCATGACCAAAAACTTGCCTTTACGCTCTGCAATCCCATCAATATTACTGGGGCAAAAGTGTGGGTTTGTGGGCAATAGCCCTAAGAACGCACCATAGTCTATATGGCTTGCAAAAGCGTTTCGCATTATCTTATTGAATGTTTGCATCTTTTTGCATTACATCTTCAAGTTCTTGGGCGTAATCTGTTATGTCGCAACTTAACAAATAGGCTTCGGTATTGTCATTTTTAAGTTTAAGTTCATGCACCCGTTTAATGGTACGGGTTAGGTCTAGGAATACTTCGGCAAATTCTCTCATCGGGTCAACCTTTCTAAGTTTCTGTCATTCGCTTGTTGGGTACGCCATGCTTCAAATCGCATCTTGGCGGCTTCTAATTGCCATCTAAGGGCTTCTTTTTGTTCAGTTGCTACCCCTATGGCTTTGCATAAGTCTTGATAGTCTTGACTGCGATATGCTTCTCGTTCTTGACCGCCTAGACTTTGTTCGTCAGTTTGTGCCATTTTGATGGCTTTAAGACTGTGCCTAAAGGCTTCCAGTTGGGCAAGCTCACCACAGGCCTTAGCGTATTGCGGTGCGGTTTTAAATATAAAGTCTATTGCTTCGTGTGGATTTATTTCCATGTTCCCCATCCCCCTTTATTACCTTTTTTCCATTGGTCTGCAAAATCATTTAGTAAATTACTATCAAGTTTGTAAGTTGATAGATATTGTCTAAACTTTGCTAACCCCCAAGTTGCTCGCCAATAGCATAGCAAACGAACAGCAGAGCGGTATTTATGCTCATTCAATCTCCATACCCATACGCATCATACATTTCTTCTTTAAGGTTTCGTAGCTGTCATACCCGTTTCCTAGTATTCCTAGCTCTCTAGCCTTGTTCTCAATACCTTGTTGGCTAAACATCCATGACCTATCAACCTTTGGTTTAGGTGGGGTCATGTCCAAAATATCTTCCCAACGGGCTGCGTTAATCCAAGACGCAGGGTACGGAATATAGTCTATTTCGGTTTGTTTAATCTGCCAGTATCTTAGGTGTTTAGGCAATGCTTCTAAGGCTTCACGCTTTTCAAGTTGCGTGAGCTTAGACCAAGCGTGTTCAGCTTTCTTTTTAGCCACTTTTTTGGGCCAATTTATCCAAAATTTCTCAAAATCCACACATCCCCCTATTTTGTTGCAAGTATATAAAGTCCAATATTACTAAATGCGTATCCGCTATATACAACTGCCATAGCTGTATTACCTTTAAAGCCTTGTTCTATACCTATATAGGCATAAATTAGCCCCGTAACAATAATTAACCAAGCACTCATCAGAAAGGTGCGTCAGGTAAATCAGGTTTTTGGGCTTTTACAAACTGGTATGACCAATCGGTATAAGTCTGAGTAAGGTGTACAGCTTCGTGTTTAGTCTTTACTGTACGCATTAATTCGCCATTTTCGTCATAAATCTTGTAATGACTATACGCATTAAGTCTGTCCTCAGTTGTAAATGTGGTCATTTAATCCCATGCCTTTCTTCTATTGCTCTAGCAAATTCTCTATGTTTTTCTAGCCAAGGTCTTTCCCATATAGCTTTACTGACTTCATCTATTTCCTCATCACTTAATGGCTTTGTTTGTGGTGTTAAATTAATAGTTTCATATCCACTATTTTTAAAACCAAGCGACTTTTGCAAATTTCGTATTAGGTCTGCTTGTTGGCGAAGCATATTGGCGGCATCTTGGTTATAACCACCGTCACCACATAATCCAATTAAATCTGCTAATTCGTATGCGTTCATTTAATCCCCCGTAAAGGCTGTAGGTTAAGTTTACTTAATAATTAATTATATAGGGATAAACCCTAAAAGTTATATTTTGTACAAAACTTATACCTTATGGGTTATATATGTTACATAAAGTCGGTTTATATAACTTATGTATAACTTTTCGTATGCGAATCGGTTTGTGAGGATTAAGGGCGTAATACTCCTATCCGTAGATAGGATGAATTATGCGACTTCGGATGTTTCGGACATCAGTCGTAAATAAATGATGGGTTCTTTTGCTTGTTCAGGTCTATGTATTACCAAGACTACCCAGTTTCCCCTGTCGTTAGACAATAGGACAGTTCCATAATTTTTGCTCATTTATCCGCAAAATATGGGGCATTGCTGCCGTTTCGCTTCTGAAGTATTTACGGCCTTTACCGCATCATCACGCCTGTGTGCGGGCTAGGTCAAGCCCTAATGAAAAAAGCTCCATTCAACTGGGCTGGGGTCTGGAAAGATGACAAAGTAGTAAAACTAGGTAGTCAATCCAGCCCATGTGAATAGAGCCTTTTGCTACGATGTCGAGTTTTCCAGACCTGACATTCGCAGTATAACATTAAATCAACGCAAGTCAGGCCATATCAACTGGTAACTTTCAGGAAATAAGTCCTTTCGGCTAACCAAGCCCTTAGATTCCTGTTCTAGCAAAGCCCCCAAATAGACTAGCTTATCGGCTGGTATCCCTGTGTTTTTCCACATAGACACCGCAGGTACGCTAATTTTGCAAATTTTGGCTATTTTGGTAGGGCCACCCAGTAACTCGATAATTTGGCTATCGGTAAACACTTTTTTCTTACGCATTAAGATATCTTACCAAAAATACAACGCACATTCAAATAGTTTGCACATTTATTTAATTTGGCTTAATATATAAATACAGCGATTTGCTGTTAGATGAACTGGAGAAAACATGGATGATATGCAAGAACTTTATAACGAGCAGTTACAAGAGCAAGAACGCCTTTCAATAGCACTAGACAAGGCAGAAGATGGCGATATGTTGACTTTGGCAGAGATAGACCTAATCAGGTTTCATTGCGGACTCCCTAACAAGCGTAGGGTTAATCCAGTTTTATCTGCTATTGCTGATGATTTTTCTAATATTTTTGGGGGGAAACAATGATTGTGACTGGACAAACCGCAGAAAAGAAAGAGTTTAAGGTCGCCCCAGTAGGGTCGCACCTAGCTCGTTTATACCGAATTATTGACTTAGGTACGCAGAAATCTGAGTACATGGGTCAAGTCAAGATGCTACGCAAGGTTAAGTTCTTTTGGGAGCTTCATGGGGATGATTTAAAGACCGATGATGGCAAACCCCTTATCCAAACACGCAACTACACGCTATCGCTAGGCGATAAGGCTTCTTTACGGAAAGACTTGGAATCTTGGCGTGGCAAATCATTTACCGATGATGAGTTGCGTGGCTTTGACCTTAGAAACTTACTGGATAAATGGTGCATGGTCACTATTCAGCATAGAACTGCCCAAAACGGCAATACATACGCTGATGCTGTAGCTATCACCCCAGTACCCGCAATCGTACAGAAAGCTGGCGTACCACAAGGCGTAAACCCTTGCGTCTTGTTTGATTTACAGAAGTTTGACCAAGAGGTTTTTGACAGCCTATCACAAGGCTTAAAAGACCAAATCATGCAGTCAGCCGAGTACCGCAATACCTTTAACAAACCTGATGTAAACAAGCTGTTAAAAGACGCAGCAATCATTGATGACGATGTTCCATTTTGATAGGGGAAATTATGAAAAAAGCACTCGCAATATTCGCAACCTTTTTTGTAGTTGGTTTTGCAGTAGCCCAACAAGCAAACTGCTGGCAACAGTATGTTTGTGGTGGGGGTGGATGTCAATGGGTAACCATTTGTCGCTAACTGGGGGAATTAACCTTTAGGAGTAAGCCATGAACCACATGATTAAAGACTTTATTGACCAAAAATATACAGTCAAGACCTTCCAAGAACGGGGCTACGATGAAGAAGTACCCATCATTGGGTTTGCCCAAGATGACTTGGAAACTGTCATTAAGACTGTGGTTCAGGCTTGTGCCGACAGGGTTAGAAACTCAGATGATAGAATTGCAATACTACAGTTAATGTAATGTTTAACAGGGGGATGTATGTTAGTGAAAGAGCATCAAAGTGAGAGCGGTCATTGGTACTTACCCAATGGCAGTCCAGCCTATCGAGTCGTTGGCAAGAATGGCAAAGAAAGAAACACAACTGTCAAAGACGCAAGAGAACATGGCTTATTGCCCTCAGTCACCACAATTATTGGTTGTGCGTCAAAACCCGCATTGGATGTATGGAAACAACAACAAGCTATTCTCGCTGCACTTACATTACCTCGCTTAGAGGGTGAGTCTGAAGAAGATTGGTTAAGTCGAGTTGTATCCGATAGTAAAGAAACCGCCAAGCAAGCGGCAGAACGGGGGACACAAATACATGGGGTCATAGAAGCGTTCTACGAGGGCATTTACATCCCTGAGTTACCGCCCTATGTCCGAGTCGTAGAAAGCACCATAAACGAGCATTTTGGCCCACAGCTATGGGTTTCTGAAAAGTCCTTTGCTAAAGGTGGGTATGGGGGTAAATGCGACCTAATCGCCAAGAACTGCGTAATCGACTTTAAAACGACTGAAAAAGACTTAGATAAGCTCGACTATTACTTTGACCACCAAATGCAACTAAGTGCCTATAGACAGGGTTTTGATATGCCTACAGCTAGATGTGCCATTGTTTATGTCAATGCCCTACAAAATAAGGCTAAACTAATAGAGATACCTGAAGATGACCTGCGAATTGGGTGGGAATGTTTTACTCATTTGTTGGCGTTTTACAGGGCGAAAAACAAACTATAATGACTACGGGGTGGCGGCAATCCCCCTGCCACAACTCTCTCCTTCACACCTTGAGGGCCACCCCACCTTTTCGCAGGGCGTTAAGCCATCGCAAGAGGATGTAGCAAGTAACGAATTTTGTGGCTTTCTGCGTTACAGCTAACAGCTACCAAATCTGCCCTGTTGCTTTTTAGCCACACTATAAATAATTCTTGCACAAATAGTTAAGTTGGCTTAAGATGGAACTGTCTTAACAAGGGGGAAACTATGAAAGACTTTTTATTAGGTATGGTTGCAGGTGTGTTGGCGTTTGGCATACCTGCTATTGTTTATGTGTGGAGAACTGGGGGCATATCATGACCAGACAAGAGATGATTGATAAGCTATACCAAGCCTATCAGCTAGTCCAAGAAGTCCATACGGCTGTTGAGCATAAGCATGAATTAGCCAAAAAACACATTCATGTAGATAGTGAAGTCATGGCATTTATTTACGATGTTGAAGATACAGAAAGCGAGGAGTTTGAATGAACCCATTTGTAGCTACAATTTTATTTGTGTTATTTGCAGTAGCCTGTACAACTCTAGGTTATGGTTTAGCGGGGTATCTATGAAACCAATAGCTTATTACAGCAAATCAAGAGATTATGTTTGTACGCTTGAGGAACGCACTCGATTAAAGCTATATAAAAAATATCCTGTTCCATTAATTGTTGCACCAAAGCCATTAAGCAAAAACGAAATTTATGACTTAATTATTAATAAAGTTAGCGATTATGAGTTATGTAGAGCTATTGAAGAAAGGCATGGTATTAAATGAACATTCCATACAACAACGGCAAAGTACAAATCGGTAAGTATTATGTGCCACCTAAGTATGTTGAAACTGACTCCGATATGCTAGAGCTTCAGTCTTATTTGATTTACGACCCTGCCCGCCTTAATAGGGCGTATTGGACAGAAAAAGGCTTGTTACTACTAGGACTCTTTATTGTCTTGATTATTTTCCTCAAGAGCTAGTTTCCTAGATTCCTCAACCCGATTAAGCCAACCTTTAATAAAGCGAGCTTGGTCGGGTTTTCTTGCAACTATGCCTTGGTAGAAGTCTGCCCTAGCGTCTGAAAACTTTGCAATAAGGTCTTTAGGGTTTGCATCATTAATGACTGCCATAGTCTTTGGC
>SXGQ01184277.1_pt1 | contig 30247 bp, 22 predicted proteins | sample 3178371 | NCBI WGS metagenome assembly SXGQ01 (sample SAMN11356859, study PRJNA531348) | freshwater metagenome | isolation source: freshwater sample F1-20 | place: China: Fuxian Lake, Yuxi | collected 2017-12-25
AAAACAATCTGAAACATATCAGCTAAAAAATACCAATATGACCAACAAAAATGCAGCCGAGTGGACGTTTGTTGCCCACATCCTCTGGATATGCGCCAGGGAATTCGGACGATATATATCAAATATTCTGTATTCCTCCAGAGAGATGTGTGAGTTTGTGCGCGCACTGGCGGCAACCAACATCTTGTTTGTGAAATTGTTGCAAGCCAGTGCTGCACGCGCCCCCAGTGGGGTCCCCGAAATGGTCCAAGAATGCATCGCCAGCATGTCTGATCAAGTTCCTTGGACAGAAGAAGATATTGATCGCGACTGTTTAACGTCGCTGAAAGACCGCGTAAACCTGACAAACATATCGCCCTGTCCCATCAATGCTGGGTCCATTTCTCTGGTATTTACTGGTCAATACTGCAGCCCCACTGGGAACGCACGGGATGTCGTTATTAAAATAAAACGCCGGCGAATTCGCGAAAAGCTGGACACAGATATTCGTCACATGATGTTTTTGTTCTGGGTGTTGCGTGGGACGGCGCGATGGTTTGCGCCAACCTGGGTGCATACGTCTGTTGAACATGCCGCAGAATGTGTCCGACAAAACTCAGATCTGCTGCTTGATCAATTGGATTTTGAGAAAGAAACAGGCAATTTAATCGAGATGCGAGAGAACTGCTCGAAACTAGATTATGTGATTATTCCAGAAGTTATTGCTCCTTTGTTGGATCCGGATGTCATCATTATGGAATTTATTTCAGGAAAATCGTGCGCACAGCTAGTGTCCGCTGCTGCGGACACTGAATTAATACATGCTTATGCAAAACAAATTGTGAAATTTGGTATTGTATCGACCTTGATGCATAACATCGCACACGGAGATTTGCACAGTGGAAACATTTTGTTCTCAGAATTGCGCGGACGTCCAGCAATTTGTGTGTTGGATTTCGGCATTATGTACACCTTGCCAGATGAGATAAAATCTGTGTTAACAACCGCGGTAATGACCATTTTTGCTGCGGATGGTGGCGACGACGAGAACTCAACTGATGTAGATGAAAACTCGCTCAACAGCGAAATACAAACAATTCTGCTGGATTCATGTATATTTGTGTATCCTTCTGCGCAAGAGGCAGAAATCGCCGCCATAAAAGACACCATACGTCCATACATTCGCAAATGCATAGAAAAAAGCAGGGAAACAAAATCCTGTGTGTTATTTGATCTTCTGTTTACTCTGGCAAATATGAAAGACGAACTGCAGAACATGAACACAACCTTGCATCCATCCATTCAACATCTTCAGTTGTGTTTTACCATGTCTTGCGGCTTAACCATGAAATTGTGTGGAGACGCTGGATACATGCCTGTGTTACAGGAAGCCATTCGCGAATTATTTCAATTGGATTTGCTGTGAGCGTGTAACAATTGGACAATTTCCTCCAGGACACTGTAATGAATTGGTCGCGATGCAGGGAACCAAGGTTCCCCTGCGACCCCTCCTTTCCGCCAAAACAGAAGATAAAGTAAAATGAATTAGTCGCGATCGAGAGAAAATTTTCCGCGAATGCGCCAACAATTCGGTGGAACTTAATTATTGGCTATTTATCTCCTGTTTTCTCCGCAGAAACAAAAGATAAATGAATTAATTAGTTACGATCGAGAGAAAAATTTTCCTCGAAAACGCCAACGAGCGACGTTTATGTTAATATAGCGTATACCGAATGTTGTCTTGTACTCGTGCGAAAGCTCCATCGGGTCCGCTTTCTTTGGCGCTGGGCATGTATCCATACAAAAATTTCGCAAACGCTCCTTGATCGTTTGCCACTCGGGTGTTTGCGGTACTATAAAACGCCCGATTGGATCGATCTAATTCGAATTCTTGCCATAAATCTCCATACAATTGTTTATTTGTGTTTTCTATGGTCGGATTCATTCGCTGCACAGCTCGTTTCACATTTTGAGTAATATTTTTCTCAATATCTACATTAAATGCAGGCGGAGCAGATTTTCTCTCTGGATCGTCCATAATGTCTGTCAACAAGACATTGCCAAAAGGGTTCTTTCGTGTACTTTCTTGGAATTCTGTTCGCACAATTTCTTCCAGGGTTGTTTCTCCTGTGGCTGTTGCGTTGGCTCTGGCTCCCGCGGTGGATGGATGCACTTGTATTTTTGCAAATCCTTCTTTGACTAAATCCGCTGTTAATTTCTTTTTGCCATATCGATAAGTCACGTACAACAACACAAATATAACAACGCATGCAACAATGATTTTATAAGAATAGGTCATCCAAAATCCCAGGAGAGTTAGCACCAATAACATTCGAGTAAATGCATTAATTTTGCGTTCATAACTCATGTCTTCTGCGGGAATGATTTCTGTGATTCCATTTTTATCAAATAATATCAACGGTTCGTTAAACCATATAGCGGTAATCATGTATATTACGCGGAACATGTTGCAGAGGTGGTCGCGTGGTTGCAGGTGGTGTTTATTGCTTATCCGCTAATGTCGTCCACAACTGAGACAAAAACCCACACCCCACAACACATGCTACACACACCACCCATGGGGCAATCATCGCGCCATATTGCCAAGCAAACAATTCCGCGCGATCTTCCCAGGAAATCGTGCAAGCTCGTTGGTATTTTTCAATAACGGCGTCCGGGAATTGCGGAGCGATTTTCCGAATAAAACAGGCATATGGATTGTTTTTCAATTCCGCTGATATAATTTGCTGATCTTTCGCATTTCCTTCCACGAATGTATGTGGACTAGATGCTGTTGCTGGACGAGACCAATCTGTAATGTGTGAATTTGAATCGATAATCGTGCTGTTGTGTGAGAGAAGCTGATGGTTTACCATTAAAATGATCGCAAACAAGCTTTCGTTGGCTACACGTCCAGCATCAATAATCGCGGTTGTTTCAATCCCTTTCGGGCTTTGTGTGGTAAAATAAACAATCAAACAGGCATGATGTCGGTTCACAATAAACCAGGGGGAGTTTGCTAAATGCAAGTTTTTAGCTAATTTCCCTAAATTCGCACGCTTACAGGTGCGCGTGTCCCACCAAGCTCTTCGCCAAGCAAATATACTGTGGGTTTGATTTCGGTAAAATTGGAGTCTGAAATATTCAGGAGAGACGATTGGACAACAGGAATCTGTCAACATACAAAACCACGCATTTGCAGGATCCGCTGCCAATGCATGTTTCATTAATGACACATAGGCTGGGATAATATGGTAATAATTTGTAGGATAGACTTCGGTCAGCGGCAATGCGTGTTGTAACAACCAGGGAGAGGTGATTTTCTCTCTGTCTGAATAAAAAACATACACGTTCACTAGATCCTTCAGTTCTTCACACCATTTTCGCCATATGTTTTCTTTGTGCAGCATATGTTCATAGTTGATAATGAAACACAACGCAACTTTTTTTTTGTTGGATGACAGTAACATCACGTGGTGTCGAGTCGCAGTATGTTTAACTTCGGAAAATGTGTATAAGCGGGTTTTTGTTCAGCAACCGCCGCAGTCACAACAGAAGACCTAAATATAATCGCAAATAACAGCTTCGTATCTTGGCACGGGTTTTTCTTCTGTTTCTGCAGTGGGTGGTGGTGGTGGATGAACAATAACTCGAAAAGGTTTGCCACAACCTAGCAGATCGTTGTTGGCTAAATGCATTTCACATATGTGTTGTTTTGCATGAGGACTTAGTTGTTTGCCGAGAGATATAATATATCCATGCCTGAAAATCCCACATTTAATTTGTTCAATGTACATTTTATCTCCGCAATGTGGACAATATACTTCAATATCCATAAATTTACGTCACATAGTTTTTCGACTTCCGGCATTGGACATGTGTGTATTAACTTTGTGGTAATTCGTAAATATTTGTCTCAGTTTTCGGTGCCGCTTGGGTTGTTTTCTGTGTAAAATGCATGTCACAAATGCCGCCCAAACGTTTAACTGCGAAAAAATATGCTTCGATATTGAAAAAATACAATAAACGATCAACCACGAAACCCACCACGAAAAAACTTCTTCCGGTGGCTCAGTTAAAAGCTGCCACAAAACGACTTTTATCTGACAAATTTTGCCGATGTATTAAAAAAATAAAGGGAAAGAGCGCGAGTCGCGGCGCAGAACAACGAGCTATTGCCATTTGCACAAAAAGCATTTTCAATAATAATGGTGTGCATCGCGGCAAATTCACATGCGTTGGTGGTCCTAGGACACTGGAAATCTCTTAAATTTCTGGTGTTGCGGCTGGCGTTGTACGTTGGGAAAAGACATATTTAATGTTATCTATGTTTATCACGGACCAGGGATGTTTGGAATTTCAGCCATAAATATGTTGTTACTTCTCGCGGTTCTGTTGTGCACAGTCGCCGTGTTTGGCGTTGTATGGCATCACGAGAGACGATTTGCTGAAAATGAAAATAAATTAATCGAATGTTGCACACAAATGAGGAGTTATATAGAAAATTTACATGGTAGATTACAGAAAACCGAAATGATCCTGGATGGCAAGCCGCTGACAAACGAACGGTGGCTAACAAACGAAAATTCACTGCCCAGAGAGAACAAATTTAAAGCCAAAATTGCCGCGGAAGATGCAGCCGCCGCAACTGAAGACAACAAAATAATAACGTTGTATAACGCCACAGAAGAAGAAACAGATTACTTGCATCCAGAAGATGCTACGTTGTGTAGTTTGCCTATGTTGGAGGAAGATTTGATTATTGTGTCGGATGATGATGAGGAATCGTATACAGAAGATATTTGGGAAATTCAAAAATTAAATTATCACTCGCAAGTCCCCATCGAGTTTAATCAAATTGAAGATCTCAGTGATGCCGGCGCGGATGACCAGGAGGATGACGACGGTGATGCTGAGCAGGAAGACGACGACGACAACAGCGAATATGCTAATTTAATTATTCCTCAGTTTGAAGAAGCCGCGATTCCTGTGTTAGAATGCAACCCATTCGGCGAATTCATAATTCCAGATGAACATGCCCTTCAAACCGACATGGTGGAAGAATACAGCGCGGATTTCGCGGAGGATGTTGCTGCTAATGACGCCGAGGACGCTGATGACCTGGAAGAATATGAAGATTGCCCAATAAGAATTCACATATTATCTGCTCCATCAACTGCGTGCGAAGAAACGTCTGTGTTATCTTTTGATGTTACTGAGGAACAAATGTGTCCAATAACAGAAGAGGCTTTCACCTCAACAGAAGCTTCAACAGATGATATTGTGGTTACCGCAGATGACGCTGCATGCTCGGCAGACATAGATGGCGCAGAAGACAACAAAGAACTTGAGAACGAGAACGACGACAACAACAACGACACGATTATTGTCATCGAAGATAGTCAGAGAGAAGACCACGCCGTCGCAGCCGCAAAACAACCACAGGATTACGCAAACATGAAATTGCCTCAGTTGAAACAATTGGCAATCCACCGAGGTATTCGTAATATAAACAAATATAACAAACCAGATTTAATCAAATTATTAACCGCGGAGGCATAAACCCCGTTTATTTTACCATTTCTTATACTAATGCAGAAGAAATGGTAAACAACACCAAAAATTTTTCTCTCGATCGCTACCAGATTTACCTTTTTCTTCTGGGTTGTTCTGCATTGACAGAGAGAATGGCGACGATTAAGGTGTAACTATATTATTGGGTATTTATCTTCTGTTTCGCTGCCGCGATCGAGAGAAAAAATTTTCTGCGATCGCCAACAATTCAGTGAAACTAAATTATTGGACATTTAAGTTAGCCAGAGCAAACAAAACGTTTTGCTGTCGCAAAAGTATATCTTCTGTTTTGCTGCCAATCCAGAAGATAAATTGCATGAATGTGCGACTGCTCTATGGTGTCGGGATGAATTCCCACCCAAGTTCTTCGCAAATAAGTTTCCAAATATTATCTTGTTCAATTCTTTTATCTTTGTCTTTCAACATTTGAAATTCATCAATGTACTCATAACCCCCCAATAATTCGCACAATTTAAACGCGGTATATTGATAATTCAGGAAATTTATTTTTGTATTCGGACAATGTTTAGCATACGGCACCTGCAGTTCCATAAATAAAATAAACAATGTTTCTTCTAATTCTGGGGACATAATAGGCGGTTTTACTCCCATTTTTTCGTTAATAAATGCGATGTGTTCGTATAATTTACTATATCCCAGTTTCTTCAGAATATCTTTCATTCGCAAATGATTTAATTCAGAAATGCAAATACGTTCTTTCTTGACTTGTGCGCGTATTTCTGCGATTATTGTGTCGGATATTTGTGTACTTTCTTTGGCTTGATGCTGTGCAATAATTTCTTTGAAATGATTCAACCGCTTATATGCATAAAAACTGACCTCTTTCGGGGGTTCTTTGTACGATTGTTTTTCGTTTTCAACCAAATAGGGTATATACCGAGAACATTTGTTACATACCAAAATGCCTTCGTCGTCCATGGGTATCAATTCCCCCCTGTGACAAGCTTGACATATGTCTGTTGGTACAATGTAATTCCCGACGTCAATAAACATATCGTCGACATTGCTCAAATAACAGGATATAGCCGTGTTTATTCCAACCGTGGTGGCGTCTGGCACATCTTGTTCTTTGTTTTCGCTGCACGCCTTTCCTTTGAAAAACGAACTAACCATTTTTGATTTTGCAGATGCTTGAATGACTGGCACAACAATTCCCTGTGATATTTTCTTTTTATTTTCGTAATAATCGAAAATATGTTTTGAATTATTCAAAAAATATTGTTGTTTCTCTCTTTTTAAATTGCGGATTTGTGCAGTTATGTCCAGGATTTTGTCTTCCAAATCTAATTGTTGTTCCAGGGTTAAGGTCGTATCTCGCAACAACATTTGTTTATATTGGGACCTGGTTTTCCGCAATGTTGGTATGGTAATCGAACCATCTTCTGAAAATTTGGAGAGAAATTCCCCGTGTTTGGAGTCGATGGTTGTAACTTGTTTTTTGTCTGTTTGTATCATTTTGGACCCTAATTTTGTTTTAAATAATGATGGCATGTCACACCTCCGGGGGGATATACTATGTAACGCACGATTATTTATATTGAAAAACCACAGAAGGTCTGCGTGTGGGCGAGCGCCTGCCACTAAAAAAGTTGAAAGAAACTGAAATAGAAATAATCCCCGGGTATAACAACAACCGACAATCCGGAAATGAATCAATCCATTAGATATAATGATTTGAATGACTTTCTGTACAAACATTCGACAAAACACATCGCAACAACCGAACAAGCCGCAGGTATTACAAGAAAACCCGCGGATGCTGTGTCAACTCACACCCGTATTGGAGACAAAGATCTCGATATTTGGGGAGGAGCTTACATCATTTCACCAGATGAAATGCCTCAATTTTATGAGCTGTATTACCGATACGTATTTCAACCTTCTGCGATGCGAAAAGAATATTTAACAGAACGGCAAATAGAACAGGGTCCATTAGTCGTGGATTTCGATTTGAAATATCCACCCTCTGTGACAACTCGGCAATATACCGAAGATACATTAACAGAAATCATTACATGCATTTTAGATGTGTTGAAAGAATGTTATGTGTTCACCGAAAATTCACCCAGTTTTCCGATATATGTGCTGGAAAAACCTGAGGTAAATTGCACAGATACCGCCGTTACAAAAGATGGAATTCACATGATTATTGGCGTTAAAATGGATTTCGCCATGCGAAAAGTCATGCGAAAAAAGTTGCTGGAAATGTTCGAAACAGACTTGGACCTTCCTGGACAAATAAATTCATGGGAAAACGTGTTGGACAAAGCCATCATGGAAGGAGGAACTGGTTGGACCATATATGGTTCAAGAAAACCCGGAAATCCCCCGTATTTGTTGACAAGATATTACGTCAATGAATTTGACGCCGCAGATGGGGAATTTGCCATGACAGAATATGCAGCAGAATCCTTTCCTGTTGAAACGGAAATTCACACATTATCCGCGAGATATACGGGTTATCCACACTTTTCCATGCAACCGGACATTGTCTCAGAACACGCTGCGAACATTGGTGGAGGGAAAAAACATGCTGGCAAAAGACACGCAAGTAAAGTTAAGTGTAATTTGTTGTGCGATGGCGTCGGCGGTGCTGGCAGCAGTCGCGCAGACCCAGATACCGAAAGTGTTGCAGAAAGTTTGTTGACTGGGTCCGGGTCCGGAGCAGACTTGAATGAAATCGACATTCGAGATATTGTGGACGATGAAAGTTTGCAAACAGTCATAACAACTTTCCTGAATTCCCTCAGCGAAACAGAACATGAATTGCGTGAATTGCATATGTATACGGTCGCTTTGCCGGAGGAATTTTATGAGCCTGGTTCACATGTGAAAAACCGAAAAGTTGCATTTGCCTTGAAACACACAGATGATCGGTTATTTATTAGTTGGATTGCTCTGCGAAGTAAAGCGTCGGATTTTGATTTCGAAACCATTCCGAATTTATTTGAAGAATGGCAGTCCATCAAAGCTCATAATGGGCAAAAAAAAAGTGTACAAAAACGATCCATCAAATATTGGCTGATGACAACCAACCGAGAAGAATTCGACCGAATTAACGAACTTACGGCGGGATATTATGTCGATATTGCAGCGGAAAGTCAATCGGATTACGATTTCGCCAAAATATTGGAGAAGTTTTACGGACACATATTCAAATGCGTTGACACTCGCAACGGCGGTCAATGGTTATCATTTGAAAAACACCGCTGGACGCAAAATGACGGAGTGGAATTGCGCAAAAAAATATCCAACGAAATATTCGATTTATTCCGGGCAAAAAAAGAACAATTGGAAGAAGCCATGCGCGGTATTAACCCGGAGGACGAAGATGACAAGCATAAACGATATAAGAAACGACTGATGAAACTGATGGAAATATGCAAACGCCTGAAAACCAGTCCCGCAAAGGGGTGTATTATGCGAGAAGCTATGGAAATCTTTTATGACCCAGATTGCGTGGACTTGTTGGACGCCAACACTCATTTGTTGTGTTGCGAAAACGGAGTCGTGGACTTCAAACAGGGGGTATTTAGAGATGGTACTCCAGATGATTATGTCACTAAATCCACGAAACAAAAATATATCCGAAATGTCACGGAAAGCGCCGCGCATGCTCCTTTGGTCGAAATGATCAATAAAATCATGCTGCAGTTGTTCCCGATTGATGATGTGAGAGAATATATGTGGGAACATTTGTCTGCTTCTCTTATCGGCAGCGGAGTCAATCAATCCTTTCACATATATCACGGAGATGGATCCAATGGCAAGAGCTTAATTTGCAATAATTTAATGCGATTGGCGTTGGGCGAATTATATAGCACTGTGACTCCTCAGTTATTGACAGGAGATCGAGTAAAATTGGGTGCGACTTGCGAAGATGTCATTCGTTTGAAAGGAGTTAGATATGTCACCTCGCAGGAACTCAAAAAAGGTTCGAAACTCAGCGAAGATGTTATGAAAGGTCTCACGGGCACAGAACCCATTACCGCCAGAGGAAATTACAAACCCATCGAGGAATTCATACCTCAGTTCACCCTGGTTATTGGTACGAATTCTCTGTTTGAAATCGACGATAATGGAGATGGTGTGTGGCGACGCATTTTCAAAGTGGATTTTATTGCTAAAATCGCGAAAGATGAAGTCGAATATGCTCAAATGAAATTGAGTGATCGCCCGCATTTATACATCAAAGACCCGAAGATTGACGAAAAATTGCACGAAATCGCGCCAGTATTTCTCAGCATGTTGGTGGATCGAGCCATTAAAAACGGCGGTGTGGTTAAATTATGTGATGCTGTTCGCGCAGCTTCTGCAAAATATCGAGCCAGTCAAGACTTTCTGACAGCATACACAAATGAACGAATTATTCATACCGGGTTACGATCTGATGGCATTGGGAAACGAAATTTAAATCAAGATTTCAAGACTTGGTACGAATGTGAAATGGGACATACTTATAATATGCCAAAACCCGCGGAATTGCACGCCAAAATAACCGCGAAATATGGTGAAATCAATGTCACAACCAAATCCAAGCGATGGTTGGGAATTAAATTCGCGGATGTACAAGAAGACGAAGACGATATGGCGGCGGTGTCTGTTTCAACTGCGTAGGCGTGCCGCGTCACGTCGCATTATAAAGGAGGGGTCGCAGGGGAAGTCTCCTTTGGAGACGCCGGCTTGCACGGCAAGCCCAATACTTGGTTCCCTGCATCACGACCATTTAATTTACTTTATCTTCTATTTTCAGCAGAGAGAACAGGAGATAAATTCCCAATAAATAGCTTCGCTGAATTGTTGGCAGTCCGGAAAATTTTTCTCTCGATCGCGACCAAACACAATTATCTTCTGGGTTGGCGACATAACAGGAGATAAATTTCCAATAAATAAGTTACACCAGATCGTTGGCGTATCGCGACCAAACACAATTATCTTCTGGGTTGATGACGAAAGAGAGAAAGATCAGAAGATAAATCGCCAATAAATAGCTCCGCCGAATTGTTGGCGGTCTCGGAAAAATTTTCTCTAGATCGCGACTAATTTACCTTTTTTCTTCTGTGTTGTTCTGTGTTGGTGGAAAGGAGAGGTCGCAGGGGAAACTTGGTTCCCTGCATCGTGACCATTTATTTACTTTATTTTTTGTATTGGTGGGAAAGCGGGTCGCGGGTACCCTACAAAAATTGAGTTAAACAAATCCCCAGTATATTCAAGTACCCCACCAACCGCATGTCTACTTTTAGCGAACAAACTTCTGCACGCACCGCACTTGTTGTAAACAAAGATGGCACATTAAAACCCGTCGTGGTTAAACCCACAGTGACTCCAGAACAATATTACAAACTTTGCGGACTTAAGAAGCCGGAAGAGTTTGGTAAATTATGTGAATGGTATTATTCTGACTTTGGTGTTTGTGATTGTGGTAAAGTTGCTTTGTATGGAAAATCCACAGGAAGATCGAATATGTTGAATAAATATCCATTTCCTCAGCGAAGAATGGTGGAATATTCGGCGAAACACAAGTGTGATATTTTGGCGGTTGATCCCACAGAATATAAATATTACGGCAATTGTTTGCTTGTGTCAGAAACCTCAGATGTAACCGAGGAAGACTGGGAATTATTTCTTGTGACTATTCGGGAAAACAGAGATCTGCAAACATACACAAAAGAAGGGTATGTGAAAGACGGATTTGTTGTCGATGACGACGACGATGTCGACGCCGCGTATGTTCCTGTCGCAGATGAGGATTGCGATGATGGTGGAGAAGATGAAGCGGAATTAAGTAGCCGCGAAACAGAAGAAGAAAATATGGATAAATACATTGAATCTGATGTAGAAGAGAACTCGGAATTATCGGAAGATGAATATGTCGAGTAATCGGCGGCGTGTCTGGGTAAATAAGCTAGTAATGGGTTTGCAAAGCAAACAAGCTGTTTGTTGCGACAAACCGATTTATTTTTCTTCTGTGTTTTCTGCTGAACGCGGAAATACAGAAGAAAAAACCCAAAGACGCGAGCCGCCAGTTTAATGCGGCGAACTGCTGGCATACGTGTTGAATTTCGACATGGCATCCTGCTGTATTTTTTTCCGTTCTTCTCTCCTGGCTTTTTCCAGCAAAGCAATAGCCGCAGCCAATTCTGTTTCCGATACATGTCCATTCTGATCCGTGTCGGCTAATTTGTGCAATACTCGATAATCCTGGGGAACAATGCAGAGAGAACTTTCTTCATTAAACAGATGATCCGATAAAATGGTAAACACGGCAGTCAATCCCAGCGCAGTATAAATGTCTCTCGTACCCATCCATGCCATAGAAAACACCAAAATTTGTTTTGTAACGGTGTATTTCATGTATTCTTCTGTGGATTTGCTGAACTGAATCTGAATAAACTTGGAACCGACGTTCAGCAAAATCATAATCACTCCTGCAAAAAACTTGCTGTTGTTCAGATACATGACTCGGTGATTTATTTCGTGAAATACTTGCCATATAGGCGCCATGATTCCTCTGGACCCGGCGCCGCCAGTTACGGTTGGCGCGGCAGAGGACATTGGTGGAACCGAAGAGGAAGTTGGTGCCAAACTTGCCATTTGTTGTTGTCTTTATTATACGGGCATAATTTATTATTTCATTCAGCGAATGCAGAATAAAAAGCTTATGATAGCGTTATGTTTTGCAATAGTTGTTATATTTGGAATGTCTGTTGCGTTGTCGAGGGAAACGCATACAAACACAGAAGGATTTGCCATTGGTGGAACCATGTATCGTCCAGTTATCCGCAATATTAAGGAAACCTGGCGACACGCGGCGAAAATCGCGACGGATTTTGTGTACAGATATGGAGTGCGTTCGATGATTTATTGAGGTGCGGCAAATCCCCGGAGACCCCGCTGAATGAAAAATTTCTTTTGTCATTATATGGCACGAAGAGTTGTTTGTAAAGGCAGAACCAGAAGGCGATGTGGCATCAAATCTTGCAGCTATGTGAGTGGAACCAAGAGACGATATTGCCGAAGACGAAGAACTAGGCGAAGGCATTAATCGAGCACTTGCTCGCAACTACCTGAGCATTTAATGATTCCTTTATTTACTTTTCTATTGATCTGCTGTCACGTCAATAGAAAAAACACACAACCACTGCCGCAAACTATGGATGCATTAAAGTTGTTGTCCACATTTACATATCATTTCTGCATCCATGGGCTGGTGTTGCATAACTCGGCATCCATGACCTATTACTATTTTTTTAATTTTATCGCCACTGGATCCATTCCAAATAATAGAGCATGAGTCACACGCGTGAGACAATCCGATGACGGCTTCATTTCCATCGCACACAATGTGTGGCATGTTTACAATAAGACTCGAATTTCGAATAATTATGGCAATTCTTGTTGCCACACTATTGCCGCCATTACCACCAGTATGTGGTGAAATTAATCGAATTTCATCGTAATCATTTATTTCCTTCAGGGTTTTTTCGCTGTAAATGCTGAATATTCGGGTTTTATTAATTGTTAAAACTTTCTTAGTGGCGATGGCAACACAGGTTTCCGACATTGTATTTGATTGGAGTATTTGTGATTAAATTTATTTCAGTTTTTAGTGTTGAGTTCCTGTTTTCACTCCACCCCCTGGACAACCCAGAAGATAAAGGTAACCTTTTGGTCGCAATCGAGAGAAAAATTTTCCGCAATGTCACCAACCGTTTGGTGTTATTGGCAATTTATCTCCTTTTTATTCGCTACAACACGCCTTCAATTAACCAGGCGAGCGGGGCTCCCGCCGCTTAGAACAATGAAAGGAGGGGTCGCAGGGGGAGTCGGCTTGCACGACAAGACCAATCCATCGGTTCCCTGCTGCAATATTTAGCCCAGATAATATTGCCGGGCACAGCACGAATTATCCGCACATGCGTCACGATCGCCCCAAAATATTTTCTTTTACAATTGTATCATGCCCGGAGCTTTAATTCAGATCGTTGCCTATGGTGCCCAAGACGTCTTCTTAACCAGCTCGCCAGTCATCACCTACTGGTCTGTGTCTTTCAAGAGATACACCAACTTTGCCATTGAGTCCATTGAACAGACCTTCAATGGACAGGCGGATTTCGGAAGGCGAGTCCAATGCACCATCTCCAGAAGTGGAGATTTGGCTTACAGAACTTACTTACAGGTCACCCTTCCAGAAATCAACCAACTTATGGGTCTTGGCAACTATGTCACTGGACAAAACACCGGTGTGTATGCCAGATGGTTGGATTTCCCCGGAGAACAGCTTATTGCTCAAGTCGAGGTTGAAATTGGTGGACAGCGCATCGACAGACAATACGGAGATTGGATGCATATTTGGAACCAGTTGACCATGACTTCTGAGCAGATGAGAGGATATTTCAAGATGATTGGTAACACAACTCAATTGACTTTCATTACTGATCCATCTTTCTCGGACGTCGAATCTCCTTGTGACAGCTTGGCGCCCAGACAAGTTTGTGCTCCCAGAAACGCTTTGCCAGAAACAACTTTGTATGTGCCTCTTCAGTTTTGGTTTTGCACCAACCCCGGTCTAGCATTGCCTTTGATTGCTCTGCAGTATCACGAAGTCAAGATTAACTTGGATATCAGACCGATTGATGAATGTTTGTGGGCGGTAACAACTTTGAATTGCAACTCCAATCCTTACACCGGGCAATCTGGACAATACCCTGTTGGTCGTCCAGTCCCAGCAACCATTGCTTACAATCAGTCCCTTGTGGCTGCCTCTTTGTACGTCGATTACGTGTTTTTGGACACAGATGAACGAAGACGTATGGCACAAAATCCACACGAATATTTAATTACTCAGTTGCAGTTCACTGGTGACGAATCTGTCGGTTCGTCTTCCAACAAGATCAAGTTGAATTTCAACCATCCAGTCAAGGAACTTATTTGGGTTGTCCAGCCTGATCAAAACGTGGATTATTGTTCGTCGTTGACTTGCGATGCTTTGTTATTCAAGGTCTTGGGAGCTCAGCCATTTAATTACACAGATGCCATCGACGCCTTGCCAAACGCCATCCACGCTTTCGGTGGACCAGCAGCTGTGGCAGCGGATTCAAGAGCCTATATTGATGCCCGTGGGTTATTCCAAGATGCTGGAGCATTGGATTACGATCCAGCGGCATATTTCCCTGGATTTACCGGATACTGGCATGGACCATCGAATCCTTACAACGAAGTAAATATGGGAGGAGGACCAGTTCCATTGAACACTTCTGGTTTATCACCGGAAGTTATTCAGCAATTAGCCGCTGACCGCAGTTCTCACATGGATAATTCGGGAGTATCTGATGCCGGAACCTTTGTGTTGTCTGAAACCTCTTTGGACATGCATTGTTGGGGTTTGAATCCAGTCGTTACAGCCAAGTTGCAATTAAACGGACAAGATCGTTTCTCTGAGCGCGAAGGTTCTTATTTCTCTTGGGTACAACCATACCAAGCTCACACCCGATCTCCCGATGAAGGCATTAACGTGTATTCATTTGCTTTGAGATCGGAGGAATTTCAACCCAGTGGTTCTTGCAACTTCTCTCGAATTGATAACGCAACATTGCAGCTTGTTCTGTCCAACGCCACGGTCGAAGGTACCAAGACTGCCAAAGTCCGAGTGTATGCTACTAATTACAATGTTCTTCGAATTATGAGTGGCATGGGTGGATTGGCTTACAGTAATTAAACACCTTTCGAATTACTTGTTGTTGGTTTATTTGTGTTTGTTTACACTTGTTTATATTTATCCGCAGGATTGCCTGCGGGTAAATACAAAAAATTTTTCTCTCGATCGTAACCATTTTCATACTTTGTCTTCTGGTTTGTTCTGTGTTGGCAGAGAGAACAGAAGATAAATTGCCAATAATTATGTTTCACCAGTTTGTTGGCGATCGCGGAAAATTTTTCTCTCGATCGTAACCATTTTCATACTTTATTTTCTGGTTTGTTCTGTGTTGGCAGAGAGAACAGAAGATAAATCGCCAATAAATAAGCTTCGCTAAATTGTTGGCGGTTGCGGAAAATTTTTCTCTCGATCGCTACCATTTACTTACTTTATCTTCTGGTTTGTTCTGTGTTGGCAGAGAGAACAGAAGATAAATTGACGCAAGAATGAGTCGTTATATCTATATAAACTCATAAGACCACTTTACTTTATTCTCGCGCACAGAAATGGCAGAATATTATTTGTGTATTTTAGACTTTGAAGCAACTTGTTGGGAAAATGATCGTAACGATGCCATGCAAGAAATTATTGAATTCCCCAGTATTTTGTATCAAATTCACAAAACTAGGGAAGGATTTGTTGCAGAATATGTCAGTGAGTTTGCTGAATATGTATCCCCGCAATTGTGTCCGGTTCTCTCTGAATTTTGCACGGAATTAACCGGAATTACACAAGAACAAGTTGATAGCGCAGCAACATTTCCAGAAGTATACAACCGTCATTTCAAATGGTTGCAGGAACACATACCCCATGATCAAATGAGACATGTGACATTTGCAACCTGTGGCAACTGGGATTTGCGAGATATGTTGCCGATTGAAACAGCTCGTCACGATCCGAGTTTACCTGAGCAAAATCCATACACACATTGGGTAAATGTGAAAGACCCATTTACTTCAACTCATCCGGCATACCAGAAAAAAAGTGGAAAAAGCATGATGAATATGCTGCGTGCACTCAAAATTCCACACCAAGGTCGTCATCATTCTGGTATTGATGATTGCCGAAATATCGCTGCGATTTGTGTGCATTTAATTGAACAATGCGGTGTTGATTTCCGGCAGTTTGTGCAGACAAACGACCACATATAACATTATATTTTGGCTTATTCATTAAACCCCTGTTTCATCTTCGATTTTTTTCAGCAGTTCGCTATGTTTTTTACTAAATGCAACCAGATGTGTCTCCCTCAAACCGTCGACTTTGCGATATTCACTCAGGGAATATTCATATTCGTACCAAGGAGTTTCATGAGTTGCTGTATTAATCCACAATTCGTGGTATAAATTCCACGTCATTATGTTCTCAGATCTCACATTAAAATTGCACGCAATCGGTACAACATCGTACAAACTTTCAGCGACGGATCGATACAAACAATTTTCATGTTTTGCTGCATGTTCAAGTATGCGAATGATGTCTAGTATTTTAAATACACACGATTCATCTGGTTTCGACACAAATGTTCCATAATCGACAGTATTTATAACAATGTTTCCCATTTTGCTGCGCAAGCGTCGGAGATAAACATTGTTATAAATTTGTTTGATGGTTTCAGTTTTTCCGCTTGCTCACCCGTTAATACCTGCATCTTCAGAAATCAATTCATTAAATAACCCCAATTGTCTGCCATTCAACATTACTTTTTTATCAGGATCCTCTAGATTTTTAACATCATAATACCAACTTAATGGTTTATGATGACAATGCCATTTGGTTTTATGGGTTGCTTCGCGAATCCATTTGTCGTGATACAAATTCCACGTGTCTTTGTTTTCTGAACGAACGTTGAAGTTGCAAGCAGGAGGTATCATGTTTAATAACATTCCAGCATACGTATTCAGATAAAGCTTTTGCGACGTGTTCGCATCGAGGCTTATTGCTTGCGCAAGTATTCGAAGAACGTAATTCATTTCAAATATATGACTTGCATCCCGGATTACAATGGGCTGTTTATCGCAATTGCGTCTGTAGGGAATCTCTGAATCAGCATTGCGAGCGAGAGATGTGTTTTCAATGGTATTTCCCATTTCTGTTGTGTGTAGGTGATGATATTTTGTACAAAACATTTAATGGTTTCAGTTTTTCTCTCTAAGTTTGAACCAGAGAGAAAAAGTTAAATTACAATAAAATAACATTTCCGGTACGCGCAATCAATCCATCAGGTACAAGATGTTTACTAGTCAAGCCTTTTTGAACAATGCCGGCATAATTCCAATAAATTATTTCACCTTCTGTAGTAATGGCGGTTATGACATAATAAAAGTTGTTGGCAAAACAAACTGAATTTATTTTTACATCTGGTGGGGAGTTAAATTGTTCACCTTGTCGGCTCCCGTGCCAACGAACCCCTATATATTTTCCCCAACAAACAACACGTCCATCCGCAGTTAATGCAGCCGTGAGAACACGTCCACTACTTATCGCTACAACATTTTCCAAATCCACCGGAACATTACATTCATCATTTCCCCAACAAACGACTCGACCATCCGCAGTTAATGCAGCTACAAAATCCCATCCACAACTAATTGCCTTTACATGCATCAAATCTGGTGGAACATTACATTGACCATATTCATTATCTCCCCAACAAACCACACGACCGTCTGCGGTTAATGCTGCAACAAAATTTTCTCCGCAACTCACTGAAACTGCGTTTTCCAAATCCACAGGAACATCACATAGTTTACTTCGGTTATCTCCTCGACAAATAACACGACCTTCTGTAGTCACCACTGCTGTATAATGCATACCACAACTGACCGCAATAATTTTTTCGTTTTCTAATTCTGTTGAAAAAGCGCGCGACGCTTCATCGCCCCAGCAAACCAATCGACCTTCTGCTGTTAATGCCGCAGAATACGTTTGGTTGCAACTAACCGATGCAACATTTTCCAAATCTGGTGGAACATCACATTGTCCGTGTTCATTATCACCCCAACAAACCACCCGACCTTCCGAAGTAATTACACAAGTATGCAATGAACATGCAACGGTTTGGTTTTGCATATGTTGAATGTCGCTTTTAATATGTAACTCACTTTATTTGGGATTAATTTATTCTTGCAATTTGCTTTGACGTTATGAAAAATTTCTTTTTAATTCTTTTAAATTTACTTGCATCATATTGATCCTTTGCAGCCATTGCAAAAAATACAGACACACTAATTAACATAATTGTCACAGGTTCCATTGTGTTGTTCACAATTAAATATAATTACATCTAAATTGTTTTTTCCAAACTCGTGCGATCCCAGGTGACCGGCACGCCGGCAACAGAACTCCAAGAACCGGAGCAAACTAAGATAAAATTATATATGGAGACAATCATATCCGCGGTAGCTGCGACAAACCTTACACACAAAATGACAGACAATATGCGAGTAATTAAACGAAGTGGTGCAACCGAGGAATTATTGTTTGACAAAATTCTCAACCGAATCCGAAAACTCGGTGTGGAAGTTGGTCTCCATGTTAATTACCAATCTATTGTCATTAAAGTCGCGGATCAACTGCGAGATATGATTAGTACTTCTGAAATTGATGAATTAACCGCTCAACATTGCGCAGTATTATCCACAACTCATCCAGATTATGGTGTGTTGGCTGGAAGAATTGCCGTGTCAAATTACCAAAAAAATACTCGACCAAGTTTCACGGAAACTATGCGTGACATTCAGGCGGCATCCCGCGGACTATTACTGACATCTTTCATGGAATTCGTCGAACAACATTCCGCAAAATTAGATGCTATGATACAGCATGAAAACGATTATTTGATTGATTATTTCGGATTTAAAACCCTGGAAACCTCCTATTTGTTAAAGTGTGGCAAAAAACCCGTTGAGCGACCTCAACACATGTGGTTGCGCGTGGCTGTTGGAATTCACGCGCCTGCTGCTGCTGGCACTGTCCCCACTACCCCAGAACAAGAATTGGAAACACTGAAAAAAATCAAAAACACCTACAAACTCATGTCCAACAAATATTTCACTCACGCAACCCCCACCCTATACAACGCCGGCACGATTAATTGCCAACTTTCCAGTTGTTTTCTTCTAGCCATGGAAGACGACAGCATTGAAGGAATTTACAATACTTTGTCCGATTGCGCCAAAATCTCCAAAGTTTCCGGCGGTATAGGGCTTCATATTCACAATATCCGCAGTGAAGGTAGTCGAATCCGAGGAACAAATGGAGAGACAGATGGAATTGTTCCGATGTTGCGCGTCTTTAACGAATCCGCTAGATATGTGAATCAAAGTGGAAAAAGAAACGGGTCGTTCGCCATTTATTTGGAACCCTGGCACGCAGACATTGAAAAATTCCTGGAACTGCGGAAAAATCAAGGCGACGAAAAACTCAAAGCGCGCGATTTATTTTATGCTCTGTGGGTGCCAGATTTATTCATGGAACGTGTACAAGACGGTGGCGTGTGGTCCTTGTTTTGTCCAGATGAATGCCGGGGATTGGCGGATATATGCGGCGATGCGTTCGCGGAATTGTATCGGTCATACGAATGCTCTGGAAAAGCCCGCAAAGTTTTGCCCGCGCGTGACCTATGGATGCGCATATTAGATGCACAAATGGAAACTGGTGTGCCTTATATGTTGTATAAAGATGCCGCGAATTTGAAATCCAATCAAAAGAATTTAGGCACCATTAAATCCTCCAATTTGTGTTGCGAAATTATGCAATATTCGGATCCCAAGGAAACAGCTGTTTGCAATTTAGCTTCTATTGCTCTTCCAGCATTTGTCACAGATAGCGGCACCTTTGATTTCGATAAACTCCACCAAATCACCAAAACTGTCACAGAAAACCTGAACAAAATCATCGATATTAATCATTATCCAACGGAAAAAACACGCATTAGCAACATGCGTCATCGACCCATTGGGATCGGTGTTCAAGGGCTGGCAGACACATTTATTCTTCTGGGAATGCCATTTACTTCCGATGCGGCTCGGACATTGAACCAGGAAATATTTGAAACCATGTATCATGGAGCTCTGGAAGCCAGCCACGAATTAGCTGTCGCCCAAGGTTCGTATGAATCTTTTGCAGGTTCTCCTGCGTCCGCCGGAATATTGCAATTCGATATGTGGGGAGTTGTTCCTGCTGGCGGCACCAGCGGAAGATATAATTGGGGCGCATTGAAAGAAAAAATTTGCAGAGATGGATTACGAAATTCTCTGTTATTGGCGCCCATGCCTACCGCCAGCACATCTCAAATATTGGGATATAATGAATGTATCGAACCGTTTACCAGCAATATCTACTCCCGAAAAACCCTTGCAGGAACATTTGTTGTGATTAATAAATATTTAATCCGCGAATTAATTCAGATGGGCAAATGGTCCGAGGATGTCAAAAACGACATCATACGAAACAACGGATCTATTCAATTTATGACTTGGTTGCCTGCGGAATTCAGGGAAAAATACAAAATTGCCTGGGAAATGCCTATGCGAACAATTTTAGACATGTCAGCAGAACGCGGAGCATATATTTGTCAAAGTCAAAGCTTGAATTTATGGGTAGAACAACCGACTTCTGCAGTCATGTCGAAAATACATTTCCATGCCTGGAAACTCGGGCTCAAAACCGGCATGTATTATTTGCGAACCAAAGCTGTGGCTCGCGCAGCCAAGTTCACAGTTACACCAGCGACTTCTGCTTCTGCGGCTTCATCATCTGCGTCCACTGCGTCCACTGCGTCCACAAGTACAGACACAGACTTGTCTTTGACTGAAGAAGACAAACCATGCGAAACGTGTTCCGCTTGAGTGTGCGTGCGCGCGCCCTGCATATCCGCAAAAAAATCAAAACACAACTGAGGATATTGTTCGCACATTGTGTTCCATTCTTCTGCAGTTAACTGCGGGAATTGAGCAATCCAAGCAATATACATAAAATAATAATCCGAATAGTTAAAATTCCAGAAGAATTTGGCGTAATAGTCTTTTTCTTTTTTACCTCCTGGAATATTTCCACAAATGTCCCCATGTTGTAAGTTTGATGTACTGAATTCAGATGTTACAATATTGGGAAAAACAATGTGTATTATTGGGGGTTTTCCTGCGGCGGTTTTATATTTGAAATAATTGTAATCTAGCCCTGTAAATCGCCCCATTTTTTGTTCAATAAATCGCAGAGCATACTCTCTCTTGTACACATTACCAAATCCTCCGCTGGGCTGTCCCACAGCTCGATAATATCCTTGTTCATTGGCTGCCGTTACAACTGCTGTGGTTGGCAAGTTGCGTCCCAATGATTTGTCAATCGCGCCAAGCATGATCATATCTGCTGCATTGTGCGCAGGATTCGCCAGAGTTTGTGTGAATTTGTTGACAAAGTCTTTTGAAAACAACACGTCATCTTCCAAGACAACAACCCGATCTGTCGCGGCTGAGGCAGCTGTGGTTGCCGAAGTAGCTGACAGAGAGAATATGTGTTGTATACAGAACAAATGACTTAAACAACATCCCATTTCTCCTCGGTTCATAACTGGTTGTATTCCACAATGTTCTCGTATAAATTTTATTGTTTCATAAACCTCCTCTGCGATTTCTTCAAATATAAACAATGTGTAGTTCAACTTTAATTTTTGCATAACATAGGTGATATAGGTGTATCGCGTGACGTTGGATCTCAGATGAATGACGGCAATTGGTGGGATGTCGACGACTGGGTCTGCAAGGTCTGCGTTCCATATCACGCGAATTTCTGCAGGATATTCGCGTAACACAGCGGATATGTAGGTGGATAGTTGGTTGGTTGTGTGGTCCCGGTCGGCAGTAAACATGAGATTTATTATCATACCTTCGGTTATTATTTCTGTTGTTCGTCGATCTTGTCTGGCAACAGATGAGGACAGCGGGTGAGTTTTTTTGTTTGATAGATATATAATGGCATTACCAGCACCAACTACAGCAAATCCCGGAGGGTATAGTCCTCCAGATACCGTGCCAATCCTTGTCACAGATTCAAATATTGGTAAGAATTTGGCATTCATGCAATTTACCATTTATAACACCAGTTCCGGAACCTTCAGTAACCAAAATTTATCCATTAATGGTGGAGCATTGACTTTAGTAAACGCCGGAGAAGAAGACAACATTTATTTAGCATTTGTTCCAACTAGCGGAATTACTGAAGGAGATAGTATTGCCCTTGTTACCCGAGTCAAGTGTTGGTACACAGATAGCACTTATACGTTGTATTCCACCGAACTATATTCCATTACACCTCCAGATGCTCCTGTGATTACCAACGCCATTCGTTTGGATGCCAACACCGGGTTTGTCACCATTAATGACCCGGATTCCGTGTATTTTCCTCCAGACTCATCTCTTGCAGGTGTCAATTATTTCTTGCAATACGAAGGAGAAGGTCCAGTGGTCGACACAGGATTCATTTCCAACGAAGACGCAACCTTTGAAGAAGGGTCAATTATTTATCCCATTGATAACTTGCCAGTTGGGATTGCTGCCCACGTTTCACTCCAGGCAGTATACGCATATAACAGTGTAACTTACACCAGTGAAGTCAGCAATACTGCGGAATTTCCAGACACTCCTTCTCCGCCTTCACCTCAGAATTTAGTCGCGGTTCTTGGTTTAAATTATCCTGAAACTCAACCCGTGGTCAATTTGTCCTGGGATCCACCTTTGTTTCCTGACTTGGTCACTGTGGATGGTTACCACGTATACCGAAGCACTGAACCTGATGGTGAATATACATTGATTGGATCTACGGACGACGAGACCTTTACTTTCCAGGATGATGAGATTGATTTGGACACAACTTATTACTATTACGTCACATCTTACATTACTTCGGGTGGAGAGAGTTTACCAAGTAACACCGCGTCTGTCAACGTGCCAGCCTTGGATCCAGTCACAGATGTTTCCGCAGTGTTGATTGAAGCTGATGAAGATGGAACCGCTCAAATCACTGTAACCTGGGTGGATTCATCGAATGCGGATGTCGTTCCCGTGGAATATGTACACGTTGTCCAATACATTGATGGCATCATGGACACCTCTATGAACGTTTCCTATGGGGTGGAAACCGCGACCTTCTCTGGGTTACCAACAGATGTGGATGTGTATTACGTGATTACTTCCGTAGCATATTTGAACAGCACTCCCAGCGAATCCGCGACATCTAACACCGTGTCGATCCCTAAACCAGGCGCGGTACAAAATTTAGTCGCAGATTACGATTTATCTCTGAATATTGTCACGATCACCTGGACTCGCGCGGATAATTACGACTTTGTGCCTCCTGAATATTACGATATTTCCATTTCCGATGTATCCGGTTCTGTCCAAATTAGCGGAGAAGATTTGTCGTATGCTTTCCCAGAAGGCACTTTCTTGCCTGGCGTAGAATATACCATTACAGTTGCATCCATTCCTTATTTAATGGCGGAGGGATATGTGCCCGAATCTGCCAGTGTGGATTTTTTCACATCGGGTCCTCAGCCTCCTGAGAACGTGTTGTCAGAGTACATCGACGCAACGGGATATGTTGAAACAACATGGTCGGCAGCATCTACCGGACCTACTGCGGATACATATGATATTTATGTGGATATTAGCGGCGCTGGATACGAGTTTTTGGCGAATGTTTCTGGAAGTACATTTGATTATGTTGATACAGAAGTCGTAAATGGCAACACCTACCAATACCGAATTGTGTCGATTTTCAATGATGCTCCATCAGATCCAGCTTTCGGTAACTTGGTTGGTCCTGTGTGGCGTCCAGCATCACAGCCTCAAGATTTGTTATTGGCGGGATATAATGAAACAGTATATGCAACCTTCAGTGCACCGGCGAATTTATATGGGGCAACTGGTTTGAATTATGTGTTGAACATGTACACAGTTGTCGATGGAATTAACACTTTCTTGTTTACAGATTCCAGTATTCCTTACGATTTGAGTAACAATCCAGTTGTATTGGAATACGCTTATCCTGAGTATGATATTTCCAACAACACAACCTACCGATTTGAGGTTCAGTTGATTACTCATTACACTGGACAATCCGGAAACTCAGATGGATTGATGAGTAATTTGTCTAATCCAGCTATTACAGGCGCGCCTCCTATCATCGATTCGTTTGTTATCGACGATGGTCAAGTTCAAATCGTGTTTACATCCAACAACGAATTGCCGAATCATGTGCCTTATGAACCATTTTCCACAGCTGAATTAATTTATCCATTCCCTCTGGTGGTTGGTTCAGCAGATGCTGGTGTGGCGCCGATCACACCATTGATTACTTTTGCTCCTGGTTCCATTCCATCTGGATTGAGTTATGAATATGTTGGATCTGGCATAGTTGGAAATCAATACAGTGTCACATATTCTGCCTCCAATTTGTTGTCACCATTCAATGAAGTTCCAATTACTTTTGCAGTATTCTCAGCTATTAATAGATACGGAACCACGACTCAAATGGAACCCGATCCAGCAGAGGATCCAACTTATGCTCTGCAGAACGTGGAATATAGCGAAACTTAAACCCGCTTCTTTGGTTAATTTACTCATCATTTTACATTTGCCTACGGGCAAACGTAAAACCTTAGCCCCCACTCGCCCGGTCAATCGAAGAAATGCTTGATTACATTTTTCTTAAAACATTATCTACAATTATGAATTTACGACAGCACCTGGTTGCAACAAGAACAGAAGACGTCGCAAAAGAAATTACCAATAATTTAGTTACACCAAATCGTTGGCGTTTGCGGAAAATTTTTCTCTCGATCATAAACCAAACATTTCCATTATCTTCTGGTTGTTCCGCAATGGCAAAGTAAACAGAAGACGTCGCAAAAGAAATTGCCAATAATTTAGTTACACCAATTTGTTGGCGTTTGCGTTGAACAACAGAAGAGTTTGCATAAGTGATATCAGTGTTGTTTAACGGCTGTTTTGCGAGAGAGAAAACTGAAACACGCACAATTTACATAAATATAGTGTAACCTTAGTATATTATGAGTAATCGTTTGCCAGAGCAAACTCAATTGCCGTTAAAAAACGCATTAAAAAAGTTAACACCTGAACAATTGACCGAATATAAATCCCTCAGTGTAGCAAATAAACACATGATCGCGGAACAAGTTGAAAAATATGGTCAAATAGAGTTTTTGCCAACAACTGGTCCAGTTATTCCTATTAGTGACATGACGGAAACCGCAAAAATACAATATGTAAAACTCAAAATGAAACCCGATGTGTGGAAAGAATATGAGCAAGGTCCCAAAGAGACTCGATTGCGCGCTATAAATTCCGTGTTGCGAGGTATGCCCGTCGAATTTTATCCAAAATCTCCCGATGAACCTCCACCAGCACATTTACGCAACGGCACAACGGCGCCTAAAGCTCGTGATTTTTCCGCGGAATTATTTGATTCAAAACTTGACAGTGACAGCGGCAGCGATAGTGATAGCGACATCGCAGACGATGACATTGTTCCGGCAGATGATACATTAGCAGCAGCCGCTCAAGTAAAAGATCCAAAAAACAAACCTCGCGAACCCGTCGAGAAACAAGCTTTGGACAAATATGTTGCGGCATTTTACACATTGGCTCCGTTTTCCTACCATCCAGATGGATTGAATTATGAATTAGAAGTGCGTTTTGGTACAAAACCATTCAATGGTCCTGGAAGTGTTATTAAACCATACACCAAAAACGATTATGACAACGTGATTGGTTTCCTGAAATCCCGCGGTTTTACAGCAGATGCGTCCGCTGGGTTATCCTCGTTGCGCGTGAAATGTGAGTTTCTAGATAGCCGAACCGGAAGATTTAAAATGTCCGATATCCGCGTGGAAATTGATGGATTGGCGGCAATTGAAAAATATTGTCGCACAAACGACATTATTGCCACTTACAAAGATTTCCCCCAATGCATTCGATTTATTCACAAACGCCGGTTTATTTCTGAGAGAGATAAACCCACCAGTGGCGCCGCGATCGCAGAAAAAAATGCACAAATATTGTCCAAACCCCAGGAGTTTGAAGAATTTAATTTCCGAGTCACCATGAATGTTGAAGATCCTGTGAAACGTGGGTTGCAAACTTTTGTCACAGAAAACTGGAGAAAATCCAAAAAAGAATTTCGTTACATCAACCGAGTAACTTTCAAACACCCTGACAATCCCTGCCAGATCGACTTGAGTATCGTGAAAACCGGAAACAAAATCAAATCCAAATACGGAAAACAAATTATTCAACCCGTGTACAACCTCAGTGAATCAGGCGTGTTTTCCAATCCAGAAAGCTATGAAATCGAAATTGAAGTCGACAATAAACGCATCGGACCCGCAACCGGGTGTACAACTCCTGCAGCCTTGGTCGCAGACATCCGAAAAACCACCAAATATGTCTTGTCTGGTCTGCAAGGAACCATGTATCCTGTATCTTACACCGAACAATCCGCTGTTATTCAAGATTATTTAAAACTTATTTGGGGTGCAGAATATGATCCTTCCTGGAGAATTGGTGGCAAATATTTCATCGGTCCAAACTCGGTTACTCTGCAACTGACAAATGTTGTGGACGGTGGGGCGGGCGGTATCGCGGGTGTCGGCGCTGCAGCAGCAGGAGAACAAGAAACCGCCGCGTTAGCAGCTAAAAATGTTCGAAAAAATTATGTTGTCACGGAAAAAGCTGATGGAGATCGTCATTTGTTATATGTGTCCGCTACAGGAAAATTGTATTTAATCAGCTCCAATATGGATGTTAAATTCACTGGCTCGGTGACCAAATCTCCGGATTGTTTCCAAACAATATTTGATGGTGAATTAATTTCCACAGACAAACGAGGTAATTTCATTAATTTATATGCGGCGTTTGACTTGTATTATCATCGCGGCAAAGATGTCCGAGCCTTGCCATTCATTGATGTCGAATCTGGACCAACAGCAGCGGAACAACATTTGGCGTTCCGATACACATTGATGTCTCATTTGCTGCGATTTATTCAACCCGTGTCTGTTATGCCTCCTGTTGGCGCGGCTGCCGGGACCGCGATCGCTCACAACTTTTCACCCATTCATGTGTGTGCAAAACAATTTTATCCAATGGGTTCCGCTATTACCGTTGCAGGCGATATGGCGTCCAAAATGACCCCGACATCGTCGATTTTCGATGGATGTCGAACGATTTTGCACAAAGAATTGGATGGATTGTACGAATATGAAACCGACGGAATCATATTTACCCATACAACCTTCGGGGTTGGTTCTGCTCATGCCGGAAAAGCCGGGTCAAAAAACAAAATTACCTGGGAATATTCGTTCAAATGGAAACCTCCTCAGTTCAACACGATCGATTTCTTGATTACCACCCTGAAATCTCCCCAAGGAGACGACATTATTGTTCCGATCTTCGAAGATGGGGTAAATCCGGACGCATTTACTCAGTTTGATGAATACAAAACCATTGAATTACGCTGCGGATTTAACGAAAAAATCGACGGATACATCAATCCTTGTCAAGATGTCATTGACGATAAATTTCCTTCTTCTGCAGCGGGCGCAGGTGCCCCAGAGGAACGATCGACACAAGATTACGTTCCCAAACGTTTCTATCCCACGGATCCATACGACATAAATGCTGGGTTGTGCAACATCATGTTGCGAGTGGACGCCAGTGGAACAAAACAAATGTACACTCTGTCCGATGAAGTCATTACAGACAACACAATTGTCGAATTCGCCTATGATTTGGAACGTTCGGGTGCGTGGCGATGGATTCCTCTGCGTGTTCGTCACGATAAAACCGCGAAATTACGCAGAGGGGAACGAGAATATGGAAATGCCTACAAAGTCTGCAATGAAAATTGGAAATCTATTCATCCATCCGGTCGTATCACAGAAGATATGTTGGCAACCGGACAAGGTATTCCGGATTTAACCGCCGTAGAAGATGTATATTACAACACGGCAACTGCAGCTGGTGGCTTCTCTCGCACCAAATCTCTGAAACATTTCCACAATTTATATGTGAAAAAACGCCTGATTTGCGGTGTATCTCGCCCAAACAACATATTGATCGATTTTGCCTGCGGTAAAGCCGGAGATTTGCCGAAATGGACTGCCGCGAAATTGGCGTTCGTATTTGGTGTGGATTATTCGAAAGATAACTTGGAAAATCGTCTGGATGGAGCTTGTGCTCGTCTTCTGGATAGTCGCCGAGATAACAAATTCGCGCCTTATGGATTATTTGTTCATGGCAATAGTTCCCAAAATATTCGCAGTGGTGCAGCCATGTTAAATGACAAAGCCAAACAAATTACCGCCGCGGTTTTCGGAGAAAGCGGGAAACGACCTGGTAGCGAAATCGGAAAAGGTGTCGCCAGACAATATGGAAAAGGAGCCGCGGGATTTAATGTCGCGTCATGTCAATTCGCCATTCATTACTTCTTTTCGGATCCTCAGGCTTTGCAGGGATTTCTCAAAAATGTTGCGGAATGTACCGCCATGGGCGGATATTTCATTGGAACCTCCTACGATGGTCGCACGTTGTTTAACGAATTAAAACATTTATCCACAGGAGAGAGTGTTCAGTTGATTGATGATGGCAAGAAAATATGGGAAGTGTACAAAGAATATCGTGAAAACACTTTTGACGATAATTCAAGTTCTCTGGGATATAAAATAAATGTATTTCAGGAATCCATCAATCAATACATCACGGAATATTTGGTAAATTACACGTATTTGGAACGCCTGATGGAAGTGTATGGTTTCACTTTGGTATCTGATGCGGAAGCCCGAGAATTACATATGCCAGCTGGAACAGGAATGTTCAGTGGATTGTTTTCAGACATGATGCAGGAAATACAGCGAAATAAGTTCAGTGCAAAGAATTATGGCGCGGCTCCTGACATGTCGGAAAACGAAAAGCGCATATCTTTCTTGAATCGATATTTTATTTACAAGAAAATCAGGGAAGTAAATGTTGATAAAATACGATTGGAATTGGACGAATATGACCATGCAGTTATTGCTCGAAACCGCGAACTTGCTGCGGTCGTTGGCGCCACCACGTCAGTTCCATATACTCGCATCAATGTTCGTAAGCTTGGCAAAAAAGTTTTGTTGGTAAACTCGCCAGACATTGCTGCTGATGCCAAAGGAAAAGTTGCCACACGAGTGATTGATCCAACATTGGTCCCGGGTGCACCTGAGCCAATTCCACTTGTCATTCCTGCTTTGGAAATTCCCGCCGACGACGATGCCGACAACCTGGCAGCCGCAGAACCAGCAGAAAAAGACAAAACAAAGAAACCTCGGAAAACAAAAGTTGTAAAAGCCAAGGCTGTTGCCACATCACCCAAGCCAAGTCCCAGAAAAAGTCCCAAATCACCCACAACTCCCCCAGATGAACCCGCAGTTGAAAAGAAACCTCGCAAAACACGAGTTGCAAAAGCAAAAGTTGCAGCGGTCGCCGCCGATGTGGTCGCGACATCACCCAAGCCAAGTCCCAGAAAAAGTCCCAAATCACCCACGACTCCTCCTGCAAATGCCGAGAAATCGCCCGTTGCAGCAGAAAAGAAACCGCGAAAACCCAGAGTTGTGAAAGCAAAGGTTGCTGCAGCGGCGACAGAAGAAATTCCACTTGTTACGGAATTGGCTCCTGCTCCTTCGCCGATTGTTATTCCCGCGGTGGCACCCGCAGCCGCTGTAAAAAAATCCAGAACCATAAAGATAAAACCTGGGATTATTGATGTAAATCAACCTGTAGGTCCTGGCGGAATTACCGAAAAATTAGGCGAAATGGCAGCTGCCGCCAAAACGAAAACAACCCGGAAAAAGAAAGCCGCTATTGCAGATGAATGATTTGCCGACAGGCAAAGCTCGTTTGCCGACAGGCAAAGCTCGTTTGC
>SXGQ01683737.1_pt1 | contig 30246 bp, 39 predicted proteins | sample 3178371 | NCBI WGS metagenome assembly SXGQ01 (sample SAMN11356859, study PRJNA531348) | freshwater metagenome | isolation source: freshwater sample F1-20 | place: China: Fuxian Lake, Yuxi | collected 2017-12-25
CCTGCTCCTAAGCCTGCTCCTAAGCCTGCTCCTAAGCCTGCTCCTAAGCCTGCTCCTCCAGCAAATACCGAAGCCGTATACTACAGTTTACCCCCAGTGTCCCACTGGGATATGGGAATGTTCAATACGGAGGAGTCTATCCTTGGCACACCTCCCACTAAGCCTCGGGAGCAAACACCCCCCGGTGCTCCGGCGAAGCCCAATAACCCGGTGGTTCGCAACATTTTCGCAGATACCTCTCTCCCGCCGCTGACCGAACAGCAGATCATTGACTATCTCAACTCGTTATACGGTGAACTATATCCTAATTAAGGCGTGCAAAAAAACTAAAAAAAAAGTAATCGGCTAGATCAGATAACGGAATGCAGGAAGAAAACGCTCTGGCAAAAATTGCAAAGGGTCCCTTTTCAAACTTCAAGCAAGGAGGTCTTGGAAGTATTCTAGAAGAGGTATTGGGGAGACTTCGGGTTCTTCGCAGAAACCAGCGGGTTCTAAATATCAAATACCCGACTACGATGGACAATTATGCATGCTTTCAGTTGTTTAAAGAATACGAACTGGACGTCGTGGATGTTGTAAACACTGATAACCTACACCTGGGCAAAGTACTACAGGAGAATAGCTTTCCCACAGAATTCCCATTGCTGTTGTCTGATACGACAGAAAGTTGGGTGAGAACAGAATACAAACCGCTGGTAGTCGCGATAAAGTTATCCGAAGTTACGTTGGAAGAATATAATAAAACTGTGGAGACATCTACAAACCTTGGATATATCCCAGTGGCTCTCACAGAGGGCGTTGTCGTATCCATAAGGAACGACCTTGCAAACGAAGCGGGTATAAAAGGTATCAACAGGAGAAATTTTGAGATTCTCTTTTATGACAGGTAAATATGCATTTCAAATCGTTTGTCAACACGCGTCTTCGTTTTGACAAATATTAGTGTTACGCGACAACCAGGCGATGTGCGCCATAACTACAATGGGTAATATACTCGATTAAATCAAATTTGTTGGAATGCTATGAACCCGATAACACCTGCAACAGCAGCCATGATTCCGTATTTCGTGGTCGGTGTCATCCCGTATGCTTCCTTGTGTTGTATCGCATACTCAAGGTCCTGTGTGCGCTTCGAGTGGCGAGTTTCTTGACGTTGCTGCTGCATCGCAAATTTGTGTGCCTTGGCTTCTGCCTGTAACCGACGTCTATTAACTTTTGCCTCTCTCCTCGTAAGGTCTGACGTAGTCCTAGGGGAGAACTTGGAGTTTTGAGACGTCGAGCTTCTTCTAACGGGTGTAGAACTTCTCCTGGGAGATGGAGACGGGCTCCTCCTGGGAGATGGAGACGGGCTCCTCCTGGGAGATGGAGACGGGCTCCTAGCACCAGACCTTGCAGACCCCCATTTCACCATTTGTTTACTACTCATTTGTATTATAATATAATATTATATTTGTAAAAATGTATAATATATAATATTAATTGACATTATGAGGATAACGAATGAAAACAAGATCGAACTGATGGCAGATTTTGTAGCCAAGATGATGACACTCGTTGATACACACTTAGGTTCCATACAAGGGTTGGGCCCTGGGAGGAGAGCAAACTTCAAGAAAGCCCTTGCGATCGAGCTCATCGCCCTGTCGCCCTCCCCGCCTACATCCCCCGATGTCGTCGAACCACCTGCACCTCCCGTGGTTGTTACACCTCCGTCGTCGCCAAGCGATACGCACATACCGCCAGAGGTTGTCGCACAGCTCGAATCGTTCGGTTACGACGAGGGTTCAGCAGACACCATACTATCGTTGATATCTCTGCCCGAAAATTCCACAACATCCTGGTGGACCAATTATAATTTTGCCAAATGTCTTGGCGATGGAAGGGGGTGGACGGTGTCGTTGTTCGGTGCATGCTCCGGAACCGGTGACCTTGTGTTAATATTAGAGGAGCTTCAGAAAATAAATCCGAACCACAAACTTTGCAAATATATACGGCCTATGAAAAAGACACTCGGAGACGATATAACAGGTCTCGAAAATCTTGGAAAAGACATCATATATATGGGAGACGATAAAGAATGGCAACGTGCCGTGTGGAAAATTTACATACAATTGTACTGGAAATTTGCGAATGATTTTTCAAACAAGACGGGTTCTGCAGCCACTCGCCCAGGGCCAAAAATGACTTTGCCCGTTACCAGGGGGTTCATGGTAGACGTCGCTATAAATCACGGTCCTGGTCTGTCTTCTTTTACGCCTATTCTTCGGAAGATGCGGAACAAGAGCGAATCTGACGAACTCAAATGGTGTCTGGACTTCTGCGAGGCTCGTCGTCAACTTTTGAAAGCAGGATATCAAAGCTTAGACACGTCGGGCACTGGCGATCGTTGTATACTATGGTCCGACATCATCAAGTCTGGAAACTTACAACTCAAAAGACCTATTACGTGCCACCGAGGATACTGGGGCAACAGAACCATCAAGTAATCTATAGCGGGTATGCATATTCGTGGCGTTTTTTGTTGGGCATTTTCCGGTCAACAAATAATTTCTTGTGCTCTTTTCCGTGTTCACGTTTTTGTATCCTGTTTATACGTTCCTGTACCTGCCATATGGGCCCGAAGAAAAACCTTATTCTCCAGCTGTATTCTCCGCCCGGAACCTTGATAGTAGCATTCTTCAAACTCCCTAATTGCTGATATATCCCCCAACGATTCGCGTTTTCGTATTCCTTGTATCGTATCTCTGGAGGAAAACATATAGCTCCGCGCGGCCAATCCATCAAAGAAACCCCCATGGCGACATCCGGGGTTTTGGCGATTACGAACCCTGTAGAAGTCACCGCGCTATAAGCGTCTTTCATTACTTCCCACGCGCCATTTGTCCTGATCAGTTGGATCAGAATATCATTCCAAAATGTAGACGATAACACCTCGACGGTTCCGCACGAATACAACGCAGGGATGTTCACACGGACGTAGTAGTCCATCACACCGGGTGATACAATTTGTAATTTTTTCGTATGAACACTGTCAGATACAAATTCGGAATTAAGGTTCATCAATCTCGCAGGATGGTCGTACATGGGCTCCCCAGGGGTCGACTCCGACATCATCTTTGTGGTGATCAACACTGTCCTTGAATCTGCGGCTATGTCCGATATCTCATCGGGTAATGACATGTCTCTGCACCCTGACTCGCATATTTTCCTCTGGCATGCGACTTCGTTTTTCTGGACGTCGAAGGCTGCAGAAGTACTCATACCACCTATTACCGAAAGGGACGGAACTGCGAAATCAGCCCCTTTATACGAGACTTTCATTACACCCCCGTTGAGGTGTTCCGCCATGTCCACCGTAGCAAAACCAGTCTCACACGGGATGTTCATCGTGAACAGATTACACGTGTATATCAAGTTTCCACTCTGAACGAAACGAGGGGTAAACGTGTTTTGCTTCTTAAAAGTCTCGGATGGTCTAGATAGCTTGGGGCCGGGAGATGTAAGGATTTTGATGATGTTCACCTTTCCGTTGTTCACGACGTTTATCACACTCTCATCCATATTTATTAAAAACAAATATTATTTATAGTAATGAATAACATAAAACTTGTGGCAAAGGATTGTTCAAGGGTTTATACACCAACTCAGCGGGGAGGAGTTTGTTGGTTTGCCGCATTGGTCATGACGATATTTTTCAGCCAAAGAATGCGGGGGGTGTCGGCTTCTCATGCCAAGATGCTTATAAAGAAGAACGATTGGAAGACCCCGATCGCGGAGGCCATGATGAAGATCATGATGAACTACGAAATCAACTCCCTAGACAAGGACATCATTGGCAAACTGGAACCCAGGGCTTTCCTGAGAGCTCTCAGGCGTTACGACCCGGTATATTTTGATTCCAAGACGGGAGAAGTTGACGAAGGAGCGCCATATGGACCGTATCAACACAAGTTGTTCGCATTCATGGAAATCCCGCACTTGTCAGTGACGGTGCCACGGGGTAGTACAGAGGCCGTGTATTCCGCGTACAACTTTGATCTCCCCGTTGACGAGAAAAAATGGAAACATGCCGTAAAAACATTAGACCCGAAGGGTGCGTTTGTCGATACGGACAATCCAGAAGTCATCGTCGTTCACAGAGAAGCGGGTGAGTCGTATCTACAGAAGGCGTGGATAACATACAGACCTAAAATGTACGATGTAAAGGGAATAAATCTCACCAGACACCCTGAAAAAATAATATACAACAAACGCGTGTACGTATTAGATTCATGCATTCTTCCGTCGTACATCAGCAATGCGTGCTCACTTGGCCATGCTATAGCCGGAGTCACGTGCAATGGCGACAAGTACGTGTACAACGGCTGGGCGGCCAGAAGCGGAGACCCTGCGATGGGAGGAGCCGCGATCACCAGGGAAATGCCATGTGCACTGATGAAAAACGACTGGGCGGCAGACAAAGCGTTCTGCGTGGACACTAATTCGTGCTCGGTCACCAAGGTGAAGAAAAACGAGTTCTGCTTCGACGCGTTCAAAAGGTCGTCTGTCGTATACGTGCGCGACGATTCCCAAAAGAATGTCCCAGAACCTAGAAAGAATGTCCCCAAGATTGTACCAAATAAAAAGAATGTTCCAAAGGTATCGGATAACAAACAGAAGAAGCTAAACATGTTGAAAAAACGTATCCAAGAAAGAAAGTAGTCGTTTGACCATGGCATATCACCGCATATAAATATGTATGCTAACTTAGTAATGGGATTACCTATACAAACAAGCGCAAATATGTCCACCATGTTCGACATGCTCTCTTCGGGAAGGTTCTTTCATGACGAGAATATAGTGATGCAAATACAATCTACGTTCAAAGCGCACCCGTGTGAATACTTCATGGATGCTACTCCACAAGTAGTGTTTGACGACGAATCTTGGATTATATTCAAGAGTGCTCTGGCAAAACAGGCAAAGCAAAGAAAGAAGGAAAATGCCCCCGTGACTTCAAAAAGCAATACAAAGCTATTGGTTCGCTCGAACAACAGAGATGTGTCATTCGAACGAATACAGTTGGACAATGCCAAGAAGATCGTGCGGATCTGCAAATCTTCGTACGAAATCGTCAAATATGAAAACTTCAACGAGATCAAGAAGTCTTATACCAAGATCGAAGTTGATGAAATTTATAATGTTTTAACCGGAGAAACTGAATCATCTGAATATTATTGGACACAACCTTAATTACTTACCACCCAGTTGTAAAAAAGCATTCGAAATATCATCAAAGTGCCTACAGCAGGATTCCGCAAAGCCTGGGGTATTTTCACAATTCAGCTGAAAAGTATCAAAAGACGTCAGCCAACCCTTCGCAAGGAACTTGAGGTTCCCTTGTGTATACTTTTTGCTCTTTGTGTTGGCAGCGGAGGGTTTCACTGGTTTTATGTTCCTGATTGCGCTTTTCCTGACGTCGGAAAGAGTTGTTTTTATGTTGTTGTCAAATGCGAGGCAGTGTAACAACGCGTCTGCCAGGTCGTCTTTCTTCTTTGACTTTTCGAACATAGTCACAAATTGTTCGTCTTGTTCTGTATTCTTCATGAAGTTAGTCACGGTCTCTACGGAAAGCTTTTTGCGCTCATTGTACGACCAGTTGACTATGTCACGTTCCGGCCAGAAACTCGTGGAAGATGCGTACGACAGCTTATGCTTTGGGTCTATGCAATATAAGCGCCCTCCACTCATAGCGCCAAACATTTCGATGTAATGTTGGATGCGTACAGCACGGGGGTTCTTCGTCGGCTGACGTTCTATCACGACGTCTGTAGATTCTTTGACCCAATCGGCGAAATTTATTTTGGTCAACCCGTCGGCAATGCCCTTGGGGTCTGGGAAAATGTTAATCACATCCCATTTCACGATCTTCTGACCATCTACCATGCATAGTGCAAGATTCTTGGTGCCTGGGTCGATTCCAATTGTTGGCATTGTAATATTATTCTGTTTTTTAATAAGTTCTTTTACTTAATATTATTGAAATAAGTTCTATAATGTTAGAAGGAGAAAACATCTGGGGTCTTCTATTCGTACAACTCGTATCATCAACTTTACAATTCTTAAATATTTCTATCTGACTCGGGATTTCTTCGCACATCTTCTTTATCCCCAAAGACGCTCCTATCATACCTCCCACAATCGCGCAATTTGTATCGGTATCCCCCGCCTGTCTCAGAACAAACCTCATAGAATTCAAAAAACTCATCTGTCTGTTCAAACAACCAAAAGCATACGACCACGCTATCTTGGCCCAACCAATATGTATGTTTCCAGGCAACAACGGACGAGACAATTGTTCGATATAAGTCTGTATATCACCCCCCTGGTCGTTCGCAAATCTCTCCACGATGTCTATTGCCCCGCGAATGTCACCACGTTCTCTTATCAGATGTCGTATTGCCAGAACATATGACACTCCTGCGTCTTGAGCAGTTTTATTAGAATGTGTCAGACTCTGTTCCGTTCTCACCATTTTTATGACTTCGTTCTCGTCGTCAATGGTGGCACAATACACGGCCAGTGGAGTTGCTCTCATGAGACCTCCGTTGCTTTCTGACGACGCGTTGTGTTTATGAGAATTACGTATACAATCTTCAGCCCACCCTTCGTCTATTGATGATTTTTCGAGCAACGTGTGCAAGGCCAAATATGTCGTCCTTCCTTTATCAAACGGGCGTGAAGCTAACCAACCTCCATATCGACGGGCAATCATTTCGTGAATACTATCAGGACGACCACCGATCAACCCATCGACAATGCCTCGTGCCAACGACAAAGCAAGCTCGGAATCATCAGTCACTTGTCCCGGAGAAACATTGAATGGTCCTCCCCCGGGCATCAGGAGTGCTTGTTCTACAATTTCTTCTGGCACTATATTCCTAAATTCTGTGAACGACCCAATGGAGTCACCTAAAAATGCACCTATGACACTCCCGAATGCTCTGTCTTCAAAATCTGTCAAAGTATGTATATTTTCAAAGAATGTAGTAGTGTCAACCATCGGTATGTTCATTCTTTGAAAATCTTAATAAGTTCTTAAAAATTAAGGGAAAGGAAGTTTACTGTCTGCGGCGCGTCGTTTTATGTACTTCACAATATACGCCACGTCTTTGTTGTGTTGTTCCCACTTGTCAGAGCCGATGTTGTAGTACGTATCTACTCTGTTGATCTTGTTATCGATCTTCGACCTATTATACTTTACACCAAATCTAGCGAGTTGTGGATACATAATCGTCCCTTTTCCGTTGTTCACGGGCTCATCTGCGAGCGTTATTTGAATGTCTTCATTCATGAGCCCGGTCTTGCTCTTGACAATCTCAAACACCATCTTAGTTTTAGCATCTAGTTTTTCACTAAAAGACGCAACCGGCATATCGCCTGACCCCCCTTGGGCTCCCGCGGCTATTTTCCGCTTATCGTGGATTAACTTTGCGACCTTGGCGAACATCGGTGAATTCGTGGGGAACACATCTTTGCTTTTGGTCGCGAGTTGCATTCGTGATTTGGTTCCCGTATTCGAAGCGTTGTATATTTTGCGCAACAGGTCCCCAGGCAGATTCACATGAGGTCCGCGGGCGGGAGACTTTGCACGAGCGGGACGCACTTTGGAACCACCCATGGCAGGCGGGAGCTTCTTCCCGGCTTCTCCGCGTACGAATTCACCCCCACGAGGACCTTTGTAAATGATACGTCCTTTAGCGTCCTTCTTGCCGGTATTGACGTTTTTCGTTTCCATCGTATTGTATATATATATTATTTACACGCACACTGTTACTCTTGAAAAAATAGAAACTTCAACTTCACCCGCTTTAGCAAACCGTCTTTTTTCAACATGTATCGCCTCGGTGTAAATGACGTTCACCTTTCCGACGCGTTTCGAGTGGGCTGCTGCGAGTTTAGCCACCTCCTGTATCGTACCCCTGCTCATATTTTCGTTCGGTTTCCGCAGAATCACATGGCTCCCCGGGTAGTTTTCAACATGAAACCAAATGTCCTTGCCAGATGCGCCAAGAGAGAGGACGTCGTTCTCTCGAGCGTTCTGACCCACGTCTACATTGAAACCGTCTATAACAAATTTTTTCATTTTATGTATACACAATCGGGCGGATTATATACATAAAGTGACTATATGAGAGTAATCAATCGATAGTTCCATCTTTTTACATGACCTCAAAGATATCCTCTGAATGTATACCATTCTTGATACACCTGTATACGTAAGTATCACTCTTCCCGAGTGCTCTCGACGCGTCTGCCTTGCTGTCGTACACTTGCCCATATACACACACTTTCTTGGCCGTATTGAGACACCCTTTACGAAGGACTGCTTTGGGACAATCTTTGATTATAAGCTTACCAGTTTTAACTCTATTAACGATTTTCATGTTTCGCGCCATCATCGTCTCATAATCGTCATCGTATTTATCAACGTTGCAATCCCAACATGCAGGGACAACATTTCCAATAACATAACCTCCATCTGGTTGGACACGGTCAATTCCAAACCATGACGTAGATGAACGTTTACAATACGCGCAATCGCTTTTTATCAGCTTGTTGAAATCTTCATCGGTTAACTCATATCGAATACCTTTTTTGTTAGCAGACCTTTTATAATCTACCATTCTTGGTTTCCTAACATGTATAGACCAGATGTTATCTACATTGTCTATATAGTTTCCGTTTACACGAAAATATGCTTTTCTAACGAACGTTGATGGGTCCGCACCACCTTTAGAAAAGTTACAACTCTTGCACGCGCCAACCGAATTATCGGGTGTGTGGTCGAGAGTAGAATCTAATCTGTCAATTGTTGTGGCTATGTCTCCACAATATAAACATCCTTTAATCATCATTTCGAACATTATATCATTGGTGAAATCACCTGAATACGGATATTTTCTAGAACCACTTTTAATTCTATTACACCAGGCATTCCACTTGTGTTTATCTATGATCTCTCCGAGCCAAATTGATTCTCGAGCATTAACATCCAGATCTTTAAGGCGTTTTATATCGTATTTTTTTGTAGCTTCTTTACGATTGGCAGGATCTTTATATGGCATTTTTTATAAATATAGATTATTTAGCCTTGATAAATGAGATGTCATGTTGATATGATTATATTTCCGTATCGACAAACTCTATTTTCATGCATATGTAAACTATTACATGGAAAGCTTTGTAATATCATCTGCGACGTCGTCAATAGTTCTATCAGTAGTATTTTTATAACGTAACTCTCTCCATGAGGTATTACACTCCCCCCCTGGATATTGATCTGTATCGTCTACGGGGGCAACCGGGTCCCAAGTAGACAGATCAATTACAGTATCGTCGTACCCAACGACGTCCAGTTGTGGGACGGTCACATTCCCCAGGACTAATTTTTCCACCATAAGAAAAGCTTCGTATGCCGTCATAGAATCAGAAGTAATAGTATCCGGTTCTATTGCGTTGGCCTCTTGTTTCAAGTTTTCAAATAGCGCAGCTTCGCATTCGGGAGTTGAATTACCAATGATAGAAGAGTATAGCCGTAGCATATTGACGAGAGTTTGGTTTGCGAATACCATACTTGAGATAGATATTTTTTTAATATGTTATGTTTTTACGCACTACTTTCTCCCCTTTATTAGCTTTACGCCGTTAGTTTCCTCCTCGTCTGAATCATCCTTCCTCGCGCGATCCTTTGAGAACCTCCAAAAGCACCGGGCTCCCATTTTGAAATCATCTCTAACCTTCGCTTTCCAATGGAAAACACAATCTGTAGGGTCGTTACTCAGTTTCGTGTTGTCTAATACCAGCACGCCGTAATTTTCAGTGCACGCGTTTAACACCTTGTTGAAATCCGCAAAGTTTTCGAAACAACCGAAAAACATATCATACAGTCGCTGGCGGTTTGCTTGAATTGCTTCGCGACACACCAGAAGAACGTCAATGTTCGCACGGATTGCCGGAGGTCCCAGATCTGCAACGTACTGACTCGAGAAAATAAGGAAAATGTTCAAGTGCCTTCCGTTCATGAAAATATATCGCAGTACGGGTTTCTTCATAATGGAGTTATCGTACGCAAGATCGTCGAGAACTACAAAGACACGCTGCATATTTCCCTTCTTGGAGGCCTTTTTCTGACGCTCCAATAATTTCTCGAGCGCAGGACCGTCAAAATCATCGTACACGAAAACCTCTGGGATGAATTTCCCGAAGTATCCGTTACCCGCCTCTGTCCCGCTCATCACCACTCCGAACGGAAGAACGTCCCTTTTCGAATACAACAAATCTTTGATGATGATAGATTTTCCGCTTCCTCGCCTTCCCACAACTCCGACGATCGCCCCTGGTGATATTGTAGACACATCGAACTCTCGAATGTTGAAACTCATTAACTATAAATCGTTTACTTTTTATTTAGAGAAATTTTACATAGTTTTTACATTATTTATCAGCAAATAGGGCGATCAATTTTCTCGTCAAGACACTTTGTTCGAAAAAGTTTTCCTCCATCATATTGTGATACAACTCATATTCATCATAATAGTCGTCATCATCTTCGTCCAACGACATGATGTACTCCTGAAGTTCCTTGTACTGCTTTTCCAGTTTCATGAACTTTTTCTTGGTCTCACGTATCACATGTTCCTTCCGTTTCTGTATCTGTTCCTCCAAGTCTTCTTCCGAGTATACAAGTAAATCTTTCTTCCAGGGGGTCATCAGTTTCTTGGTCCCCTCTACACACGGGATCGTGAAGATGTCGTTGATATCGCTGAAGCTCACACGTTTTGCGTTCATTTTTATTTAATTAACAAATAAAAACGAGCTATTTATACACACGACCTCCCAGGGTCAAACGACTTATCCTCTGGAATATGTGATCTTGTCCCCGAGCTTCTGCTCGGTAAGTTTCAACGCGTCTGTGAAAGATGGCTTGGACCAGAGTAACCATCTAGACCACCACCCGGCGGTATATTTCCCGGCGCGTGTCCAATCCTCGCGCTTTTCGTGCCGGTCCACGTACCTTTTCATGCGCTCTGGATCTTTGTGCGTGGTGTAATCATCATAGGGTCTACTCCCAAATTTGACGGTTTTTAATTTCTTCCCTTCCTTGTCAAAGAATACCGCGCTGAATTTCTTGGGTCCTTTCGTGAGTTTCGTGAGTTTTACCGGCATTATAATAATATATTACAATATTATATTATCATGCTGATGAGCAAGACGAATGTGATGCTGCTCGTCGCGCTGTTGCTCGTGATTTTTGTAGCGTTCATGGTAACTAAACGAGAGAAGTTCTCCATAGACTGGGCGGGAATTGCCAAGGACGTAAAGAACTCGCCCGCGTCGGACAAGAAGGCGAGCGGAAGCGGCCTCGCCCAAGTCGTGTCGGGAGAAGCCCCTCGGTATACCTGGAGACAACAAGTAAAACCCGGTCTATGGATATGCCCAGATGGTACTGTAGACTATGGTACAAACGATGACAAACAGTGTCTCATCAGTGAGTATGGACCGAAGGTCAACGGGAGATGTCCTTATGGAACGACTCCGAACACCAAGGGGCCATGGGACAGGCAGTGTGTCAAAGGATACACGACGAGGAAATACATAAACGGGGCTTGGAGATGCTATGCAGATGCGAGAGATACCGGGGCTGATTGGGGGCAAGCTGCGAAACATGGAAACGATCCAGACGCTGACCACATGCAGTGCCTATTGAAGACGGATGTTATATCGACGACGACGAGGATGTGGGACGGGAAGGGATGGAGCTGCCCGCCTGGAACCAAAGACACAGGTCTTGGATGGGGGGATTGGGGACAAGGTCATCGCCAATGTCAGTTAGATCCTAATTACTAGGCTTGTCTTCGTACAAGTATTCTAGATATTTGGCGGTATACAGAAGATCGCGAGGCGGAGAAATAATGTCCGAAATTATGAGTTCGTCGTTCTTCTGGTCTATCACGATGATGGATATTTGAGTCGCCTGTGCATAATTCTTCATTTCCTGCTCGGAAACGTGACCGATCAGCACGTTCCTCAGAGGCTCGTGTTGGTCAAACTCGTAATGAATGTCAAGGCTCTGGCCGACAAACAAATTCGCATACGGCTCGATCAGTTCTTCGGTGAACGTATCAAACGGATTGTAAAGCATCCGATGGTCGACTGCTTGGGCAAGGTGCACGGCGGGGGGAAGCTGACGGAAAGAAAACACCGCGGGACCGTGAATGCCACGAACTGCGTGTGGGTGGGCAATTCCTGCAAACTGGGTGTGGTTGGTAGAGGGAGCAACGACGAATAGCTTGCTCATTGTATCAAAATGTGATTATGATACAATAAGCAGTATATTTATTATTTGGTTTGTTGATATGACATTCATAGGAAGCCCGCCGGATCACATTTTCCCCAGTTGCGATATGACACTTTCACAATGTCGCGTTTTTTATACTGCCACCGAGGGTTGATCGTGTTGAAAATATATTTGGTCCTGATTTTCCTGCCGTTGCATCTCCGCCAGAAAATTATCTGGAAACGCTTGTAGTCCTCTGAGATGTTCAAAATCCTGCCCTTCACAGTGGTGAAAGAATTACCCGGGGTATACGTCTCCTTCTTCCGCATTGTGAAAAACACTAATGCAAGTACCACTGCGGCGGCGATCGCAATCACGAGCACGGTATTATTTGTAAACATCGTAATATAGTATACATATAATATTTTATTATTACGTTGATAAATAAATAATATATACTTTAATAATAATGTCATCGCCTAGGTACGCGCTTTCACCAGGACCTGGTATGCCGGAATCCCATCACATTCCTACACGTATCATGACGAGAAAAACACCATTGCGCGTCGAGACCATACCAGATGTACAGGAAACCGCCAGGATGAAAATCGACAAGCCAGGGGTGGGGTTTGACCCTACTCCATACGGAGAAAAGATCGGCGGTGGCGTATATGGACAAATATATAGATGCAGGGTGACGAAAAATTTCATGGAGGACCTCAAGCGCGGTTTTAACGCCGGTGGTGTAAAGGTCTTCGAGAGTTTCCCTGCGATTGGCTCTTTCGTGATAGTTAAAGTTGTCAGACAAAAAAGGAAAACGACGATCAAAGAATTCTTCGAAGAGTCTGCGCACGAAAACACGGTGCATTCTAAATTAGCAACCCAACAGTGTAGTTCGTCCTCTCTCGCGTGCATATCAAACTTCGTCCCCGAGTTTTACGTATCGTTCGTTACGAAGCTAGATAAAGCCCACGAATGCATAACTCTCATGGGATCTGCAGGCATGACTACTATCAAGAATGCGAGGAAGGCGGGGGTATCCGCAGAGTTTTACGCGCGTGCGGAGCAAGCTGTATGTGCTCTGTGGCTCGCAGGGTACATCCACGGGGACCTGCACCTCCAAAACATCATGACAGACGATAAAGGCAATGTCAAACTGGTCGACTTTGGGTTCGCCGCAAAAATGCCCGAATCGTTTATTACGTTTATCTCACAAGGCGTCAAGCAGATGATTCAAGAAGGCTCCACCAAGAGTTTGGGAGATCTGTGGACTGAAGGGAAAATGAATGGGACGCAAACGGTGGTCGATTATTCCAATCGTCTTATGAAAGGGCGTGATTACGATTGGTACAATCCGGATTACAAATCATTGAAGAGGATTTACAACGACATTCCGCGCGGAGGAACAAAATTACTCCCGGGTATACGTTCTAAGTTATGGGGCATCCCCATGGGCATGCGCGGGTCCCCTCTGGAAAACGGAGAAATCCGCCAGAGTCCCGTGGCACCCCGTAAACAATGGGTCCCTGCGAACGGGAAGTACTGGGCAGACGAACCAAGCCCAAGCCCATACAGACCGTCTAAAAAATCACCAACGCCAAAATCACCGTCCCCAAGACGCATGACCCCCCCGGCTTTACCGCTTCCGAGATTATTGTCTAAAACGCTCCCCGTATTGCCGAAAACACCACCGCCGAAGAAACTTGCCCCGGTCGATAGACTGAACAAAGTGAACGCAAAGGGTAGGAAAGTTTACAAGGATATCTCTGGCCGCACGTATGTAGAACAGAACGGTAAAAAGGTGTACGTGAAAAAACTGTTCACGCCGAAGAGAATTGCCCCCGCAGCCCCCGTTGTTAAAAATGCACCCGCGCCGCGCCCCGTGACGAAACCTCAGTCCCCAGGCAGGAGCCCGATGATAAATACCGAAAAGGTAGACGCCAAGAAACGCAAGGTATTCCGGAATTCCAAGGGGCGCACATACGTGAAGCAAGGCGACAAGAAGGTATTCGTGAAGAAACTGTTCACCCCAAAAAGAAATTCCCCCGTGCGGGAGGTCAAGGTTAAAACTCCAAAGCCGACGAAAGTAAATAGTGCACCGGCAGGAAGCCCAGCAATAAATACTGAAAAGGTAAATGCCAAGAAACGCAAGGTGTTCAGGGATTCTAAGGGCCGTACTTACGTGAAGCAAGACGGCAAGAAGGTGTATGTGAAGAAGCTGTTCACCCCGAAGTAAATCTTACTGCTTGATAATCTCGGACACGATCTTTCGGACCTCGTTTAATTACTGTGTCAATATGACAACTTATAATCTCATATTGACACAACTTCGCATAAATAATTGTTAATTATTCTTACATAATGATAAAATCAAATGCCACGTAAATGTATCTGTGGAAAATACGCGTATTTTAATGTGCCAGGGGAAACTATTGGAAATTATTGTGCCAAGTGCAAAACCAACGATATGATAAATGTCATTACGAAGAAATGTCCGTGTGGGAAACAACCGAAGTTCAACGTTCCAGGAGAAAAAACCGGCGTGTGCTGTGCGAAGTGCAAGACGGACGACATGGTAAACACCGTTACCAAAAGATGTCCGTGTGGAAAACAACCGAACTTCAACATGCCGGGGGAAAATATTGGGATTTGTTGCGGGACATGTAAAACGGTCGAGATGATTAATGTAGTGTCGAAGAGATGCCTGTGTGGAACACAATCGCCGAAATTCAATGTACCAGGTGGGTCCGTTGGCGTTTGCTGTTTGAGATGCAAGACCGGTGATATGATAGATGTTGTTCATAAAAAATGTCCCTGTGGAAAAATATCGAAATTCAACATTCCAGGTAAAACATGCGGTATTTGTTGCTTAAAGTGCAAAACAGATGAGATGGTCAACGTTGTATCCAAGTTATGCCCTGGATACAATGCAATGTGCCCTGTGAGAACACAATTGTCTAACGGTCATAAATACTGTATGGTATGCGACCCTAACGATGCCAGGAGAAAGCTATATAAGCGGTTCGAGGAAATATTTTTTGATTATGTGATTGACAAGTTAGACGTTCAACAACGAGAGTTCCACGTGTGTTTCGACCCAAACGAGACCGCTAAGAAATATGCTCGTCTGGATGGTGTCGTTTTTGGTGACGGTGTCATAGTATGTCTCGAGGTCGATGAAAACGGGCACCGTGATTATGAGTGTGATGAACATCGTATGCATCTCGTAACGGCAGAGTTGCTTCAGAAGTATCCCGGACAAGTAGTATCGTGGGTCCGTGTGAACCCCACGATTGATACAAATAACCAATGGAGTAAGACTTCGAAAGCAATCCGAGAGAAACGTTTCGAAGACGTTGTGACGACCGTGGGTGGTATTCTGAAAACACGTGATACTCGTGTCGTGTATATCGGTTTTGATTAAGTAATAATTTCGGAAACAATTTTCCTAATATCATTTTCAACTTGGCGAATTTCCGAACGACTCAGAAATTTATGAGGAACCTGTCCCCGCTTGAACTCGTCCAGACCAAATGGAGTCGACATGTTGTCTTTACACCAGCAACTACCGCGGACATTATCAAAACCAAAAATGCTGGCGTACTCCATAAAGCGCTCGCGCTCTGCACCCGGGGGGGCATCGTATGTAATCTCCAAAATACGTTTGACGGGGCCGTGAGTCTTTACCCACTTCGCGGAACTTTCGGACATTTCAAAATGAGAAATCAAACGGGAGTAGATATTAGACGTGTCGCCAACATAAATCTTGTTGTTGCTCAACTGCAACACGTATGTGAAGAAGCGATTGCCGTTGGTGTGGTAGGACGGCCTGCCCAGTTTCGTGTATTCGTTAGATACATGAACGTTCGTAAGAGATGATTGTCTGAGAGCTTCGAGCAAGTCAGCAGGAGGGACGTCACCGAAAGCAACCATCGTGGGTGAGCTAGGGTAATCAAGTTAAATTAATTATCGCAAACGCACCATATAATTAACGACGGGGTCAAATAACAATAATATATCGTCATCTGAGGGCATATATACCTTGTCGACGAGCTTTTATGTATAATAAAAACTTCCGACTTAACCATGTTCATGTCTGTCCGCCCTCAAATCGAGCCCGGTTCTTGCTACTGCGGTACGAGCCAGTATCATATTTTTGACTCATTGTCTTCGTGCGATGTGTGCCAACAGTGTGGAGTGGTCGTTGAAACAGTTTTTGACGATACCCCAGACTATGCGTATGGTGATGACGGCTCTAACAACGGGTTTCATGGAATCGAGGGGTACTCGACGTACATTGACGACAAGAGCGCATTGTCCAAGAGGCTGCAAGCGTCTCTCATGACGACCGATGAGAAACTCGCGCGTGACAGAAGAGAGGTTGTGACGATTATTTGCGATGCCTTCAAGATCCCCAAGGAGAACGTGGTCTTCGACACGACTATCAACATTGCTTCGCTGCATCACGACAAGGTGAAGCTGTCAGGGCGTAAGAAGGTTGCCCTGATCGCTGCGGCGTTTTATTTTTCATGCAAAATTCATCACGCAGCGAGGGATGCCAGGACGATCTCTAATGTTTGCGGGCTTGACATCAAACTCATCAATTTTGGAATCAAGTCTATCCGCGAGAATCTCTCAGATTCGCAATATATGTCCACCAGCAACGGCAATACATCTGCAAACCACACTCTCGCGGAGCAATTCGTAGCAATGCTTGACATTGACAACGATACGATGAAGACGCTCAGGAAGAACGTATGGAACATGATCGACGCACTTGCAGACTCCTTTGATTCTGGACGCAAGCCGAGGACTGTTGTTTCAGCTATGATCGTTATTTGCATGTTTCAAATGAGTGTCAGTTTTGATAAGAAGGAGGTCGCGACGAAATTTGGGGTGTGCAGTCAGAGTATTGACAGTGCCATACGTTCTCTCAAGAAGGAATACAACTTGCAATTTTAAAATAACTTAATAAAATTATGTAATTGTAATACACAATGCTGACATTCGAGAACAATTCCAATCGTTGCTGGTTTAATTCGGCCGTGCAGGCAATATTGCATATCCCTCAACTGGCGAATCTCCTCAGGAGCGATGAAATCTTCCCACAGATCCTGGTAAAGAAACGCAAAAATTCGTCGGATTTCGCAGTAGAACTATCAAGGATTGCGAGAGAATACTGGAGCACTTTCAAACATGAAAAAGTCGAAAATCTCGACGCGCTTTTTGAGATATTCGTGAAAATTAACAGGAACTTCGGTGGGAAAAAGATGTACGACGCTACCGAGGCGTTCCTCGCGATTATCGAAACTCTGGACGGGGCTTTCGTCGCAAAGGAGCCCCTCCCGCTCCCGGATGGTTGCAGTCTAGACTCATGGAACGAACACCTTAATAAAACAAAAAGTTCATTCCTGTCGGATATTCTTCTCGGCCAATCCAAGCGCGTGTACAAAGACGAAACGTCCTTCGAGCACTTTTCGGCGCTTACGCTGTCGAAGCCAACCGTTGCGGCGGGAATCGAAGATTATTTGCACGACGAGGACACCGGAATCACTCGAGAGTTCACTAAGCTGCCCCTGATTCTGCCAATTATCTTCCAGAAGGGTGTGGATAAACAGTTCATTCACTATGAAACTGCTATGTCTGTGGGAGGTATTGATTACACGTTGTTTGCTGTAATGTTACACGCTGGAAATCACGCTGGGGGACATTGGGTGTCAATGGGTGTGAACGCGGGCGTGTGGAACCTTTTTGATGATTCAAAGTGTACCCGGATTTTTGATCTCAACTCGTTGATCCAGAAAGACGCCATGTTTCTTCTGTACAAGAAGAAGTTTTAAAGATTGAATAGTTCATCAACCTGGATGTTTTCGCGAATGTTCAGCATCGTCTTTTCATAAGTAAGAAGATCGTTACTCTGATTCTTATCAGTTCTCACGCCGACCACGCGCCACACATTGTTAACAACCTCACACTCTACTACAACACCCGCCTGGTAAGTACACGAGACCTTTCCAATCGCCACGTCCCGCTTGCTTCGCGGGTCATAAACGCCAATCGTACCATTGTTGTCCATCAGAATGAAATCTACCGTGTGAGTTCCTTGAGGTTTCATCTTGAAAAAGTCGAAATTCCTCCCATACACAACGGGGTCGTCTTTAGGAACCAGAACTACCCCATCGGTGTGGTACACATTATTAGCTTCTGCGATCTTCTTCTTTGCCGCATTGACATCGCCGAGCTCGCTCCATGCCTTCATCCTAATCTCCACGGGGTCATTTGAATGTACTTTGAAATCCTTCATACTCCTTCGCATTGCGACTAATCTTGAGCCCAAGTCCAATTGCGAAACAGTTACGCCACTGACAACCACCGCATCGAACAAAATGAAACACTTCTTCCCTTGCTTATCAACTGTGAGCTCGCCGTCGAAAATTGTTCCTTGGAACAAGACCCGCGGGATGGCCTTGAGAGGCACCAAATAAGCAGCCATAGACCTATCGATGATCGTGCATACTTTGAAACCGAACAGTCGTGTGAACATCATGATAAAACGCACGCCGTCGGTTTTCTCTGCAATCACATACCCCTTGGTCTTCAGTTTTTCAAAGTCCTTCCTTTCAATACTGACAGGATTGGGGCCCGGAAGTCGCGGAAGCTTATGGTCGTCCATCGCGAGTTCAGTCATCTGTTTCACAATCTCTGCGGCAGATTCCCCGACGAGACGATGCATGGAAAAATGCTTGCCATTGATGTCAAGGGTTTCCTTCGACGTTTCGATCTTCTTGGTGTTCACGTTCATTTTTATTGAGTATTACAATGCCAAGGGAGTATATAACTATGTGATTGACGATATGCGAACTCCGAGCCAGGGGGTGTATGTTCATCTGAAAATGAGATACGTGCTCGAATGTATGTTTTTGTCGATACAAAGGGTATTCGTATCGACAAAAGTAAGATAAAAGTATTTACAACACGAGGGACAAACTGGCTGCGCCGGAAGATAATTTTCCGAGTGTAGATAGTTCATTATCATCAATCCCGATGACACCATAGTGAAGGGCCAAGAAGACATCTCCTATGTCGAACCGACCGAGTGCACAGAACAAGTAGCCAATCACGCCGAGCACTCTCATCCTGTGTACATTGGATAGTGACGCGAGGAGAAAGAATCGCTGGTCACGACATTGAATTGCGTATGCCGCTGAAACTTCACCGATAGACGAAATATATTCACCATTCAAAGCAGATATACATGCCAATATAAGAAGTGCAAACAAGTGAAGACGATTTGCCATAATATATATTACCTACTTTTTTATTTTTGATATTTCTTGTTGATATTTTTTCTTCAAATCATCGATGGCTTTTTGCTTTAATGCAAGTGCCGCGGCTAATGTAGAATTAGACTGACCCACGATTTGCCGACTGGCTTTCGAATCTGCGAGAACTTTGTTTCCTTCGACGGCCACGACGCCAGTTTTCAATTGTTCGTTGACTGCGTTGTTCAACAAAGCAGACTTATCCCTCAAGAATAGTTCGTCTGCGGCATCCTCGTCGGCTTCGTTTTTCTTTAACAAGTATATCAAGGCGCCGACAATCAAACCAACCGTAATAAGAACCATGGCAACGGTGATGATAACCCACTTTGACATTTAATAGTATCAAACATTTTTAATTAAACCTTTCTCATGTAAATGTTCTTATGCTCCACTACCGAATCGACCATCGGCTTTCCGGTGACATCCGTAGTTGCTGTACAGTAAAGCCCCCATTTATTACTGTATGGGAAACGAGCTTTCGTAGTATCCAGATTAATACCTTTAAAAGCGTCGCCGTTTATTGACATCTGGTAGAAACCATCCCTGGCGAATTTTACACGAACCACTATAGATACCCACTCGCCTCTGGGTATGGAGATGTCTCTCGCGGTTTTTATCCCACTCCCAATACCGTTCGGGAAAACGAACAAACTTCCCGTCACATTATTGCCTTTTATATTTGTTAGCGACAGAAAAGAACCATCGAAAACAGGTTGCATTATATTGCAATAACTTTGAGATGGTACGAAGTTTTTGTCAAGTTTTACAGTAGTCGCGATGTCCCACGTGTCTCCGTTAGAAATCTTAGCGGGTAACCCGTTCACTTCCGCACGGGATTTATCATGGTACTTACCATCACGTTTTCCCTCATTCCACTCTAGATTCCTATCACCGTCGTACCAGGCACCCTTCGTCCCGCGAGGGTTAAATGGAGACCACGGGTTCCCTCTGTGCCGAAGGACAAACTTGAAATGCCTCGGGGCTACCTGCGTGATATTGACAATCTCTGGTGCCGCGCCACGGGGAAACACGAGAGAATCGTCGACACCTTTACCCTTGCTGAAATCTTTGAGCGTCTCTGCAACTATAGAACCAGGAGGTGGGGTTCCAATATCAGGCTTAGGAGCGGGTGGTTTGGGGGTAGGCGGAGGAGGCTTAGGAGCAGGTGGTTTGGGGGTAGGCGGGGGAGGCTTAGGAGCGGGAGGTTTTGGCGCAGGAGGTTTGGGAGTAGGTGGAGGAGGCTTGGAAGCTATGTATCTGTCTTCCAATATTTTTTGTGATTGAGGACCAAAACCGGTGTATTTTTCTTGAAGGGTTTGTGCCGCAGCCGTTGGGGATTTACCACTATCTCTCTCTTTCTTATACATGCCATATGCCTCGTCCACGTTATCCCCGAATGCTTTTTTGGTGTTGATAGGTGGCAATGGCCAGGAGCACGACTTCAAACTCGTGTTCCACACCAGACCAGGGGGGCAGTTCATCTTCGTCGTCCCGTTGTAAAAGAACGGATCACCGTCCTTCCCCCATACATCATCTTGTTGAGGGCGGATGGGTGCGATGTTATTATTCGGAAGGGTCGGGAAGAGTTTTTCCTCGTCGTTGATCGTACCGGTGGGGAAAGCCATTATACCCTAAACACATATTTAACTTTCATGTTTTTTTCCACACATCATACATTTACCCGTGGCCATCATCTCGTATATCTTCACAGTCATTATCGAGATGAATGTCAACAGAATAATTGTCATTATCGTCGCTGGGAACACCCAAGTTGGGACAGGACCGCGGGAACCAACTATACCAACATTCTGGTATAAAGGACGCAGTGCATTCTCTAGTATTACTCGGTTCATTATATGATATGTAAATATTTTTTGAATACATACATATTATATTTTGTATCGACAAACCGTATTTACAAGGATCAAGTGTCCACGGGGGTCATTATTATACATGACTCAGTACGAGTCCAAAATTTTCTCTAGTCTGTACACCGAAATATTCGTTTCGGCAGAAAGGTCGGATATTATTTTATCTCGGAGATGGAATTTTATCCAAGACTTTGTAGGGCGGCGCATATTCACAATTGCAAGTCGGTTATTGAAATGGTCTACAAGGAGTGTCATCGCCAAAATGGCGAACATGTCGCACGTTTCGTAATCGCACTCTGTTATCATATACACGCCGTCTCTCGGCTTAATCTTTACAACAACTGTCAATTGACGGTCACAAAATTGAAGGGTCACTATTCTCCCCGTCCCATATATCCTAACATGTCCTGAGAAATTCAGGAGATGGCACAACGTCGGAGGGTAATAAGTGTATTGTCCCTTGGTGTTTATACTGTGAATCAGATAGTCACTCACAACAACAGCCATTTTCTGCGCTGCTTTTCTCATCTCATCTGCATTGCGAAGCGCCGCATATTTTATATAGATCTGGCGCAGTACGTCAGATGACAGATCGTTCCAATCCATAATCAAGGATTATATTTTTTTGGCCCAAGCTGGTTGTCACTAAGTTGCCCTATTAGATTTCGTCTAAAAAATCTTATTTGATTACATATATAATGGGATCTTTTTTGTTATTCCTCTTATTCGCAGGAATCATCATGATCGTCACGAACCAACTCACGTACAATTTACCTAGAGAGGTCCAATATCGTTACTTACCCAGGGATCTTGACACATATATCCGGACCGAGGAGTTCCCCTCCGCTCTATTCGGCTCAATGTGGGGTAGCGAAGGAGACGTACGCCGCGGCGGGGATGGTGGCACGAACCCACCTGGGATCCGCCAGTCTAACTAAGGTAGAGGTGGGTCACGTGACCATAGAAATCCATACGCGGTTTTTAGTTTGCCGCGAGCACACTCTCTTATTTTACCCCCGCTTTTTTTTTCGAGATGTCGTGCTGCTTCTCCACCCGATCCGAACGAACCGAGTAAATTTCCTTCTAGATCATACTGATATACTCTCTTAGAATTATGATGCTTATCACCTCGTTGATTTTCGCCGATCTTTTTTTTGTGACTATCGGTAAAAGTTCTCCCAAGTAGTGCTTCGCTGATTTTTTGCCTGGTTTCCTCGGTCAGCGTCTTCCCGAGACTTGCTTCGCTAATCTTTTTTCTGGTTTCCTCGGTCAGCGTCTTCCCGAGACTTGCTTCTCTCATCCTTTGTCTGGTTTCCTTGGTGCGAGTTGTCCCAAGTTGTGCTTCGCCGATTTTTTGTTTATGTTCTTCGGTAAGAATTTTCCCAATATGCGATTCTCTATTTTTTTGTTTTGATTCCTCACTATGTTTGCCACGACTACCACCTCCCTCCCTGAGATTGTATCCCCCGGGCGATAGCGTTCCCAATAATTCCACCATCCACTTTTCGTTCTTATTGAGTTCGTCATCGGGGCATTCGTAATAATCTGCGATAAAACTATCCCAACCATAATATTGTATGGCATTTCTTATAGCACTACAAGCGCTGGTAGGTTCTTGATGTTCCCCAAATCTTTCTTCTATGTCTCTCGTGGTCTGTCCCACATACGATTTACCACTAGGAGAAGTGAAAATATAAATTTTACCCATTTTGTTTATTCTACAAAAAGCAGAATAAGTTAATTAATGATATACATTCGCCAGTCTAACTGATTGTCATTTGACCTATGACCAGTGTCATTTGTCCCAGGGTTAACCATATCAACACACTGATGTATATAACCACGGTCCACATCAGTAATGTATCTCTTCTCACCACTCCCCACTCCTCATAAGAAACAAACAAACAAAGAACCCCCAAAGCCCCCTACTAACAACTTAACAACCCTCAACACAACCAAACCAACTACTTACAATGGCTCCTATTTACACCGCTAAGACCTTCGAGCCCGCCTCCATCTTCTTTGGTCCCGTTGAGAAGAACAAGATGGGCGGCAAGTTCATCCCTCTGACCAACGAGCACGGCACCAAGACCAAGGTCACCCTGCAGGTCCCTACCATGCACCTGCCCTTTGGACTTTCGGGTTACCGCGAGAAGCCTGAGGACGAGCCTACTTCTTACAGCGCCGACCTGTCTTTCCGCGGACTCGATGAGAACCAGAACGTCAAGACCATCCTTGACAAGATGAACGCGCTCGACCAGCACCTGATTGATGCTGCTCATGCAAACTCAGTCGCTTGGTTCGGCAAGCAAAAGAGCCGCGAGCTCCTGGAGGACACCTACCGCAAGCTCACTAAGGTTGACCCATCTGGCAAGTATGCCCCCATGCTCAAGGCCAAGATTACGATGCTGGGTGACAAGCCCAATGTCCAAATCTTTGATACCGACAAGTCCCAGATTGGCATTGAGGATGTCCCCCGCGGTTCTTCTGTCAAGGTGATTGCCGAGATTGCCAGTGTCTGGCAGGTGGGCGCAGGCACTCTCTGGGGCGTGACTTGGCGCGCGGTCCAAATCCTCGTGGTGGAGAAGACCAACAAGCTGTCCGAGTTTGCCTTCGTGGATGACGGCGATGACATTACCTCCGAGACTGCCGAAGACACTGCCGACGAAGCCGATGCCAAGAGCACCAAGAGCGATGACATGTACGACAAGTTCCTTTGATTTTAAACCATACCAATGATGTAAAATCTTATTAAGTAAACACAGACACACAATTACAGGAAACCATTCGTTTTGTTCTCAGTGGTAATCTTATCAAGCGCTTTTTCAGTATGGCTTTCTATTTTCTGATGGCGGAACTTCACATCTTCAGGCACTCCTTGATGGTATTCTCGGGGGTTCGTCACACGCAACTTCGCAGCATCTTGCAACGATATCTTCGTTCTTTTAGAACCACGTTCCGTTTCTAAAAAATCGACCACCCCATTGGCAGGAGGTTGCAAACACAGAGCATCTACCGCTTCATGGGTGTATGTTTGTATCGCTTTCTTCTTTCCCATTATCCTTTCAGTTCCGTCTGGAAGTTTTTCAATGATTTTCTTGCCTCTTTCTATCAGTGCTCCCGGAACTTTCTTGGCGTCTCTCGTGAACATCAGCATCTTCCCCGGCATAGTCGCGATTTGTTCGGGTGCTCTGTATCCCAAATGGTCAAGCTCTCGCAGATACTCCAAGAAGTCCTCTTTGGTCGTCCTCTCGGGAAGAACCAGTGTGACATTGGTGATGTTCGTGCTATTGTCAATATTATCGCCGATATGATTGTGGCTATTGTCTACTCTGTTGTCATTATTAGTTGTAATTTGGGTTCCGTGAGACGCCAAATAGTCTTTCTTCATCACAAACTCTGTCACATCATTCGTCATTTCATGTCCACACGCTGCTTTCTTATGCCTGTTAGCATTTCCGGCGTGTGTTGATATATAACCACAACCACACGTGTATACTTGAAATTTGTAAGTTGGTATATCCATCTGCGTTCATAGATATGCTTAATCATTAAATTGTTAGATGATTAATCATTTGGTGATTAATCACTAAAAATTTTTTTTCTTTTTCCTATTTTTATTTCATTAGAATGTTTTACATAGTTGTTAAACGTTTATACAGAACCTGCTCTCCGAAAGTTTGCGTGCCAATCCGGATTTTGTTTCAGCACATCGTGCATTGGTCCTATTGTTTTAAATACTGTACTTCTTCCGAGGGAACCTACACTTGGTGTAGTTCCGCTCCTTTTACTCGCACTTGACACTGGTTTTGGTCTAGATTTATAAAATTCAGCCTCCCATCTTTTGTTATGCGCTTTTTTACTTTCCTCTGTTAACGGTACCCACCCTGGTTTTCTTTTTTGTTTGGATGTATATACGGCTTTTGACATTTTTCTTATATCTCTTTCATCTCTTTTATATCTTCTATCTCCTTTTTTATTTGCATGGGCAACCGCATGTAATTCTCTCTTAACAACATCAAGTTTACTATTCCTACCTTGAGGAGCCGATAAATAGGATCTAAGAACAGGGTTGCTATCTTTAGCTGTCTGCCTGTGTTTGTTTGCAGAAGTAACTCTGGCCGCCATGTCTCTGTACACAAGAGAGTACTCTAGTTTGGCCAACTTATTCTTTAATAATCTCACTTCCTCTTTCAGAGGCTTTAATAATCTTACTTCCTCTTTCAGAGGGGCAATAGCCTTCGCAATCCTCTCGTCAAGTTCTTTTAAAGACAGAGTGATAGTGACATTAATGTTTCTCATTTACTATTGTCATATATTTATTTATTATGTTTTGAGTTAAACGATTATTTGACGATATGTTATACAACAATTGTCATTTATCATATTGACATAACAATAATTAAATATATAAGCTATATTAATCTATAATTATAAATAATTAATGCCATATAAGGATCCTGCCAAGCAAAAAGAATGGCGAGAAAAAAATAAAGAAAAAAAACACGAATGTCAAACAAAATATAAAGAAAACTTAAAAAAACACGCATACGATTCTATATCATCCGGTGAAATTATCAATCAACATAAGTGGGATATGTGGTGCAATGAAATTAAAAGAAATGCTGAAAATAATAAACATTCATATTCCGATGACTTCACGAACGATGTCGTATTCGAAATGATGACCCGAGGGTGCTTCTATTGTGGAGACATTGCGATGACGAATGACAGGATAGATTCAAAACTCGATCACATTCCGGATAACTGTGTTGCCAGCTGTTATAGTTGCAACTCTTCGAAAGGTACCGCTGATCCGTTGACATTCGTCAAAAAGGCATATTACCGTGCACGCGGTGTATACGTAGACGATGATATCAACATTTGGTTCGTAAACAAGCAGAAACCACATATGTCGAGCTATAGAAGAATTGCAGAGAAAAAAGGAGTTCCGTTCGAACTATCTAAGAAAGACTGGGACGTATTTATCAAGGGAAATTGCGAGTATTGCAAACGGAGTCCTACCACGTGGTTCGGAGTCGACCGTGTGATTCCGTCTCTAGGTTACGTACTCGACAATGTCGTGACCTGTTGTTATGATTGCAATCTAGACAAACTCGAGGGCGATGTTGAGACTATGGTTGCGCGAAATGGACGAATAGCCAGTCGTGTGTTTGCTGGAGATCACGACATAAAGGAATGCGACAAAGTGATCCTTCATCACGGCACTCAAAAGTTGTCCAAGAAAGTATGCGTGTATGGCAATGTGTATGATAGCAAAATCGAGGCATCGAGGGCGATCGGGAAATCTGATAATTACGTTTGCCAATGTATTCGTGATGGTAGATATTCCGATGACATACTAGAAATCCCAATGTAAGATGTTTGATTTCGATCAAGATTTGAAGTTAATATGATATGACGATATAGATACTATAATTTGTCATTAGTCCCCGGTAGTCTCATATCATCACACTCAAGCATAAAAGCCAGATGTTCATCTATAATGTATCTTCCTCACCACCTCCCCCACTCCTCATAGTGATACAAACAAACAAAGCCCCCCAAAGCCCCCAAATAACAACTTAATAATCCCAAACACAACCAAACCAACTACTTACAATGGCTCCCATCTACACCGCCAAGACTTTTGAGCCCGCTGCCATCAACTTTGGTCCCGTGGAGAAGAACAAGATGGGTGGCAAGTTTATCCCCATCGTCGATAAGAATGGTACTAAGACCAAGGTCACCCTACAGTTCCCTGCGATGAACCTGCCCTTCGGCATCTCTGCTTACCGCGACCGCCCAGAGAACGACCCCATGTCTTACAGCGTTGACTTGTCTTTCCGAGGGTATGAGACCAACGAGAACACCCTGCTGCTCTTCAACAAGCTCACCGAGTTTGACAACCACCTGATTGACGCGGCTTACGCTAACTCCGTGGCTTGGTTCGGCAAGCAGAAGAGCCGTGAGCTTCTCGAGGACACCTACCGCAAGCTGACCAAGGTTGACCCATCTGGTAAGTATGCCCCTATGACCAAGACCAAGATTTCCCTCAGGAACGGCAAGCCCAATGTGCAGGTATTTGACACCGACAAGAGCAACATTTCAGTGGAAGATGTTCCCCGCGGTGCTACTGTCAAGGTCATCGCCGAGATTGGGAGCGTGTGGTTTATTGGCTCCGGCACCAGCTGGGGTGTGACTTTCCAGGCTCTTCAGCTGCTGGTGACCGAGAAGCCCAACAAGATGACAGATTTCGCCTTCGTGAGCGAGGATGGCGAAGAAGATGCCCCCGTCAGCACCGAGCCTATGTTTGACAGCGAGTAATTTTTTCTAATTAAATAATATTTGTAAATAACAAATGCCTGTAACCAAACACGTCATCAATATAGACTCAGGAGACAGGAACATGTCAGCATACCCTACCCCGTCAAGCTATCAGGTTAATTTACCTTCAAGGTACAGGAATATATGGGAGGCGCGACTGGTCAACATAAGTGTTCCCGAGCTAGTCCCATCGCGGAGACATCTATTCCTTAAAATAGATACTCTGAACCAAGTCGATGGAACTTCTAACTCGAGTGGTGTTAATTTCTGTTTTGCCAAGATTCCTCTGTACATACAGTATTCCAACACGTTTTACGCTGATTCGCTCAGCGTCAGTTTCGTCCCGACCATTTTGCAGAATCCTATCGCAACTCTGGACAAACTAAACATATCTTTCACGGATTCTCGTGGTAATATCGTGGCAATGACCGCCGGGAACGACCACTCTATGCAGATAGAATTGACGTGCGGTGATTACATCAACAATGGCGGTGGATCTACGCTCACGAAACATGGGCGTATCCTCGGCGGGTCCCGTTAATATCGTTTGACCCTGGGCATAGTTTGCGTATATATCACCCTGAATGTCGTTTTCAATGTAAATTTATTATATTGAAAAGATATGAATACCTCAACTATTTCCGCAACTCGTCCCGGATACTATGTTTACGAGCGTTCTTTCCACGAGAAACTCGTCCCTTCCCATTTGAAGAACGGGGGTTCCTCTATGTTGCCCATTCGTTTTGAGAAGAAGGCCGCGATGGAGATCTCTAAAATCTTAAACATTAGCATGGCGGTGAACGGAAGGTTTACAGGAGCTCTGGAGATGCGCGGTTTTGACATCATAGTTTCTGAAGACCTGAAGAAGTATACAGAAGACGATATGGTGGCGGTAGATTTTGAATACTTTGGGATTATGACCATAGACGAATAGCTTAATATTTTGTATTAGTGTAAACAAATGATTAAACCACTCGAATATTACTATACTGACGGTTCTCATGTAATTTTCAATAAATATACAATTGACGAAAATGGAGTCGTCAGGAATAAGAAAGGAAAGATGTTGGCCTCGCATAAGGTTGGAAAATACAATCGTTGTACCGTATGTGACAAAGAGAAACCTCGTATGATTTGTATCGGTAGGGCGATTGCGTCAACATTCTGCGGTGCTCCTCCAACTACAGATCATACTGCCGACCACATCGATAGAAACTCAACAAACGATAGAGTTGAGAATATCCGATGGCTCTGTAAGTCTGGACAAGTTAATAATAGAATTATGCCTGAAACACAAAAGACCGTATTTATCGTGGTAAACGATGGTGTAGAAAAAACCGCCAGAGAGTGGGTTGAGACTATACCGAAGTATACCATTGAAATGATCCAGAAATATGCTAGACAAAAGCAACACGGATTCTCATACAAGGAATATCCTGATCTGTCAGGAGAAGTGTGGAAAGAAATTGAATGGACCAAGACCACGAGAGGATATTGGAAAATTTCTAATATGAATCGTGTGAAATATGTCACGAAATATGCGGAAAATGTATTATCTGGCGAACGCATCGGGTTGATGAGTGGATATCCGATAATCATGATCAATGGGAAACAACATATGTGCCATATACTTTCATTTATGACGTTCTTTCCAGAAGAATATTCGTTTAAGAAGCCAGATGAGATGATCCTTCATGAGGGCGATGATAAACTAGACTTTCGCCCACAAAAACTTCGACTAGGAACACAACATATAAACCGAACTGATGCTCATAATAATGGTTGTTATGATGACACTAAGAGAGAACGACAAAGATGTTCCTCTTATATTGGAGGTGTATTCGAGAAAGTACACGAAAGTCAAATGGACGCCATGAGATACTTGATATCTTTGGGGTATGATAAAGCGTCTGTATGTGGGATTTGCATGGTGCTGTCTAATAAACGTAAAACCGCATACGATAGAACGTGGATCCGAGTAATAACTTAACACTTTTGTAATAGCGTATATCACGCACTTTCAAAAATGAAGCAAAACAAGGCAATTGAGCAAGAGAAAGAGAACAAGTATGTGTACGAGGAGGAAGAAATCGAGGAATACTCCCTGGTAGAGGATGATCCTGAAGTTTGGTTCGATTATATGTCAGAGGAAATTGCGACAGCATATCACGTGCTACAGGAGTTCATCGCGTCTCAAGGCCTGCCTCTGCTTGACAATTGCCAGTTCCCCGACTTCGTGGACTTCTGCTACAAGTTTTCCTCAGGAAGGAAGCCTGCGGTATGAGATTTGACGAGAAAGATGTATAATATTATGTCAATGCATACATATTAAAGGAGAGTGGTTGTTGAAATCAGGATTGTTGATACGGGATATTATCATATCAACAATTCAAAGTATATAAATAAG
>SXGQ01357067.1_pt1 | contig 30239 bp, 25 predicted proteins | sample 3178371 | NCBI WGS metagenome assembly SXGQ01 (sample SAMN11356859, study PRJNA531348) | freshwater metagenome | isolation source: freshwater sample F1-20 | place: China: Fuxian Lake, Yuxi | collected 2017-12-25
ATCACCCTGGCTGCCACGCTGGCCGTAGTCCCGTCGGTTCCCGTCGCGGGTCTGGCGCTCATCCTCGGGGTCGACCGGTTCATGTCAGAGGCGCGGTCGCTGACCAACTTCATCGGTAATGGGGTCGCGACGATCGTGGTCGCGGGCTGGGAAGGCGAATTAGACCGGGCCGTCCTCAATCGCGAGCTTTCACAGGAGTCGAAGAGCTAAAGGGTTTCTCCTCAGCTCTTCCACTGCTGTTTATTTATTCACGTACTCGAAGCCGAATCGGCCCTTCACACACAAGTTGCCGCGGGTGACGTCGTGGTCGAACGGCGAGGTGACCTTGACGATCTGCTGGTCCTGAACGTGCACGGTCAGCGTGCAGCCGACGCCACAGTAGGGACAGATCGTGTCGGTCACGGCCTGGGTCTCGGGCCGCCACTCTCCCGCTTTCCGCAACTCGAACTCCGGCGTCGCCATCAAGGCGCCGGTGGGACACACGGCGATGCAATTGCCGCAGTAGACGCACGCCGAATCGGGCAGCGGGACGTCGAGCTCGGTCGAGATGTGCGCGTTGAAGCCACGGCCGGCCACGGCGATGGCAAAGGTGTGCTGCGCGTCGGCGCCGCCGGCCTCGACGCATTTGTAGCGAAGGACACACTTGCCGTAGTCGCGGACGTAGAGGTCGTTGCCGGGCCCCATACTCGGTCATCATCTCGCTTAGTCCGGGTGCCGTGCTCAGGTCGACGGATGACCCCAACAGCTCGAGCACAACTTTTCTCGATAGGTCGACGCGAGCCGAGCGGGTCTGCACAACCATGCCCGCTTCGACCTGGCGTGAGCAGGCCGGCGCCAGCACGCGCGCGCCTTCGACTTCGACCACGCAGACGCGGCAAGCGCTCACGGGGGTGAGGGTTTTGAGATAGCACAGCGTCGGGATGGTGGTGTCGAGTGCCGTGCACGCATCGATCAGCGTCGACCCTGCGGGCACCTCGATGGCTCGCCCAGCAATGGTCAGCAATACCATCGTCGGCGCCGGCGACGCCCGGGGCATGTCAGGTGCGGTTGCCGCTGTCCAGGTTGTTTGAGCCCACCACCACGCGCGCGAACTTCTGCGCGGCGTAATTCATCTCGTTCGTGCTCTTGGAGCAACTGAAGAGGCCGAAGGCCTGGCTGCCGTGAGCGTGTTTCACGGCCTGGAACCCGGTCGCCGCCCGCTGCAGCGCTTCGTCCCACGTCGCCTGCCGAAGCGGGCCGCCGCGGGCGTCACGAACGAGCGGATGGACAAGGCGCGTCATCCGACTCATGGTGTGGTTACGATAGTACGGTCCAGTGAGCGATTGGGATGGACAGCAGCAGGTAGCGCTTGCGCAACTCCACTACCTGTCCGGGCAGTTCGCGGATGCTGAACTCACCGAGGCGGCAGCGATCGCGCAGCCGGCGAATCTCGATCCGGTACAGGTCGTTGATCTGCTCGCGCAGCAATTCAGGCGGTGTCCCTGCCCTGGGCGCCAGCCCATGCCGAGCCAGCTCGTCCAGAACTTCCGATCTTAAAAGCGGCATTTCAAGATGTCGACCGAGACTTCAATGCCGACCTCGGCGGGCAGGGACATATCCCAATCTAGCGCATCAGCGGGATGAGCGACGGGCGGTCCACCTCAACACCGCCAATCACGAGGCGGGAGATGCGGCGGGTGTTGGTGATATCGGCCAGGGGATTGGCGTCGAGCACGAGGAAGTCGGCGCGCTGGCCGGCCTTGAGGACGCCCGTGTCACGCAGGTTCAGGAACGCCGCGGCGCGGCTGGTCGCCGCGACGATCGCTTGAGCGGGCGTCATGCCGGCCTCGACCATCGCCTGCAATTCCAGTTGCTCGGCGAAGCCGAATGGATGGTCCTCAAGGCCGGTATCGGCACCGAGCACGATCCGCGCGCCGGCGGCATTCAGCTTGGCCAGGCTCTGTTGCAGGATGCGATAGCGCTGGCGGGCGCCCTCAACAGCCTGTAGCTCCCTCTTTGCGTAGTAGCCCTGCATGCGCGCCAGCGCCGGGGGCGTGACCGCCGCGCCGAGAAGTGTCGTCATCGGATCACCGGCCGTGAGCCAGGACGGCAACGTCACGAAGGTGGGCTTCAGCGGAGTGGTCAGGTTCCCCATCACCACCACGTTCTTCTTGACAATGGCCGCCACCAACGCATCGTCCATGACCGTGTCGCGGACCAAGTGCGCGAACGCGTCGATGCCAGCGTCCACCAAATCCACGGCATCGGTGTGATAGAAGACGTGCGCGATCACGCGCAGCTTGCGCTGGTGGGACTCGTCGATGATCGCGCGATAGAGCGGTGCGCTCAACTTCGGCGCGCGGCGGTTGCGGTCGTCGACCCAAATCTTGACCATGTCCACTCGGCGGGACGCCAACTCCGCCACTGCTTTGCGGCCCTGTTCTTCAGTGGTGACTTCGTAGGCAATGCCCGTGTAGGCCGCACCACCCGGCCCCGCGTTGGGAGAGCCAATGCCACGCCCGGTCACTTGGAGACGGGCGCCATCTGGACGGCCCTTCACCGGCTCGTCGCGCATCTGGTAGAGCAGGTCCCCGCTCTCGATGCCCATCGACTGCACGACGCTGACACCGAAGTACAACGCCCGCGCGAGATCGCTGACAACGGTCTCGCGGGTGTAGTTCGTCGCGGAGTACGACAGGCCCTGCTGGAATCCGGGATGAACGTGGGTGGCAATCAACGCCGGCATGATGGTCTTGCCGGTGAGGTCGACTCTGGTGGTGGCGGCCGGCACGGCGAACGAACCCGCCGCGCCCACGCGCGTAATCAGCTGCTGATCGACCAACACCGCGGCCCGCTCGATGACGGCACTGCCATCACCAGCAATCACGCGCGCGCCTTCGTAGAGGGTTTGCCCCTCGGCGACGGACGTAGCCACGACGACACCGAGGCACAGCGCGATTCCCCACTTCATGTGGGGAGCATACAATGCGACCAGCCCCCAGGCCCAGGGCGTTACTGCGCCTCGGTGCTCTGCTGGCACCCGCCCATCCTGCGCCCGAGGCCACCAACCGCCGGGTGTTGCGCGGCATTGACCTGTCGACCCGCGACGTCGGCGCCGCCGTCACGGAATGCGCGGCGGCCATCATGACCGGCGCCGTCTGGGGGCGCGATGTCGCGCTGCCCCTGATTGCGCATCTTGCAGTCTCAGGGACCGCCGGCGGCGTGCTGCGGCAGAGCGTGACGATCGCGGCGTTGGCCGCCGCGGGCCTGTTGATTGCGCCGGTGCTGCTCTACTTCGCGCTGCCCAACGACTGATCGCAGGGCCGCGGCGGCGGCTCCGCCGTCGCACCGGCGGCATGGGCGCAGTAGCGATATCGCGGCCCGAACGCCTGCTGGACCTCCCAGAACTGAGGGCACTGCGGCCAGAACTCGAATTCCTCAATCACTTCGCGACGACGCCGAATCGCCATCGACACATTGTCCAACCCTGGCGAGAAGTGATGACCGAAGAGCCCGGTCCGATCGATCTCCGCAAACTCCATGCTCGATTCACACGACACGACCAAAGGTGACCGCCGGCCCGCCGCCTGAACGCGGATGAGTGACGGCACGCGACCGAACGATTCATAGCCAAGGCCGCCAAACCGCAAGACGGTCCCTTCACCCATGGCGACGGTGGCAGAGACGTCGCCGCCTGCGAACAGCACGGCGTCGTTGCCGGACGTCCCTACGCTCTCAACTAATGGGACGATGGCGAGATTCTGGCGCACGAACTCGCGTTCGCGCGCACCCGCGGTCGTGCAGCCAGTGGCCAGGCCAAGCACCAGACCGGCGCCGGCCACGCAAGCACCCGAGCGGCCAAGGACAAACCTAAAGGTTTGTCCCCATCTATCACCATCGCCCGTTGGCGCCAGCGTGAACAGCGTGACGGTGAACATCACGAGCGTGCGCCTGAGTTCGGTCATGGCCAGTTACCTGGCCATGCCTTCGCGACCGGTGTGATCGGTGCCATTGGCCGCCCTCGATTACAAACAAAGACGATGCGCATGACCTGAGTGTCCGCCATCTGCGTGTGCGGGTTACAATATCGCGGTTCGGGGCTCGGTCGGGGACGTTCCGTCCGGGTGCCGCCAGGAGTTCAGATCATGAAGCGTTCAACGAAATCCACTGTTACCGTTGCCGGCATCGCGCTTGCCTCGTTGGTTGTCTCGTATCCCGCGCTGACCGCCCAGAGTGGCCCGCCGCCACCGCCGGCAGCCAACACGCCGCCCAAGCCGTTGGTGCCCGTCGCCGCCAGCTCCGTCGCCGCCAACCCCGATCAGTACCTCGGCGAATTTGTCACGATGACCGGCGCGGTGGAGGCCCTGCTGACCAAGACCTCGTTCTCGGTCGATCAGGACAAGACCAAGTCGACCGGCAAGGACGTGCTGGTACTCGCGCCGACGCTGCAGAAGCAGGCCGACGCCAACGGCTACGTCACCGTGATCGGCCAGTTAATCAAGTTCGATACCGCCGAAGTGGCAGCCAAGCTGAAGGACTACAAGATCGATCTGTCACCTGAAGACCAGGCTAGGTTCAAGGGCAAGCCGGTCGTGCTCGCCACTGCCGTGATCAACACGGCGGGCGTTGACATTGCGAAGAAGCCGATTCCGCCGATGTCGACCGACGAGTTGACGCTGCAGAAAATAATGATCAAGCTGCCGCCGGCGCAGGCGGCGCTGCGCAAGGCGCTTGACGGTAAGGACATGACGGTCAGCACCGAACAGGCCACCATCCTCAAGACCGCCTTTGCCGAGACGGAAGCGTTCTGGAAGGCCAAGGGCAACACCGAAGCGATGAACTGGTCGGCCGATGGGCGCAAGCACGCCGAGGCCATCCTCATGAACCTCGGCATCAGCAACATCGATGCCGCGAAGACGTCCATCACGCCGCTTGGCGCGACCTGCGCCAGCTGCCACGGCAAGTACCGCGAGCGCATGGAAGACGGCACGTTCCGCATGAAGACCGGGAGCTAAATGACCATGAAAAGAATCGCCCTCGTCGCAGCAAGCCTCGTCGTCCTTGGCGGCATCTATGTTTCGGCTCAGCCGCCCGGTGCCGCCGGCGCGCCAACCGGCCAGCAGCGTCAGCGCCCCGCGCCGGATCCACGCTCGATGGGTGGCGGCGACTGCCGCGAGAATCCCTATAACTGCAATGACGTCGTCAATCCGCTGCCTGCCACCAACACGGTGTGGCTCGAGGAGATGACCTGGATCGACGTCCGCGACGCGCTGAGGGCCGGCAAGACCAACATCATCATCTCCACCGGCGGCATAGAGCCGAACGGTCCCTGGCTGGTCACCGGCAAGCACAACTACGTGCTGCACACCAACTGCGAGGCGATTGCCCGCAAGATGGGCAACGCCCTGTGCGCGCCGATCATCAAGCTGGTGCCCGAAGGCGGCATTGAGCCGAAGACCGGCCACATGACCTCGCCCGGCACTATGACCATGCGTGAAGAGACCTTCCGCGCGGTGCTGACCGACGCGGCCGAAAGCCTGCAGGCGCACGGCTTCAAGAACGTGATCTTCATCGGCGACAGCGGCGGCAACCAGAACGGCCAGAAGGCCGTCGCCGAGGCGCTGACCGCGAAGTGGGCCGGCAAGGCGCTGGCGCTGCACATCCCCGAATACTACGACTACGCCAGCGTCTCGAAGTACATGCAGGGCAACGGCATCGCCGAGGGCAAGTCGGACAACATGCACGACGACCCGATCATCACGCTCAACATGTTCATCGACGACCCGAACTCGGTGCGTTACGACGCGCGCGTCAAGGCCAGCAAGGCGACCATCAACGGCCACTCGATTGCTGACCGCGCCAAGGCCACCGCCCAAGCCAAGCAGATTGTCGAGTTTCGCGCCACCAAGACCAGCGAGGCCATCAACAAGGCGATTGCCGCGAAGGGCGGCACGAAGTAGTGTCCCGGCTCGTCGTCTTCACGGCTCTACTTCTTTCGATCGGGGTCACCGCGGGGGCACAGGCCCCCGCTACTCCAACACCGACCGACCGCACGACGGCGACGGTGTTCTCCGCGGCCGACCTGGCCGCCGGGGTGGCCAAGTTGCCAGGTGACCGCGCGGCGGCCTCGGTCCGCGTCTTCACGCTGGCACCGTACAACGTCAACGTCGAGCGGCGACTGGCAAAGCCGCAAGGCGCATCACTGCACGAGGCGCAGGCCGAGTTGTTCTACGTCATCGAGGGCGCCGCGACACTACTGACCGGCGGCACGCTCGTGACGCCCACTCGAAATGGTGCGAACCTTGCGGGCACGGGCATCGATGGCGGTACGCGCCAGGCGTTTGGCAAGGGCGACTTCCTGCTGGTGCCCTCCGGGGTCGCGCACCAGTTCGTCGACATCCAGAGCCCGATCCAATTGATGGCGATCTACCTGCCGAACACCCAGTAGGACGCAACCGGGCCGGAGAAATGTGTGTCAAGTTGCGCACCTGACGTCACTCTTCGGCGCTCACTCGGTCTAACCTGATGTGACCGGCATGCGCATCCTGACCGCCATCACCTTCACCTTCTCGACGCTCGCGGGCACGCCGAGTACCGTGGTCAGCAGCCAGGATGGCACCGGTGCGGCCGCCCAGTTCGACGCGCCGCGCGGGGTGGCGGTCGATCGGGCCGGCAATGTCTACGTCGCAGACACGCGGAACAACAGCGTCCGCAAGATCTCGTCATCCGGTGAAGTAGTGACGCTCGCCGGTACGCCCGGAACGGAGGGACGAGGCGACGGCACCGGAGCCGCGGCCCGCTTCAACGAACCCTTTGGCGTGGCCGTCGACGATGCAGGTACCGTCTATGTGGCCGACGCCTCGAATAACGCGATCCGGAAAATCACCTCCGCCGGCGTCGTCACGACTCTGGCCGGCGGCGGCGCTTCCGGTACCAGCGACGGCACCGGTGCGGCGGCACGCCTCGACGAACCGCGCGGCGTCGCGATTGACGTCAACGGCACCCTCTACGTGGCCGACTACAACAACCACCTGATCCGCAAGATCACCAGCGCCGGCGTCGTCACGACACTCGCCGGCCAGGCGGACGTATCCGGCAGTGCCGACGGCGCGGGCACGGCGGCGTCGTTTCGCGGGCCGAACGGAATTGCCGTGGATGCGGCTGGCGTCGTCTACGTCGCCGACACCGGCAACCGAGCCATTCGCCGCATCTCTGCCGATGGCGTGGTGACGACGCGAACGCTGTCGGGCCCGATGTTGAGCGAACCGCGCGGCATTGCCGTCGACGCGGCGGGTGTGCTCACCGTGGCCGACTACGGCTCACACACCATTCGCTCGATCTCGACCAGCGGCGTAGTGTCGACATTCGCCGGCACGCTGTCGAGTCCCGGCACGACTGACGCCACGGGCTCGGCGGCTCGGTTTCACTATCCATCCGGCGTCGCGATCACGAGCGCCGGCGCCATCTACGTCGCCGATACCGACAACGACACCGTGCGCGCCATCACTACCGCCGGCGCCGTAACCACCATCGCAGGACTGGCCGGTCGCACCAGCAGTGTCGATGGCCAGGGTGCGGCGGCCCGATTCGAAGATCCCTTCTCGGCGGCGGTTGACGCCGACGGTGTCGTCTACATCGCTGACAGCGCCGCGCACGTCATCCGGCGCATCACGCCCGACGGGGCCGTCACCACCTGGGCCGGTTCACCTGGGTCGTTTGGCAGCACCGATGGCACCGGAGCGGCCGCGCGCTTCTATTCCCCGTTCGGCGTGGCGGTCGACACCGCGGGCAACGTGTACGTCGCCGATAGCCTGAACAGCGTGGTCCGCAAGATCACCGCCGGTGGCGTCGTGACGACACTAGCCGGGACGGCGCGTTCCCGAGGCAGCGCCGACGGCACCGGCTCCGCCGCCAGGTTCGATCAACCCTTCGGCATCGCCGTCGATGCCAACGGCAACGTCTACGTCTCGGATGCGACCGCCAACGCCATCCGCAAGATCACGCCGGCCGGCGTGGTCTCGACCTTTGCGGGCCTGGCCGGTGCGGGCGGCAGCACGGATGGCATCGGCACGAGCGCCCGGTTCGTCGTCCCCTACGGCGTCGCCGTCGACACCACCGGCACCGTCTTTGTGGTGGACCACGGCAATCACACGATTCGCCGGATCACCTCCGCTGGCATCGTCACCACTCTGGCGGGGACCGCCGGCAGCGCCGGGTCGACGGACGGCAGCGGTGCGGCCGCCCGGTTCAAGTATCCCTCCGGCGTGGCGGTCGATCGCCAGGGCAATGTGTTTGTGGCCGATACCGACAACCAGGTGATCCGACAGATCACTTCATCAGGCGAGGTGACGACGGTGGGCGGCGCGGCCACTCCCGGCTCGACGGATGGCGTCGGCACGGCCGCGCGGTTCTTCAATCCGAAGGGCATCGCCGCGGATGCCGCGGGGCGCATTTATGTCGCCGACCGTAGCAACCACACGGTTCGTGTGGGAGCGCCCTGACGGCTGCCGATTCAGACGCCGTCACTCAGTGCGAAGCGGCGATCCTGCAGCGATGGCGGCCGAAGTTGATCAGCAACGCGATCTCATGGCCCGCCGCGGGCCGGCTTGACACGTGAGCCTGCAGCCGTGATCTGCTGCGGTGTCAATCGATGGTCCAGAGCGCCAGCGACGACACATCCTTCACGAAGAGACGATTGCCGGCAATCGACGGCGCCGCCCAGGTGGCCGTGTCGGAGACCTGGTAACGGCGCAGCGGCGTGAATCTCCTTGGGTCGCTGCCATCGGCGACGATCAGCTCGCCGTCGTCCTTCAGTGCGAACACGATATTGCCGGCCCTGGCGATGGCGGCGTTCTCGGCCGTGCGCGGCTCGCCCTTCCACAGCAACTCGCCGGTTCTCGCATCGAGATACATGAACAGGCCGCCGCTCTTCCCCGAAAGCGCGAAGTACGCATCGCCGACGATCACCGCGTTGCTGAACCGGCTGTACTGGTCGTCGTTCTTCCACGCGTTGTCGGTGCCCCACTTGCCGTCACGCTTGGCGATGCGGATGGCCGTGATGCCGCTCTCGAAGGCCGTCACGATAATGGTGTCTTTGTAGACGAGCGGGGTAATGGCCTGCACGTCGCGGGCGGAATGGAACGGGCGGCTCCACAGCAGCTCACCGGTCGCGGCCGAGACGCCAACCAGCATGTTCTCCGTGAAGGTGATCACCTGCCGGGTGCCGCCGAACTCGGCGACGATCGGCGACCCGTACGCCGGCCCGTCGCCGGTCCACTCCCAGTTGACGGCGCCGGTGACCGGATTGAACGACGTGAGGGCGCCCTTGCCGTAACCGCCGACATGAACGATCAGCTGGCCGTGGTCGAAGAGCGGCGACTGCGACGTGCTGTAGGTGGGCCCTGCCGGCGGCGCCGGCTTGTGCCAGAGCCTCACGCCGGTGGCCGCGTCGAACGCCGACAGGATGCCGCTGATGCCCAGCGTGAAGACGCGGCCATCCACGAAGAGCGGCGTCGACTTCGGGCCCTGCCCATGATCGATGGCCAGCCGGTTCGGCGTGTACGGCGCCGGATAGCCCGAGGCCCACAGCTCCCTGCCGGCCACGGCGTCGAACGCGGCCAGCACTTCGTTGTCGCCGCGGCGGCTGAACATGTAAACACGCGGGCCGACGACCAGCGGCGTGGCGTGACCCGTGCCGACCTCGACCTTCCAGCGTCGCGTGAGCTGCTCGGGCCACCGCGCCGGCGCCGTGAAGGCCGGCACCGTACCATCGCGACCCGGCCCCCGCCACTGCGTCCAGTCCCCAGACGGCGCCTGCGCGCCGAGCACGACCGGCGCGATCACGCCGAGGACGACGACAAGTCGCCCCGCGCCGGTCATTTCGCGGGCTCGACCAGCGCCTGGTACACCAGCTTGCGCGACAGCGGCCTCACCTGCGGCGAGCCGCCAGTCGGTGAGCTGCCGGCCAGGTTCTGCATCATGCCGACCGCGATCAGATCATTGGCCGGATCAATCCAGAACCACGTGCCGAACGCGCCACCCCAATAGAACGAGTTCTTGCCCTCCGGAGTATTTGCCTTGGCCGGATCGAGAATGACGGCGAAGTCGAGGCCGAAGCCGATGCCCCCAATGTTGACATTCGGACCGTAGAGATCGACGGTCACGCCGTCGGCCAGCACGTTGGTGCGCATCAACTCGACGGTTGACGCCTTGAGCAGCCGCTTGCCGTTGGCCTCGCCACCGTTGAGCAACATTTGCGCAAACCGCCGGTAGTCGTCCATCGTCGAGAGCAACCCGCCACCGCCGGACAGAAACGCCGGCTTCACCGTCGGATCACCCTGGGTCGGCGCCGTCATGAGGCGTTTGTCAGGACCGTAGGTGAACATCTTCGTCACCCGATCGGCCTTCGACGGCGCCACCCAGAAACCGGTATCGGTCATGCCGAGCGGCTCGAAGATCTTCGTCCGCAGGAACACGTCGAACGTCTGACCCGACAGCTTCTCGACGAGGTAGCCCTGGATGTCGACGCTCGGGCCGTAGCGCCAGTCGCTGCCGGGCTGCGCCGCAAGCGGCAACTTTGCCAGCTTGTCGATCATCGCCTGCAGTGGCTGGGTGCGGTCGGTGATGTTGTGCTTGGTGTAGCCGGCGCTGACGTCGAAGCCGGCCGAATGGCTCATCAGCTGCCGCATCGTCATGGGCCTCGTCTGCGCCACCTCGCCGTTCAGCGTGGCAACCTTGAGGTTGGCGAACGCGGGAATGTGTTTTGCGACCGGATCGTCGAGGGTCCACTTGCCCTGCTCCCACAGCATCATCATGGCGACGCCGGCGATCGGCTTGGTCATCGAGGCAATGCGGAAGATCGTGTCTTTGGCGACGGGCTTCTTCGACTCGAGATCCTGCACGCCGTAGGCGTCGAACTGGACCACCTTGCCGTGACGGGCCACCAAGGTCGTGACACCGGCAAGCTTGCCATCATCGACGAGCGCGCGCATGGCCTGTTGGTATGCCTTGAGGCCGTCGGCCGAGAAGCCCACCGATTCGGGCGACGCCAGTGGGTTGGCCATCAGGACGTGCCGCTCCAGCATTCGCCGCCGGACCACGCCGCCATAGACATTGCCCGCCGCATCGACGCCAAGACCTTCGGCGCCGGCGTGGTCCGCGGCGGTCGATTCCTGATCCTCGATGAACGCGGTCACCCGGCCGTCCTTCGCGCTACCGATGCGAATGCCCTTCTTGATGCCCGGTAGCTCGCGCGCGCCGGTATCGGTGCCCCACGATTCCGAGTCGGCCACATAGATCGTGTCGTCACGGGTGATGACGATGCCGCTCGGCCGTCCAAATTGGCGCCATTCATCCAGCACCTGACCCTTCTGGTCGTAGATGACAATGCGATTGTTCTCGCGGTCGCCAACGAACAACCGCCCACGCGAATCCATCGCCATCGTGTGCGGCTCGCTCAACTCGTCGCGGCCCGAGCCCTTACGTCCCCACTCCTTGACGAACTTGCCATCCTCGGTGAAGTGCATCACGCGATTGTTCTTGCCGTTGCGATGACTGTCGGTGATGAACAGGTCGCCGTTCGGCGCGGCCACCACATCGGTGGGCTGATCGAACAGACTGGGACCCGACCCACTCACGCCGGCCTTGCCGAGTGTCATCAGGATCTTGCCATCAGGACTGAACTTGAAGGCCTGGTGTCCCTTGCCTGGCGCGCTGCCGGCGTCGGTCATCCACAAGTTGCCCTGACGGTCGACGGTGCCGCCGTGCGGAAAGATCATGAGTCCTTGGCCGAAGCTGGCCAGCAGCTTGCCGTCGGCGTTGTACTTCAGGATCGGCGCCTCGGGTCGGCCAGCGCATGAGTTCTCGAAGCAGCGGTGGACCACGTAGATGGTGCCGTCTGGCGCCGGCTCGATGGCCGTCACTGCGGCCCACTTCACGCCCGGCGGCAGTTCGCCCCACGTGCGGGTGGTCGCGTACGGTTGAGGCAGGTCATTGCGGGGCGACCCGCTCTGGGCGGCAGCAGGAATCGCGGCGGACGCCGCCACGACGAGCATCACGGTTCGGACTGGCCACATAATCGTTAGGTTATACCCCGAACCCGGCCGCGCCGCACCCATGCCCCAACTGACCAACCCTCGTGACATTCGCCGCCTGCTCCGCCGCGATCCCATCTGGAGCGTCTACGCGCTGGGTGACCTGGCGCCACGAATGTTCCCGAAGACCAAGTGGTTCGCTTCGGGGCCCGCGCCTGACGTGACGCTGGTGCTCCACGACTTCGCTACCAACATCCTGTTCGCCGCCGGCACCGGCAGCATCCGCGAAGCGCTGCAGCATGTCACCTGGCCGGTGCATCTGCAGGCACAGGAAGATGCACTTGAGGAAATCGAGCGGCATGCGGTGGTGGAGAATCGGCGCCCGATGTGGCGCATGGGATGGCAAGGTCCGGCTGCAGCCGGACGCTACCTGACACCGGGACACGCCGTTCGTCTCGGCGCGGCTGATGTGCCGGCGTTACTGAAGTTGTATGGGGACGGTGAGGCGAGCGGTGAGGCGCCCGACTTCTTCCATCCGTCGATGGTCACCGACGGGGTGTTCTTTGGAGTGTATGAGCAGGGCGTGCTCGCGGTGGCCGCGGGCACGCACCTGTTCGCGCCCGAGGAGGACGCCGTGGCCATCGGCAACATCTATACGCTGCGCGAACGCCGCGGACGGGGCCTCGGGCGCCTCGTCACCACTGCGGTGATCGAGGCGGTGAAGAACCTCGGGACGGTGGGCCTGAATGTACGGGCCGACAACCCGGCTGCCCTTCACCTTTATGAATCGCTCGGTTTCGTCCGTCACTGCTCCTTTTATGAGGGGCAAGCAACCGGACGACGTTAGGCTCGCGCGCGCGACCCACCTGGCCGCGACGGGCGACGGCCGGCGCCACCGGAACCCTGACGCCCACCCGACCGCGAACCACCAAAACCGCGACCAGGGCGGTTGCCCTGGTGACGGCGCCCGGCTTCGGGCAACGCTTCGTGCGACGAAGCGGTCACCGCAAAGTCTTCGATGACGACGTGTTCTACCGGTGCCGGCAGTAACCGTTGAATGTCCCGCAGCAGGTCGCGATCCGCCGGTGACACCAGCGACACCGCGCGACCCGCCAGCCCCGCGCGGCCGGTGCGGCCCGCGCGGTGAATGTAGTCTTCCGCCACCATCGGCAGATCGAAGTTCACGACCAGCGGCAACTGGACGATGTCCAACCCGCGCGCGGCGATGTCCGTCGCAACCCGCACGTTGACGTGCCCGGCCTTGAAGTCGCTGAGCGCCTTGGTGCGCGCACCCTGGCTTTTGTTGCCATGGATCACGGCCGCCTTGATACCGGCGCGTTCGAGGTATTGCCCCACGCGGTTTGAACCGTGCTTAGTCCGGCAGAACACCAGCGCCTGCCCGGTCGGCTTCTGCAGCAGGATGTGCGTCAGCAGATCGCCCTTGCGCTGGTCCGACACCGGATGGACCTGGTGCGTCACCGTCAGCGCCATGATCTGCCCTGCCGACACGTCCACCCGCTGTGGCTCGCGCGTGAAGTCGGCCGAGAGCCGCACGACGTCCTGGGAAATGGTCGCCGAGAACAGCAGCGTCTGACGGTCGCGCGGCAGCACCTTCAGAATGCGGCGCAGCGGCGGCAGGTAGCGCAGGTCGAGCATGCGATCGGCTTCGTCGAGCGTCAGAATTTCGATACCCGACAGATCCACCGTGCGCTGCTCCATGTGATCGAGCAGGCGGCCCGGGGTCGCCACAATGATGTCGACACCGCGCTGCAGGTCGCGCTTCTGCGGGACGATCGAGACGCCGCCGAAGATCGCGGTGACGCGCATGTTCGCGGGCACGCCGTAGGTGGTCAGCGACTTGTGCACCTGGAGCGCGAGCTCGCGGGTAGGCACCAGTACCAGGGCGCGCGGCTTGCGCGTCCCGGCCGGGGCGCCGCCGACGCTCTGCAGGCGCTGGATCATCGGCAAGCCAAACGCGGCCGTCTTGCCGGTGCCGGTCTGCGCGCGTGCGAGCAGGTCCTTACCGGTGAGCACGATGGGAATGGACTTGAGCTGCACCGGCGTCGGCGTGGTGTAGCCCAGTTTGGCGAGCGGATTACAAAGCGAGGGCGTGAGCCCGAGAGACACGAATGGCATAGCGAAGCGCTCCTGAGATTGCCTGAGCGTTCCCTAACCGCACGCAGCAAGCCGACAAGTTCTAGCGAAACGGCGCCGGATTGGCGCGCTCGGTAGGACGCCCCATCAGGGGGCGCTGTGCATCTGAGCTAACAATTACCGAAGGGTGGTAGTCCCGAGAACATCTGGGGACGAAAGCGCAGTGACTTAGGAATGATACACCAGATTGGTGTCCTGACCCAACCAGTCACTGCGCTGCCGCCTTAACCCACCGCCTATAGGGGTGGGCTTCAGCCCGTCCGTCTTCAGAAGCGAAGTCCCACCGAGAAGTTGAACTCGCGCGGCGACTGGTAGCTGTTCGGGCTGGTCGGCTGGCCGAAGTTCGGTCCCTTCCTGTAGTTCACACCTTCAACGGGCGTTGTCGTGAAAGGGTTGAACGCCGCGAGCGTCGCATCCCCGGTCCGGCTGATCAGGGAGGTGTTGAAGCTGTCGACGCCCTGGGTGTTGAAGATGTTGACCACGACGCCACGGAAGAACACCTGCGTCTTGCTTAGGCCAGCAACGCCGTGGTTCCACGACAACGACAGGTCGGTCCGCCAGATGTTGTTGTAGTGAAACTCGCCGCGGTCGCTGACGTAGTAAGTCACGGTTGATGGCGGCGTGATGTAGCCAGGGTTGGTGACATACGGGCGGCTGTCAATCGTCATGTTGTAGTCGTAGCCCAGTCCGGAATCGAGCCGCTGCATGAATCCCAGCGTGGCATTGCCAAGCGCGTCCGGCACCGGCAGGTCATAGCTTCCCCACACCCGCACCTTGTGACGTTGATCGCCATTGGTGTAGCCCGAGGGATAGTTCCAGCTGGCCTCGCGGTACTCCGGATATTCATTAGCACTGGCGCGGGTCGCGCCGTTGGTCAGGTCTTCACCTTCCACGCTGCCACGGGCAAACGACACCATCCAGTTGCCACTCAGCCGCAGGTCCTCGGTCGCGCGGTACTCGAATTGAATGCTGGTCCCGAGGTAATTGCGCTCGACGCTGTCGGTGTTGTCGACCTGCGTCAAGTTGAACGCCGTGCCCGTCCGCGGATCGGTCACCACCCCGGTCGAGAGGTCGACGAAATTACCGTAGAAGCCGTCGTACTTGCGGTAGACCAGGTCGACGCGGACCGCGCCCTTGCCGCCGAGCTCATGGGCGAGGCCGGCCATCACCTCGTTGGTGTTCGCCGACTGGATGTCGGCACGCACGGCGGTGTTCACCCCGGGCACCGTCGGTTGGTTGCGGGTGGCGCGGCTGGTCCCGCCATTGGCGTTGAACCAGTCGAACAGCACCTGCAGCGCCTGCGGCGAGTTGAGATACGGCCCAACGCCGACGTTCACGCTCGGCCCGGCGTAAAAATAACTGAAAGAGGCCTGGCGGCCGGCCGCCGATGACGCGTCGGCAATCTGCGTGTTGAACGCGGCCACATAGTGGGCGTAGCCAAAGTTGGCGATCCACTCTCCGTCGCCAGAGACATCGTAAGTCGCCCCCAGGCGCGGGCTGAAACGCGCGTCGTTCCCCACCTGCTTGGCGCCCTGATCGAACGTGCTGTTCTTGTCGTAGCGCAGGCCGAGATTGAGCGTCAGCCGGTTGTTCATGCGCCAGACGTCGTTGAAGAAGCCCGAGTAGGTCCGCAGGTTGTTGCCCTTGGTCTCTTCAAACACTGGCAGCCACTCGACGTAGGTGGTGGTGCCGGTCTGGAACACGGGGTAGATGGTCTGGCCGTCGATGACCGCGGTGGTGGCCTGCACGCGGAAGTTGCTGGCCGACGAGTTCTGGTTGTTCTTGCGCATCTCGTTGTAGCGATCGAAGCCGCCGACGATGTCGTGTGAGCCGAGATTTTTGGTGGAAAGAAAGTAGTTCGCCTTGGCGTAGCCGTCGACGTTATTCCTCAGGTCGACCGCGTTGGGGCACACGGCGCAGAAGGTCGGCGCATTGAAGCGGGCCTGGCTGCGCGACCGATCCCAGATCGGCGTGCCCTTCAGCAGGTCCGTGAACCGCGAGCCGGTGCCGGTGGTGTTCATGGTGCGCTGCGAGTACTGGCCTTCAACGAAGAGGTTGCTCTTCAGCACGGCCTGGTAATTCCCGGCGATCAGCGCTTCGTCGATGGCGTTGTCGTACAGGCTGGCCGCGTCCATGACGGTGCTGAAGCTGTTATTGCCGCTCGCCAACGTCTTTCTGAGGTACGACACCTTCGCGGTGTTGCGCGCATTGATGGCGTAGGTCACTTTGCCTTCCCCGCGCTTGTCGTCGTCGGTCCTCGTGTAGTTGAAGCCGGTGAAGGGCGCGGTGTTGTTGGTCGAGTTCTTCTGGAACCGGCCGGCGGCGAAGTACCACAGCTTGTCCTTGACCACCGGGCCACCCAGCGTCAGTTCGTAGGCCGGGACCACCACGTCGAGGTTAGCGTCACCGGGATAGGGCGTCAGCGCCTTCCACGCATCGTTGGTGAACGAGGTGCGGAACGAGCCGCTCAGCGTGTTGCCACCCGACTTGGTGATCATGTTGACGACGCCGCCCTGGAACCGTCCGTACTCGGCCGAGATGTTGCCACTCGAGACCTTGGTTTCCTGGATGGCATCCTCGACAAACAGCGTGCGCGCCTGCCCGCGCAGGTTTTCGTTCACAGCCACGCCGTTGATCAGGTTGAGGTTGTCGTACGACAGCGCGCCCGAGATCATGATGTTGCCGCCGGGGCCGTTGTCGGTGGCGCCGGGGGACAGAAGCGTCGCGGCATTTAGGGTCCGGCCGATCGGAATCAGTTCCACCGTGGACGCCTTGATCGTGGTCGCGACGGTCGAGGTGGTCGCGGTCTCGCTGGCGCCGGCGGTCACGCTGACCACCTCAGTCAATCCACCAACGGCCAGCTTCACATTGACCGGCAACCGGTCGGCCATCTTGAGGCTGACGGTCTTCTGGGTGGTCGCGAAACCCTGGAGTTCGAAGGTCAGCGCGTACTCGCCGGCCGGCAGAAATGGCACGATGTAATCGCCGTTGGCCGACGTGACGGCTGAGCGCACGCCCTGCAACCCGGTCGATGAGGCAGTGATCGTGACGCCCGGGATGGCCAGGCCGTCCGGGTCGGTGACCTGGCCGACAATCGTACCGGTCGGGTTGCCCTGGGCGAAGGCCATGCCCGTCAGTAGTGAAAACACCACCGCCAAGATCCCGCATCGCCAACCGCCCATGACGCCCCCTTGAAAAGCCTGACCGGTAGCCACAGACCTGTTCCATGGCGCGCAAGCCGAAGGTTCATCATACGTTGAGTCCCGTCGAGGTCATCGTGATCGGCCGCCCTATTGCGGGCGACGTGGTTCAACGATCGAAAACCCGGCATCGAAGCGGTCGAGCACATCGAACAGCAGCGTCGCCGCCGACAGGTCGCCCGCCACCGTGGCCGACCCCTGCTTCACGGCTTCAGCGAGGGACTGGCGCCCGAGGGCGATCGCGTTGAACGTGTCGCGTGGCAGGGTCACCGAGGCGCCGGCATTCGCCGCTCGCGCACCCGCCACGTAGGTCAGCGCGCCGTTGCGCAGCGTCACGGCGACCTGTTCTGGCGGGCCGGTCAGCGACCAGTTCACGACCACCTCACGCGACCACGCACGCGGTCCGTTCACGTGCGTGCCGAGCACGTCGAAGACCTCGGTGGCGCGCATCGCCCGCACCATCTCGGGATCCAATGACGCGGTCCGCGGCGCGATCGGACCTTGCCGCAGCTCTTGCGCCCCGACCAGATACGCGTTCCGCCAGGTCGCGGCTTCCGAGGCGTAGCCCAACTGCTCGAAGGCGTCGGCCGCCAGGTGACGGGCCGCGGTGTTCGACGGCTCAGCATAGACGACGTGACGCACCACCTCAGCGACCCAGCGATACTCCCCTTTCGCATAGTCAGCCCGCGCCTTCGCGATCACGGCCGCCGCACCGCCGAAATACTCGACGTATTTCTTCGACGCCTCTCGCTCAGGTAAGGGATTCAAGTTCGCCGGGTTGGCGTCGTACCAGCCCAGGTACTTCTGGTAGACCGCCTTCGCATTGTGCGACAGCGTGCCGTAATAGCCGCGGGCGGCCCAGTCGTTGGCCAGGCCCGGCGGCAGCACGAGTTCTTCCGACATCTCCGCAGGGGTGTAGCCGTGGTTCATCAACCGCACGCTCTGGTCGTGGAGGTACTTGTAGAGGTCACGCTGATTCGCGAGAGCGCGCGCGACGCGCGCGTTCCCCCACGTCGGCCAGTGATGCTGCGCGATCAGCACGTCGGTGTCGGGACCGAATCGCTCGAGCGCCGCGCCCAGGGACTTCGACCAGGCGCTGGCATCGCGAACCTCGGTCCCGCGGAACGGCAGCAGGTTGTGCATGGTCTTGGTCGCGTTCTCCGCCAGATTCAGCACGCGCTGCTTCGGCAGAAACAGGTGCATCTCGGCCGGCGCTTCGGTCGCCGGCGTCAGCTGAAACACGATCGGCACGCCGTCGATGGTGTGCGTCTCAATGGTCTGCGTAACCGTCATCGTCGGCGCCCGCACCGACCGTCCCGGCGCGCCGACGCCGTCGATCTTTCCCAATCCGGCATCAACCGAGCCGCGCTCGCCGCGCGGTAATGACGTGCCGAACTGATAGGTCGCCCGCCGGCCCATGGCGTTGCCGGCGACGACGCTCTCGGCAATCACGGCGTTCATGAAACCCGCGGGCGCAATAATCGCCGTGCGCCCCGCGGTGACCTCGGCGTCGTCGGTAACCCCGCGGACGCCGCCGTAGTGATCGCTGTGGCTGTGCGTGTAGATCACTGCGACGACGGGCCGCTTCGGGCGATGCGCGAAGTACAGGTCGAGGGCCGCCCGCGCCGCAACAACGCGATGCAGGGGCTCAAGGCGCTGCGCGATCAGGTCGACACGCTCATCGTCATCCCGAACCAGCGCCTCCTCGCCATCGCCAACGAGCAGCTGACGCTCCTCGAGGCCTTCAAGCAGGCCGACAACATCCTCTTCAACGCGGTGAAGGGCATCTCCGACCTCATCACCATCCCCGGCCTCGTCAACGTCGACTTCGCCGACGTTCGCACCATCATGTCCGACCAGGGCATGGCGCTCATGGGGGCCGGCTCCGCGAATGGTCGCGACCGCGCCATCAACGCGGCCAAGCAGGCGATTTCCTCGCCGCTCCTCGAGGACACCAGCATCGACGGCGCGCAGGGCATCCTCGTCAACCTGACGGGCGGCTCGTCGATGACGCTCGTCGAGCTCCACGACTCGATCTCCCTCATCCAGGGCGCGGCCCACCCCGACGCCAACATCATCTTCGGCGCCGTCATCGACGAAACCCTCGGCGACGAGCTGCGCGTGACGGTCGTCGCGACCGGCTTCGACCGCGAGGACCTCGGCATGGTCGAGCCTGCCCGCGCGCAGGTCCACCAGCCGCAGCGTCAGGCCCAGCCCGCCGCCGAGCCGCCGCCGCCGCCGCCCGCACCCCCCGTCATGCCAGTGGCCGAGGAGTACGTCGTCGCAAAGCCCGCGCGTCAACCGCTCGCGGCCACGACGACCAGCCCGTTCGCCGCGCCGTCGACGGGCGCCGCCGCGCGTCCGACGCGTCCGTGGGAGAGTGGCGGCTACCAGGTCGGCACGCCCACAGGGGCACGGCCGCGGCCAGGAAACCCCTTCAGCTCGACAGGCGCCGAGAGCGAGTTCGGGCCGAACGGGCTCCCCTCGCGCCGCGGGCGCTGAGCGGTTCCGGGAACAAACCTCTCGAGGCCCGTGTTGCGGCCGGCTCCGGTCATGGTGTGCCATGATCGGGGTCCGTCGCTGCCCTCTGCAACGAGTAAAGAATCATGAAGCTTTACCTCACGAAGGCCCTCGGGGCCGCCGCGTTCGCTGTCGTGCTGTCTTCGAGCCACTCGGCCGAGGCCGCGCCGCCCGCCAGCCGTCCCGCCTACTGCCAGCCGACCACCCGCGCGCCGAAGATCTTCGGGCTCGGCGGCTCGACGATGGGCAGCGCGCTCGGGCCGATGCTTGACCACCTTTACGAGCCCGAGGGCGTCGACTTTTCGCGCTGGGGCAAGGCGAGCTCCGGGCTCGCGCGCCCGGACTTCCACGACTGGCCGAAAGAGGCCCCGCGCCTCATGCAAAAGCACAAGCCGGACATCGTGGTGGTCTCCCTCGGCACGAACGACTACCAGGCGATCAAGACGAAGGACGGCTGGATTCGGCAGGAGGAGACCGAGGCGTGGGAGAAGGGCTACGCGGATCGCGTCGACGCCATGCTCGACGGGCTGACCGCCGACAACAAGCAGCGCTTCATCATCTGGAGCGGGCCCTACGCCTTCAAGGGCGAGAACGCCGAGGTCCGTGCGCCGATCGTCAACCGCATCATGCGCGAGCGGGTCGCAGCCTTCGTCGCCCGTGGCGGTCGGGCCGAGTTCCTCGACGCCTACGTCGTGACGAGTGACGCCAAGGGGCGTCCGCTGTCCGAGGCTGACCTGCCAGGCCAGAAGGGCGGCAAGCAGAAGATTCGTCAGAAGGACAACATCCACCTGACGACCGAGGCCGTCCGCGCCTTCCTCGCCGACCCGGTCATCGCGCTCACCCGTCCCTGCCACGCCCCGAAGGCCGCCAAGTGACTGCCCGGCCTGCGTGACAGGCGGGTTTGAGCGATCTTGCTCAGCCATCAAGCGACATGGTCCGGGATGGTCCATTCCTGGGCATGCGAAAGGGCCGCCTATGTCGGAAAACAGAGGCCGGCCCTTGCTTGCGGACCAGTGAGCTTCCGCCTGTCGGCGTAATGGACCCGCGTCGAGGCGAGGAGCTCGCTTAGCTCCCGAGGTCAACCTCGCCTGGGTCCTCGGCCGCTGACGCCGGGAAGGTCGTAACACCGACCTTGGTCGCAAGCGTCTTGATGTGCGGCAGCGCCGCTCCGATGAGTTTGACCTGCTTGCCGATCAGCTCTGCGCTGTACTTCAATTGGCGCAGCTGGCCGACGATCGCCGGGTTAGGCCGTGACACCATCGCGGTGATCTGGCCGATCAGGTTGTTGTCGTAGAATGTCAGGAAGATGAGGTTCTGGAGGGCTCGTGCGAGCTGGGCCTTCTTTGTCGCATCGGCCGCCGCCGCTTCGATCTTTGCGGCGTCAGTCTCGAGCCGCTTGACCACTGTCGCCTGATACGCCTCTTTCTCTGCCTGAAGCTTCGCTTCTTTCTCCTGAGGGTCAGCGATCTTGTTGATCGCCTCGATCTTTGCGTTGTGCTCGTCGACCTCCTTCTTGCTCATGGCCGCGCCCCCGAGGGCCATCACAGCCTTGTCCGCCCGCCCCACGGCGAACGCTGCGTTCAAGAGGAGCATGTCGGCGTTGCCGCCGCCACCGCCGCCACTCGGAACTGCTCCGCCGAGAATTCCGCAACCAGAGATCAGAACCGCCAGCGCGGTGATGCCGCCACTCACCATTCGTGCAAATGTCATGATTTATCTCTCCAATCCCACTTGATACTCGGGCCATTGCCCAAGCATTACTTGAGACCAAGCTTGCTGGCGAACTTGCCTGCAACCTTGGGCACAAGGTCTCTTACGGCCTTGAATCCCTCAAGAAACCGCAACCGTGTGATGTCATCCGTCGAAGTTGCTTCCGGGAAGCCGGAAGTTGTCAATGTGACCTCCAGTCCCGACTTCGCGTCAGCGCCGACCCCGGCTCCTGTCACAACGAGTTGAAGCGCGGCCTTCAGAGTGTCCTGACAGACGCCTTCGTCACAGGCTCGGCCTCCGGCCAGTACGCGCACGATGACCTGCAGCGCGGCGTCGGTCGCAGGGGGCTCGATTCGTGCGTCGGTCTCGAAGGCGTTGCCGCTGGACAGCAGATCCTTGACGAGGCCTGGCACCACTCCGGTGTAAAACGGAACCGGGGTGCCTGACGCGACGAGACTCGCGAGGACCGCCCCCACGTCGACCATCGGGACGTCACCCTTGTCGACCACGGGCCCGTCGACCTGAATCCGCAGCCTGCCTGGAGGACCACCCGCGATGCGCTCGGCGATGATGATGTCACCACCGCGCGCCGCTCCAAGGGATGGGATGACGTCGAGGCCGGGCTGGAAGACCGTCTGGCCATCGACCCATCCGACGCTGCCAGAGCTGACCGGCACCAACACTTCGGCCGGTAGCCCATCCCCCCCCTCCAGTTTGCGGAAGACCCGGACGCCCGCGCCGTTGGCGAGGACGCCGGCTGGATCGGCGACGTGCATGTTGGGCGACACGGACAGCTTCACCCGATCGGGCGCGACCCGCTGCGCGAGGTTGGTGGCCACGCCGACCAGCGCGTTCTTGATGGCGATCTCCTGCCGGTCCCTGAGCGTGACTTCGAAACCATCCATGATGTCGTCGCTGAGCCGCTCCACCATCGTGGCGCTCGCGATGATCCGCCCTTGAAAGTCGACGATGTGGCCAGTGGCGGAGGCCTCGGTGATGCGCCGACGACGTGTGCTGGTGGTCCTGAGCTCGTAGCTCACAGGCGTGTCGATGTTCAGGATGACGAACCACCTCGGCAGCTTGCGTTTGCGCAGCCCCTCCTGGGTCGCGTTCGTCTGGGCGCTGACCTCGTTCAGCACGTCCTGGTAGACCGGGTTCACCGGGACGAGCGTCACGGGGGCCTTGGCGCCGAAAGAGTCCGAAAAGACCTGATTGGCCGTCAGTTCGGGAAAGGAGCTCGGGACCGACTGCACAAGGACCATCATCCCCGGCCGCGCCTGACCTCCGACGTTGCCCGGTGCCAGCTTGGACAGGCTCTGGCCCTCCGACGGCGTCCCGAGCACCATCTTGCCAACGCAGGCCCCTTCGTCACAGTGAATTACCGTGATGGCGCTCCCCTCTGGATCCGTCAATGTGTCACCCGCCCCGAGACCGGCCTTGAAGCCTCGATCGAGCAGCACGAAGTCCGGCTCCACCCGTCGGATCGTGGCGCTGATTTCCTTCATCTGGCACTCGCGCTCGACGTCGGCGACGAGATCATCCACCGCGCTGTCGAGGGCCTTGACGAAGCCAGACCGAATATCGTCCTCCGTGACAGGGGACACGTCGCGCGCGACGATGGTCGTCCGCGCCTTCGAGTAGGCGACGTCACCGGTCAGCATGTTCGTGAGGTGAACCGCAGCGGTCACGGCCGTGTAGAGGGTCGTGACCTGTCCCCCGAGCTTCTCGACCCTGTAGACGGAGGCACGCGCGACCATGAGGGACGCGACGAGGGTCGTGCGGCGATCCTTGTTCTCGAACGAGCTGGGCAGGTCGGGCAGGCGCGCGCGCATCTTCCGGGGGAGCAGATCGGCGTCCTTGACCCCGACGGCCTCGAGGAAGAGGGGATGGACGAGAGCCTCGCCTGAGGATGCGTCAGACGCACCTCGTTGAATGAAGACACCCTTGATCGGATAGGCCTTCAGCGCGTGCGAGACCCGCGGACAGAGCAGGACGACCGCGAAAGCGGCGCAGAAGCTCAGGAGCCCGCGCGACATGTTGGCGCGGGTCATCACTTGCCCTTCTTCTTGGCGCCTTTCACCGGAGCGGGCGGCTCGACACCGGTCAACTCTGTGAAGGCATGGCACTTCGGAAGACAGACAAAGACCTTGTCGCCATTGACGACTTTGTCGAAGTCAATCTGAAAGATAGGCGAATTCATGAGGTTCATCGCGATGGCGTCGTCGATGGACTCGCTGCCCTTGTAGGTGATGTTGAGCTCGACGCGTGCGTCCGACTCCGTCCGCTTGACGACGTTGCTGATATCGGCGGTGCCCTTGACCTGATTCATGAACTGCAGCCGCATCGGCACGGAGAGCCCGGTCCCGAGGAGGTTCACGGAATACTCGCGGCCGTACATCTGGCGCCGCTTCCAGTACTCCTGCACCCGCGTCGCGACCGCTGGACCGAGGAGATTCCCGACCTTCTTTCCGAGGTTGCCCTTGCACTCCTCGAAGGTTCCCCCGCTCCCCGTCTCCGTGAGGGTCTCCGAGGCGATCATCTCGCCGCCCGAGGTCGAGTAGGTCTTCACGCTGACGAGGGCGGTGCACGTCTTGTTCCCGGTGGTCTTGCTCTCGCCGGTGTTGAAGATGATGGAGTTACCGACCATGAAGAAGTCGGCAGCGGCCTCCTGACGGGCGAATTTGACGTACTTGGACAGCTCGCTTGAGTTCGACATCTGGTCGAGCGTCAGCGGCGTGCCCGAGAAGTACTTCGAGCGGAACATGTCATTGTCGAGGACCTTGAGGTCACGATCCTGAAACTCGGCCGAGAGTGCCGTGTAGACCACGCTCGAGCTTTCGGGGCTGCTCTTGGGCTGGAACTTGACGATCTCCTTGTACGAGACACGCTCTTCCGTGTTCGCCTCGACGTCGTTTCGGAATTGCGCACGCTCGCTCGAACTCGAGCGGTCCGAGGACTGCGAGGACCCCCGCATGCCGACCCCGTGGCCATGGGCCCCGACGGCTTCAGCCGACGCCGAGGCGCTCGAAGACCGGCTCGAGGCCGATCCTGATGAGTTGTCGGAGTAGGCCGACAGGCGTTCAGCGGAGAACTCGCGCACGATCTCTGCCGGCATCTCGGGGTCGCCTGGCCGCGACACAAACTCGTCCATGATGGCGAGAAGGGCAAATGAACGGGTGGTCGCCGTATTGAGCGCGATTCCGAGGTCGGAAAGAAGCGTGCGGAACTCCTTTTCGTCGAGCGTCAGGGTGATTGCGAACTCCACTTTGCCAGCGCCGTCATCCGTCGTCGTCACGGTGCTCCAGGCCCCGTTAGGGACCTGTTCCATGACCCGCTCGAACGCTTCGACGACGGCAGGATTCGAAGAAGCCTTGGCCCCGAGAATCTTGTCGAGAGCCGCGTTCAGCGCCTTCCGTTTGGCCTCTCGCGTGCCAGTTGGAAGTGACGCCGAGGCCTTCGGAAGCGCAGCGCGCCCCAGCGTCGATACGTCATCTGCGTTTGCAGGCACGGAAAACGACATCGACCCGAGCGCCGACAGTGCGGCAACGACACGACTCATATGGTGATTCAGACGCATGGTCATGACTCCTAAAAGATGTGGTGGGGAAGGACACAAGCGTGGACGGGGCGCGACGTTCAATTCGACAGGGGGCCCCAGCCAAGCACGCGGTGGTCCCGGGCCGAGAGGTAGACCACGAGGTTGCAGGCCTCGGAGCGGTAATCGAGCAGAAGGCAGTCGGGTGCCTCCTCGCCGAACTCAGGCGGGCAGGTGATGGTCCGAGCGTAGGGCGAAGCCACCAGGATGCGCCTGGCGGCCGCCGCAGTAATGCCGAGCTTCAGGTGTTGGGCCTGGCGGCACGGGTCGACGTCCGGTAGCGCCGGCTGCTCCAGCGCCGGGGCGGGCTTTACCTTGGGCTTTGAGCCACAGGCCGCCATCGAGCCGCCGAGGACGAGCGAGGCCGCCAACACGGCGGCTAGCACCCTTGGGGGTACGCGCCCTATGCCGAGTCGCGGGCGGTGCCTGTCAAGAGGACGCATTGTTGAATCTCCTGATTCCCATTGAGAGACCTGTTCTTTGCATCGATGCAAGGGTTGCAGGCATGTACTTCGTTGTTGTCGATTCTGGACGTTGTTACGCCAATGATTGCTCTCGGGCGCCATGGTTGTCAAGTCTCAAGGTAAGGTAGGTCGGACTGAGCCGGGACAGGTGTGACCAAGACAGTCCGAGTCAGTGGGACGGCCGGATGAACCGCGTCACGAAGATGGAGCCCCACTGGGGATGAGCCCGGGGGGGCGTTGCGCGCCGCCACGCACCGTGACGAACCGGCAACATGGCGGTGACGTGATCAGGTCGGCGGTAAAAATGTACTAATATCAAACGGATTGTGTTGCGGGGGGGGCAATACGACGAGCTTCCCGTTCCAGCTGGTTCTCTGCTACTGATTCTCCATGGCGCGAATCCTCATCGTGGAAGACGAGACCGACATCCGGACTGTCCTCGAGCTGGCGCTCACGCGCGCGGGGCACGAGGTCGTCCAGGCTGGCGACGGCGCGACGGCGCTCGAGTTGGCGCGCGCGCGAGGGCCTGACCTCGTGCTGCTCGACCTGATGCTGCCCGACATCAGCGGGACCGAGGTCTGTCGACAGCTCAAGCGGCTGCCTCCGACAGCGGCGGTCCCCGTCATCATGCTCACCGCGCGCGGCGAAGAGGTCGACCGCGTCGTTGGCTTCGAGCTCGGCGCGGATGACTACGTGACGAAGCCCTTCTCGGTGCGCGAGCTGATGCTGCGTGTTGACGCCGTGCTGCGCCGCGCCGCCCGTGTCACTCCGACAGCGACGGCACCCGAGCCCGCGTCCCCGACCCCGTCCGCCCGCCTCGACCGGCTGGTCTTTGGTCGTCTCGCCGTGTCTCCCGAGGCCCACCGCGCTTGGGTCGACGGTGACGAGGTCGAGCTGACCGCGCTCGAGATGCGGCTCTTGCTGACGCTGTTCGAGCGCAAGGACCGCGTGCAGAGCCGCAGCGTCCTGCTCGACGACGTCTGGGGTATCACCGCCGACATCACGACGCGCACGGTCGACACCCACGTGAAGCGCCTTCGCGAGAAGCTCGGACCCGCTGGGGACTACGTCGAGACTGTCCGGGGGGTCGGTTACCGCTTCGCCAATACGCCTGGCGGTTCGCCCCGTGAGTCCGACGAGGCATGACGTCGCGCCCCAGACTCCGAGGGCGTCTGCCCATCACGGTGACGGGGGCGAGCTGTGTCGTCTTGCTCGGGCTGCTCGCGATCGGCGCGCCGGTTCCCGGCTGGGTCGCAGGCCTTGCCACCCTGGCGCTCGCGGCCGCCTTGCTCAGGGCCGAGCGAAATGCCCGGCGAGATGCCCGCTCGCTTGAGACGCTCCGCGCCGTCGGTCGGAGGATGGCCGAACGCGCCGCCTCCGCCTCGGCTAGGCAGGTCCTGGGTATCGGGCGTCCGCCTGACCCGAGACCAGACGAAGCGCCCGTTCACGACATGCGGTCCCTCGGTTGGTCGCTCGCGGCGGTCGCGGAGAGCCTCGATGGCGCCTTGCGGAGGGTCGAGCGCGAAAACGCGACGCTCCGCGACGCCCTCGCGGGTATGGGTGAGGGCGTGCTCGTCGTCGCCGCCGACAAGCGTGTGACGCTCGCCAACCCGGCCCTCAGGGACCTCCTGATGCCGCAGGTCGACCCGGTCGGGCGGACGCCGCTCGAGTTTCTGCGCAGTGATGCGCTCGTCGCGGCCCTCGAGGAGGCCGCGGAGACAGATGAGGGCGTCGTCGAGGCGGAGCTTGAGCTCGACGGGGTCACGGCGCGCCGCCTGCTTGTCCGTTGCCACGCCCACGGAGACGTCGTCTCCGGTCAGGCTGGTGGCCAACGTCGCGGGGTCATTGCGGTCTTCATCGACGTGACCGAGCTGCGCCGTCTCGAGGGGTTGCGGAAGGAGTTCGTGGCCAACGTCTCCCACGAGCTGCGGACGCCCATCGCGGCCGTCAGCGGGGCCGCCGAGATGCTCGACGGCGAGCTCGGCCACGCCCGCGGCCCCGTTTCGGCGGGTGCCCTGAGCCCACTCGTCGGCATCATCACGCGCAACACTGCGCGCCTGGCGCGGCTTGTCGAGGACCTGCTCGACCTCTCGCGTATCGAGGCTCGCGCGGTGCGTCTCAACCTCGAGTCGCTCGCTGTCGCCCCCGTGGTCCGCCTGCTCTTCGAGAGCGTCGCGACGCGCGCCGCGCATCGAGGGCTCGTTTTGACCGCCATGATCCCCGAGGGTTTCACGCTCCGGGCCGATCGCCGCGCGCTCGAGCAGGTGCTCGGCAACCTCATCGAGAACGCCGTCAAATACGCCTCGGACCGCGCCACCGTGACCGTCAGCGCCGAGGTCCGCGGCGACGGTCGCGCGCTGCTGCGTGTCGCGGACACCGGCCCCGGCATCGAGGCCCGCCACCTCCCGCGCCTCTTCGAACGCTTCTACCGCGTCGACGTCGGGCGGTCCCGCGACGTCGGCGGGACGGGGCTCGGCCTCGCGATCGTCAAGCACCTCGTCGAGGCGATGGGTGGCACCATCGCAGTCGACAGCGCTCCGCGCCGCGGGACCTCCTTCGAGGTCGTATTGCCGCGCACCGCGACCCCCTGAGGACGGCCTCCCGTCTGGGGTTTTCCGGAAAGGTCACGGTCCTGTCACCGGATTGTCACAATGACAGGCGACCGTCCGCCCGCCTCAGGAGGTCCCGCATGAATCGCTTCGTCGCCCCCTCGTCCTCGCGTACCGCCGCGCTCCTCTCGACCGCCGCACTCACCGTCCTGCCCGCGTGCGGCAAGAAGGGTGGTGAGGTGCCGGCCCCTGCAGTCGATGCCCCCGCCGCCGCGGCTGGTGCGGGCGAGGCCGCCAGGAACGCCCCGGGCCAAGGGGGGGATGAGAAGGCTGCCGCCCCGTCGGCCGAGCCGGCCATCGTCCGCGTCGACGGCTCGAGCACCGTGTACCCGATCACCGAGGCTGTCGCGGAGGCGTTCGGCGAGGCGTCCCGCGACCTGCGGGTGACGATCGCGGTCGCAGGCACGGGCGGAGGCTTCAAGCGCTTCTGCGCGGGCGAGACCGACGTCAACAACGCCTCGCGCCCCATCAAGAAGAGTGAAATCGAGCTCTGCGCCAAGAACGGCATCGACTGGATCGAGCTGCCCGTCGCTTACGACGGCATCGCGATCACCGTGAACCCGGCGAACAGCTGGGCGAACGACATCACCACCGCCGAGCTGAAGCTGCTCTGGTCCCCCGAGGCGCAGGGCCAGATCATGAAGTGGAGTCAGGTCCGGGCGGGCTGGCCCGACCAGGAGATCCACCTGTACGGCGCGGGCACGGACTCGGGTACCTATGACTACTTCACCGAGGCCATCACCGGCAAGGAGGACGCGAGCCGCGGCGACTTCACCGCGAGCGAGGATGACAACGTCCTCGTCCAGGGCATCTCGACCGATGCGGGCGCGCTCGGCTTCTTCGGCTTTGCCTACTGGCACGAGAATCAGGGCAAGCTGAAGGCCTTGCCCGTCGACGACGGGAAGCCCGAGAATGGCGCTGGCGCCATCACGCCGTCGCCCTTGACCATCGCGGACGGCACCTACCAGCCGCTGTCGCGTCCACTCTTCATTTACGTCGCCCGGAAGGCGGTGGACCGTCCGGAGGTCCAGCGTTTCGTGGACTTCTACCTCGATCAGGCGCCGAAGCTGGTCGCGGAGGTCGGTTACATTCCGCTGCCGGGCAAGGCCTACCCGCTCGCGAAGGCGCGCGTCGCCGCCAGGACGACGGGCTCGCTGTTCGAGTCTGGCGGATCGCAGGTCGGCGTCTCGATCGAGAGCCTGCTCGAGCGTTCTGCGGGCGGGGCGGCCCCAGCCGAGCCTGCGGCGGCCCCTGCTGCGCCAGCGGACCCGGTAGCAGCGCCAGCACCCGCTCCAGCGGCAGCCCCGGCGCCTGCCGCCGCCCCGGCCGCTGGACACTGAGCCATGGCCGCGGAGACGCCTGCCAACCAGCCCGCAGTCGCCACGCCGGCGGCTCGCGGGCGCGTCGTCCTCGACGGGCCGCCGAGCCTCCGCGAGCGCCTGCTCTCGGCCGCGCTACGGTTCTGCGGGCTCTTCACGATCGGCGTCACGGTCGGCATCGTCATGATGCTCGTCGTCGAGTCGGCGGGGTTCTTCGCCGAGGTCTCACCGCTCGAGTTCCTCGGCGACACCGAGTGGACGCCGCTGCATGCCCACAAGCACTTCGGCGTCTGGCCGCTGGTCGCGGGTACGTTGCTGACGACCACGATCGCCGTGATGGTGGCGCTGCCGCTCGGTCTCGCGATCGCGGTCTACATGTCGGAGATCGCGAAGCCCCGGGTCCGGGTCTACGTCAAGCCGGTCCTCGAGGTCCTCGCGGGCATCCCGACGGTCGTCTACGGCTACTTTGCGCTCGTCTTCGTGACGCCAGCGCTCCAGACCTTCATCCCGGGGCTCGCCGGCTTCAACGCCCTCGGCCCCGGGCTCGTCATGGGCTTCATGATCCTGCCCATCATCGCGTCGCTCGCCGATGACGCGCTCCGCGCCGTGCCCGTCCATTACCGCGAGGCTGGCCTGGCACTTGGCGCCACGCGGCTC
>SXGQ01135240.1_pt1 | contig 30227 bp, 23 predicted proteins | sample 3178371 | NCBI WGS metagenome assembly SXGQ01 (sample SAMN11356859, study PRJNA531348) | freshwater metagenome | isolation source: freshwater sample F1-20 | place: China: Fuxian Lake, Yuxi | collected 2017-12-25
GCTCATGCCGCGCCGCGACGAGGTCAGCACGCACACGTTTTCGGCCGACGACGTCCCCCGCTTACGCGCGGACCTGGCCAGCATCATCGTCACCGCCGAGCGCTACCATCGCGAGAACCTGACAGCCCCGCGCACCGACACCTGCCTCTGGTGTGCCAAGCGCCACAGCTGCCCCGCCGTGGTGGGCACGGCCATGGCGATCGCCAAGGGCTACGACGCGGAGCTGCAGATTCCGGCGGAGTTCCACCCCTCGAAGGTCACCGACCCCAAGGCCATGGCAGTCATGCTGGATGCCGCCTCCGTGATGGACAAGTGGGTCCAGAGTGCCCGGCACCACTTTACCCAGGCCATGCTCAATGGCGTGGACATCCCCGGCTACGAGCTGCGGGAGAAGAAGGCCGCCCGTTCCGTGGACGACGCCATGGCGGCGTATGCGGTCGTGCGCGAGGTCATTGACCGCGACGAGTTCCTCGCTGCCTGCAGCATCTCGTTGCCCGCGCTGGAGAAGGCGTGGTGCGAGAAGGCTCCGCGCGGTCAGAAGGGCAAAGCCAAGGAGGAGCTCATCAGCAAGCTCATCGAAGTCGGGGCCCTCAAGCAGGGTGCGCCGAGCCATTATCTGGGGAGGGTCAAGAAATGAACGCCACCCCCGAAGCCCCGTTCCTGGTTACCGATGCCGCCCGCGAGGGCGACGGGATCGGTCCCGACCTGATCGTGGTGCGCCGGGCGCATGACAACATCGGCATCGAGGTCCGGATCGACTGGCAGGCGCTGGAGATCCTGTGCGAGGACAAGCATCAGGCCTACCTCACCATCGAGGGCCTGCGCAATCTGGCGCGGGCGGTGGGCAAGCGGTGCTGGGGCCGGTTCGGCCGCAAATGGAAACGGAGCGCCGAACAATGAACACTTTCCCTGCGCAACGAAGCATCAACTCGGGACGGTTACGGTTGCCCCCGGGTGGTTGTCTGGGCCGTTGCGCTTGGACCCCGGCTCGGCGTGTGCCGATGTCCGGGGAGACTTTATAGGCAGGCCATGAGACTTGAACTAATGACTCTGCAGGGCCCCCTGATTCGGACCCAGCACATGGTCGTCTCCCGCTTTGATGACGGCCGGGCACCGCTAGGGTTCGAGTTTGGGAGACCCTCAAAGAACTCTTGGGTGGCGCTCCGCCTGAGCGACTCTCCTCAGGGGGACTACGCCTGGGCCTCCGCTTGGGAGGCACCCGCCTCTTCGCTGGAGGATTTTGACATCACCCGTGACTGGGTGTCGCAGTGGGCCCATCGCCGGGCCCTCGACTTGCAGCGGCAAGCGTGCTTAGAACAGCGGCCTGAGCTGCTGCCGTTGGCGGACGCCTACCTCAATTTTTCACCGAACGGTGAAATGCCAGAAAACAGTAAAACCAAAAACACAAAACACACATGAGCAAAGTATCATTCGCCACCCCCGTCGCCCCGCTGGAAGAGACTCCGGTCGCGGCTCCCGTCACCACCGCGGTCGTTCCCACGGCCACGCACGCTGTGGCTCCCTACGACCCGAACGGGGTCTCCGGCGAGATTGACCGTCGCGACCTCAACATGCCGCGCCTCGCCCTCGTGCAGAGCGTCGGCCCGATGAGCGAGTCGTTCAAGCCGGGGCAGATCGTCCTCAACAAGGAAACCGTGCTGACCGATGGCGAGAAGCCCATCGTCCTCAGCGTCATCAACATCCGCAAGAGCTTCGTCGAGAACCTCCCCTACACGGAGGATGGTCCGGCGCCGAAGCGCGTCAACACGTTGGAGGAGGTCCGTGCGCTCGGCGGCACGATCGAGTATGCCGGCGACGAGCCGCCCTCCTGGATCCCCGTGGCCGACGCCCTCGTGCGCGTGGAGTCGGAGACTGACAATCCGGCGTTCCCGTTCGAGCACAACGGCAAGTTCTATGCGGCCGCCCTCTGGACGCTTCGCAAGACCAGCTACACCCGCGCCGCGAAGAACATCTTCACGGCCACGCAGTTCGCCCTCAAGGGCAAGCCGCTGTGCATCGGTCGCTGGACGCTCTCGACCAAGCGCGAGAAGATCGGCCAGAACTTCGTCTACGTCCCCATCCTGCGGCAGGTCGGCAAATTCGACGCGCCGTTCGTGGACTGGGTGAAGGAGATGGGTCTCGGCGCCTAACCCTCAACGGGAGCGCCCTGTAATGGGGCGCTCCCTTTTTCATTCCATGAGTGCCTACGCCATTCTGGACCGCGAGGATCCGATTCCTACCACGGACCCTGACAAGCTCGCCGAGGCCAATCGCCTGCGCGAGGACTGGGACCGGGTCACCGACGCCACCCGTCGCCTCTGCGCCCTGAAACCCGAGCACGAGCACAGCTATCTGCGGCAGCGCACGCAGGCCCGGCAGCAGCTGTGCCAGAAACTCGACGCCCTGCTATGACCTTCGAGCTTGAGCGGGTCGAGCCCAACCAGTTCTGGCGTTACGTGGGACCGCCGCCCGGCATCCACGGTTCCGTGCACAAGGTCCTTCGGGCCGACGTCCATGAGATCGTAACCTGGGAGTGGGTCCGACACTTCGACGAGAAGTATCAGGGCCACTCCTGGATGGGCGATCAGGAGACGTTCCTCAAGCACTTCAAACCCGCCTGACATGGGCAAACCGTTTCAAGAAGAAGGGCTGACCATCACGTTGGAGTCGGGGAGCATCCTCGACCTGTATGACGGTCCGCCCTTCACCCGCAAGCCGACCTGCGACCTGCTGCTCTGCGGCGCGTTGCGGCGGTTTTACCGTTACTGCCCGGAGGATCTTTATTGGAGAGAAGAACAGTGGGCTTGGGTCGACCGACGCGGGCAATTGATCCGGGGCGTCTCGATCATGGATCGGCTCAAAGAGATGGGCCTGAACGCGGAGCAGCGGCTCGCTGCAAGAAACCACGTTGAGAAGTTCCACCGCATCCACGTCGTCCCGCACCGCTACGAGGGAGTCAAATTCTGGGTGCCCCACAATCCTCGTGAAGTAGCCTTGGCCATAGGCTACGTTGGCGCGGGGACCGATCTTTCCCATCTACTATGAAACCCGTGTTCGAAGTGCTGGTTCCGTTCGAGAAGGGCAACCTCCACCGTGTCGCTGTCACCCTGTATCGAAGTCGGGCGGACATGGTGCGGGCGATGCGTCGTGAAGGGCACAAGAATGCGGCCGAGGCGGACGCTAGCTGTTTCCAGCACAACTGTCTCACCTTCTTCGATAACCGGGTCGCGCATATGCATTTTTGCATGGACCGCCTGACCGCCGGCAACATCGCGCACGAGTGTTTCCACACGGTTTACCATCGCATGCGCTTGCTTGGCATGCCGCCCGAGCACGAGGACTACGAGGAGCGGCTCGCCACTGAGATGGGCGAGCTGGTCGACGCACTGATGCGGCTGCTGCACGAGCGCAAAATCGCGGTGATGGCGTGATCATTCCGGCCACCGCAGACCCTCGCAATCCTGTTCATCCATCCAGCATACCGCAGCCGGGAGCTTGGCTTTGGTAGGCAGGTGGCAAAAGCAACCCATTGGAATACCCTCACCAAGCCACTCAGGACTCAAAGGGTCTCCGCAGGTCTTACGTGAAGCGCAGTAGATCGGACACTTCCGGCAAGCGGCGAGCCGCTGTTCGGTGATGCGAGGATCTTGGGTCTTGCCGAGGCTCCTCCACCACGTCACGAACATCCCCTTGGCTCTGTGGAACAGATCGCCCCAGGATCCGTGTCTCCATTCGAACCGTAGTGCGGCGACGAGGGCGGCGAGCATGGTGGGACCGTAGCGTCGGGTGCTTGGGTGGGCAAGCTGAACTTCGCCCCTTTCCGAATGTTCTCTTGGGCCCACAGCGGCTGTAAGTTCATGTAGTGGAAGCAGAGCCTCTGTTGCTCCGGATCCGTCAGATCGAAGGATGCGCATGGCCGGATGTGGTCGACGTGCCATCCGTAGCGGCCTTGGTTCTCCCACGTCATCCCCGGTTTGAACTGAGCTTCGAGATGGGCTCTCAGCTCCTCGACCGTGCAGCCCAGCAGCTCCAGGGTTCGGGCGGATTTGCAGGTGCCTTTGAGTGCGTCTCGGAGTCGACCGCGGAGATTACGAACGAGCTTGAAGGCGTGGTCGGTTTGGCTGCGGCGTTGCTCGTAGATCCTCCGCCACTTCTTCGACTCCGGTCGCTGATGATAGGCCCGCTGCCGCTCTTTGTATTCAGGGCGTTGCTTGTAGGCCCGCTGCCGCTCCTTATTCTCCGGGCGCTGGTAGTAGTCGCGGACATAGGCGCCTGCACACACCTTGCACCAACTTCTACGGCCGAACTTACCCTCCTTCTTCCGATCGAACGCCTCTAGTGCCTTTTCTACCCCACATTTCGTGCAGGCCTTGACTGTGGGAGCCGCCTCAGCAACAATGCCGGCAGCCGGATCGGTCATATCGTTCATGATCTGGTTCGGTTAGCGCTTTCAGGAGGTGCAAACTCCCGTCAGCGCGCCCACTTTACCGTTCAAGACTTCCTTGTCAAGGGCCTTGACGGCATCCGGTCCCTCTGTCAAGTTCCCCTCGTGTCCGACAAACCTAACGCAGCTGGCATGCGAGTTGGTGCTGGATTCCCCAGCAATCCGATTCCGGAGTTTCCTTCGCTGCCTCGGACGTTGATCGAGCGATTTCCCGAGCTTCAGGCCTATGAACTTGCCGTCAAAAAATGGACCGAAGAGCTGACTGTTGTGCTCCGCAATACTCGCTAGACCTATGCTTTCCTCCACCAGCCTTTTCAAATACGAGCCGATCCGGCAGTTTCGCGCCGACGAGTCGGGTTTCTTCGCCGACGAAGCGCGCCGCCGGAACGCGGAGACCCAGAGGGCGGTGGGGTCTGCGGCCGCCAAGGCGGCTGTCCCTACTACCGACGAGCCCAAGCTGTTGCGCACCGAGCGCACCCCCGAACTCAGTTCCGCGTTCAAGGGCTTGTTTGACCCTTTGCAGTCCGCCGTGAAGTCTCAGGTAGACTTCACCAAGCAGCTTCAGAGCCAGCAGGCCATGATCAACCCTCGGCTTCAGGCCTCCATGCTGGAGGACGTGGGACGTGTCACCACTGACTTGGGCGACGCCGAGCAGACTTACGGTCGGCTGCAGCAGCAGGGTAGTGAGGCCATCGCCGCTCGGCAGGCTGAAGCCAAGCGAGAGGCTATGGGCGTTGTGGAGAGGCAGATGGCCTCGCGATCCGGGCTCGGTGCGGGGTCGGAGATGGCTAAGATCATTGCGGATCGGGTCGCCGCGGCGAGTATTCCAGCTGCGTTGCAGCAGGTTCAGTTCAGCGCGGACCTAGCCGATCGGATTGCTCGTCAACGAGCTGCCTCCATTGGCCAGCGACAAGGCTTGCTCTCCCAAGGCTACGGCTTTTTCCGAGATCAGATGACCGATGCGCTGCGGCCAATCAGCGGGGCTTTGAACCTCCTCGGCCAAGCCGGTTCTGTTGACCGGGCTTTGAACATCTACGGTTTCGGAGGCGAGACGGGTCAGACTCCATATTCGCTTCCCGTTTACGCGCAGAGAACCTCGACTCCGTCGGTGAGGTATCCCCAGCCCTACGTTCCCCCGGCTCCCGTGAGCCGCATTAACAACCCACCTCCCCCGCAGGACGAGACGGAGAAGGTTGCCCGACCTACAGCCCCTGAAGGTTTTCGGATGGATCCGGCGTCCTGGACCCTCTACCTGGCCGACCAAGCGCAACGCAAGGCGTTGCAGGATCAGGAGCTTGAGCGGGCTCGGGCACGAGCACGGCAGGAACAGGCGCGTCGCTGGGCCGCAGACAATCCTCAATTTGCCGAGGAAGACGCTTACTTCAACTCACTAGCCTGACATGCAATTTTACTCTGCAGATGATTACGGAGCGTATGGCCGAGCCAAAGAGGAGTCGACCCAGAGAGAGGCCAACCGCTTCTTCGCGCTAGCTCAAGCCGACGCTGCTGCCCGGGAACGCGCCGTCGCCTCGGCCAACGAGGCGGATCGCTTCGCCTTCCAAGCCGCGGCCCGGGACGCCCAACTCATGGAGGACCGCAACCGGTTCCAGTTGCAGCAAGCCCTCCAGGAACGCGATCGTGAAGAGCGGCGCGGGGATGTCCTGTTCAACCGCCGGCTGATGCTTGGTCAGGAGGGCCGGGAGCAGGCCAGACTCAATCTGGCGGAGCGACGCTTCAAGGCGGACGAGGATGCTTTCAACAAGCAGCTTGAGTTGGACCGCCAGTTGGAAGGCCAAGAGGGTGAAGCTCTTGCTCAGCGCTACATGGAGATCGTTCCACAGCTTAAGTCTATTGATGAGCAGATGGAAGGGCTGCGGGACACGGACGAGCTGCGTCGCAAGGAAGCCGTGGAACTCGGACTGATAGTTGGGCCGAAAGGCTTTGATGTCCCGTCTGCAATGGTTGACATTGCCAAGCAGCAGGCGCTGCGAGCGAAGGCTTCCGAGTTTAACAACGAGCTCAAGCGCATTGCTGAGTTGCAGAAGGCAGCCAAGGATAAGCAAACTCTGCTGTTGCGGGATAAATACAACCTTGACCGGTCTGCAGGTCGCATGGGGGCAGTTCTTACCGAGCGCGGCTTAGAGGGCCGCGGCAGGATAATCCCGTTCCCACAGGTGCCTGCTTCTGCCGTTGGCAGCGGCCTGCCTGTGACTGTTATCGACCGTGTCGACGGCGGGGGACTTGGACCTGTCCCCGGCGCTACCCCCCGTAGCGCCACTCCCCCGCCTGCGGCTCGTCAGACCGACGAAGAGTTCGGACCTCCCGCACCCGTTTCGCCTATTGTTGCTCGGCAGTCTGCGACACAGGGGCGACCTTCCCCTGCTCGTCAGCAGATCGAGGCTCTGGGTCCGATGACAGATGAGACTTTTCGAACAGCTCTGGCTCGGCTTACACCGGCCGAGCGCAATGATGCCTATCGCACTATTCGAGCGCTTACATTCAAATCACTCGGGCTCAACCCCTACTCGGAGCAACTGAGGATTGGGGAAAGCCGTCTATTTAGGAACCCTGACTCCTACATGTTGGATCTGGCCCAGACTCCTGAGTTCACCACGTATTGGAAATCTATGGATCCAGAGGAGAAAGCCAGAATCCTTCAGGCTGCTCTGATTGAAGCTGATACTGGCGGTGCTGGTCGCTACTCTCGTTTTGGCATTGACCTTCCGTCCTATGGGCCGGCAGGCTCTGCGCAACGCTTCGAGTAGCCATGCCTCAACTTTTTAACATTCCCGAATACGGGCTGGTCAGCTACCCCGACGACGCCACACCCGACGAGATCCAGGCGCACATCGACCAGTATTTTGCTCCCCGGGTAGAACAGATATTTACCGACCGCGCCGACCGGATCGAGCGTGGCCGGCAAGCGGAGGGCTACGAGCCGCCCTCCGCGATCCGTTCTGCCGCCGAGTCCATTGGTGGCGCCATTGCCCAGTTACCTAGTCGTCTCGGGCGCGATCTCCCCCTCGACATCGCTTCCGGCATTGTGGCAGTCCCCGAGGCCGCAGTCGGTTTGGCCGACATCCCTACCGGGGGCCGGGCCGGCCGACTCGCCGAGGATCTGGGCGTCGACTTCAAGGGCACCAAGAGCTACTTCGAATCGTTGCAGAGCCCTGAGCGGCAGGAGGAGCGTCAACGCATCCAAGCCGCCGAGGGGTGGAAGGACACGGCGTTACAGATCGCGCAGTCCCCCGGCACGGTGCTCGGGGCGGTGGCCTCGTCCCTCCCGCTGATGGGAAGCGGAGCTGCGGTGGCCAGTAAAGTCACCCAATGGGCCCCCAAGCTCGGAGCCCTCGGCACGGCTCTCTCCAAAGTTCCTGCCCCTGCCATCGGCGAAGGCCTCGTCGCGGCCGGTTCTGCTGCGGAACAGATCCGGCAACAGACCCCGGACCGCCTGCTCACCCCGACCCAGTCCGCATTGGCCGCCGCTACCGGCGTCGCCACCGGCGGCCTTGGTGTCTTGGGCGGCAAGGCTGCCGCCAAGCTGGGTGTCGACGACATCGACGCGATCATGAGCGGGGCGATGCCGGTGAACCAGAAGGGCAGCGTGTTGGCATCCGTGCTCAAGGGCGCCCTGACGGAAGGCGTGCTGGAGGAGCTGCCCCAGTCCGTCAGCGAACAGTTTTTCCAGAACGTGGCGCTCGGTCGCCCGCGCGATGAGGCTTTGGCCGAGGCGGCGGTGTTGGGCCTCCTGGCCGGCTCCATCACCGGTGGCGCCCTGCAACCCTATCTGATCAACGAGGCCCGGCGAACCAAGGCCGCGCAGGATCTGTTGACTCAACGGCAGCAGGTCCAGGACAACCTGGCCAAGATCAGAGACGATGCGGAAAAGCTCCGCCAGCGCAGCGGTGCCCTGCCGCCCACGTTACCCGCTTCCCCCACCCCCTCTGCGCCGACAACGGCGACACGCGGCCCGACCGGAGCACCGGCACCGACGGTGGACGCACCGTTGGCGGGGGAGTCTCCTTTGCCGCCGTCGGCTCCGGCCGCTCCTGCCGCTCCGCCAACGGCAGACACCGGCACTCCGTTCGACGTGATCGAACGGATGACTCAGGATGAATATGCAGACTGGATTGCCAGAGGGGGTGGAAATGTCAACGGACAAGGGGCGATTTACAAGGAGTTGGTAAAGCGCCCTGAGTTTCGCGGTGGCCGTTCCGCATCCACTTCGGATTTGACGGAAGCAAGCCGCCTCCTGCGGGCGCTGGAAAACACCGAGGGCTTTTCAGACTCCTCAGAGGGGTGGACGTTTCGCCGCTTCGGGGATGACAAGACCAAGAACCCGGATGGGACTAGGTCCAAGGCCTACCTCACTCTCGATAACTGGAAAAGCCTGACTCCGGAGGCTCTTAAAGCGCTTGCCAATGAGCTTGAGGTTGCCGGCTATCAAGGGCAGCTAAAAGTTCCGGGAGCAGTTCCGTTCGGGGCGTGGCGACTCGCGGAAGGCTTTGACAACGTGGTGGCCCATGGTCGAACGCCAAAAGACGTGGAGCTGTTTGCCGAAATTGCGGGACGCCTGTTCCCAAAGGCGAAGCTCTCATACGGGCTTGACCCAAAGGGAACCTCTCACACGGACGCCTTGGCATCAGCGGCAAACAAAAGCCGGATTGCCCTTAAGACCGGGAAGGGGTCAGTCCCATTTACACCGTTGCCCAGACAGTTTTTTACCCCCGCCCCACAACCCCCTTCGGAGTCCAAGGCCTCTGTCCCGGTGATGATTACCAGGCAAATGGAGGCAGACCTTCGTAACCTCGGGTATCCCCAGAGCGCGATCGATGCAATGCGGCCCCAAGAGGCGGGCGACATCTTGGCTCAGAAGCGAGCGTTCAAATCCCCTCCCCCCTCCGGCAGTGCCCTGAAGGCTACCTTGGACCTTGCGTTCGCCGAGATGGACGCCGCGGAACAGAAGGAGCTCGACGATCTGCGGGCCAAGCGGGATTCGGGCAAAATTCTTACCGCCAAGGAACGGCGTTCACTCCAAGTTCTGGAGGAACGACGAGCCCGTGATGCAGCGGAAGCTGCCGCGGCCGCACAACCCCCAACCCCAACCCCCGCACCCCAACCAAGGGTTACTACGCTCCCTGCGGAGCTGTCCAAAGCCAAGCCCCGCTACAGCTACGGGGAGAAACTTTTTCTGCCCACGTTCGCTTCTGACATCGACTTGGCGCTCTACATTGTGGCGCAGAAGACCCCCAGCAAGCGGGATGCAGACTATCTGAAGTTTCTGGTTGACTCGCTCGGGCTTTCGGAGAAGGAAGTGCGTGCTCTCGGCACTCGGCTCCGCAACGACGTGATCAAGCCGCTTGCGGCCCGGGCTGAGGGCGGCACGGCCGCTAAGCCGGCCACGCTGTCGATCCCCCCGTTCTATTCAGCCAAACCTCCAACCCCCGCACCCAATGCCCCTGCAGCAGTCCGCCAGCAACCCGGCGTTCCAGTCCAACCTGCGCAAGCTCCTCAAGGAGGGGTATCCCCGGAAGCAGGCGCTGGCGATCGCGCTGTCGGTGCAAAAGCGAAACGCGGTAAGGCGAAGGAAGCAGTAGCTCCGGAGGTTGATGCAGACGCTATCGTTGAGAATTCGCTCGATCAGCCTGGCCGCTACCTGACGGAAACGCCTGAGTTCAAACAAGCAGTCTTTCGCCTCTTTCTTAAAAAGGCGGCTGCGGCGGGAATCTCAGACCTCCGGAGGCTATCGAGTTTCTACAGAACCTCCGGACTCTCCTCGTCGGAAGGGGGCTCCTCGTTGTCCGCCTACCTTGCCTCCGCGGACGCGACTGGTCGCACTTTTGGCTCGAACCCCTCGAACGGCATTGCTTGGGAGTTCAAAATAGGGCGAGAGGTTATCCCCGTGACGTGGGGGGATTTGGTGGATGCGGGAATTGCTCAGAGGAATTCGGACGGAACAGTGTCGGGATCTAATTTCGTCGCCCCCGCGCAGCCGGCCCCGGATCAATCCGGTGCGGTCGCCGAAATGATCCCTGTCGCGCAGCCGGCACCCGTGCAACCAGTCGCGCAGCCGGCACCCGTGCAACCAGTCGCGCAGCCGGCACCCGAGCAGCCGGCGAGAGCTGTTCAGACCGTCTTGGATAGCTGGCTCAAGGAGCTGGGCGAAACCAAGAAGGTGGGTGACCGCCGCAGTCTCTGGAGGGTCTTCCTAGACAAGTCCTCCTCACTCGACCCGGCCGAACGCGAAGCCGCGGGTCGGCTTCGTTCTGACTACGATTTCGATTCGAAGACGGGGACGGTTAAGGTGAAAGCGGTCACTCCGGCACCCGCGCAGCCAGTCGCGCAGCCGGCACCCGCGACCCCCCTCTCAGAGGCCGAGGCCCTAATCCAAGCATCGCTGGCCAGTCCCTCGGTATCCGCGGAGGACCGCAGGGTAGTCGAGAGCTTGGTGACCTACCTCAAGGAGAACCCCATCCCGGGAGTCTCCGAGCAGACGACTTTGGCCAATGTGGCCAGAGCGGTGGCGGTCTTTGCCTCGGGCGGCATGGAGGTGTTGCAGCAACAGGTCGCGCAGGCTTTCGGGTTACCTCCGCTGCAGAAGGTGGCGCTCAGCGCGCTTTCGTTCCCGGGCCAGATCAAGACGGGCGGCCTTTACTATGGTCGCACGCCGGAGGGTGTCCGCACTCTTTTCGTTGACCTGTTCGCGCTGGCCTCGACCCACCGCTGGGAGAACCCCAAGCATCAGGCCCGACTCAACCAGATCGTGCTCGAGGAGCTGTGGCACCCGATCATCCGCGACGCGATGCGGGACACCAACCTTGCGCAGAACATCTGGGACGAGATGCCGGCCAACTTGCGCGACAAGATGGTTGCCGCCTGGGGTGCGCAGAACGATCCGGACAAGGTGAGTCTGGTGGCGGAAGAGTATACCCGGGCGTTGCTGCAAAAATTCGGCAAGCTGGAGCCAGCCACCGAGGATGCCTTGATGAAGGTCACGGAGGAGCTGACCAATCCGAACAACAGCGCGGAGCTGGTGGCCGCCATCCTGGGCGAGTCGCCGAAGCTCCAGAAGTTTTCCAAGGCGCTCCCCACCTCGTTCCCCCAGAAACTGCTCGGCCTTTTTACCGATCTCAAAAATCGGTTCCTCGGCAAGTCGGCTCCGGCAACCCCGGCGCTGGTGAAGGTGTTCGATGTCGCCATGGCCCAGGCTCTGAAAGAGGCCAAAGTCGGGGCGCCCAAAACCAAGACGGTGCGGGTTCCTGGCAAGGGGAAGATCCAGGTGGCGGCCGCGCCGGCTCCGGCTCCGGTCACGGCGGCAGAGCCCAAAGCCAAGCGCGGCGGCGGCCGGTATGCCAAAGACGCTGACGTGGCCGCAATCAAGGCCGACGTTTCTCAGCAGAAGCTGATCCGGTTTGCCTCGGAGATGACCCGGCTGGAGCGGATGTTTCTGGAGCGAAACCCCAAGCTCTTCGAGAAGTTTCAGCAGGCCCTAAGCCAGGACGTGCTCCGGGATCTGCCGGAGCAGGGTCAGGCCGCCGATGATTTCTACAGCGCCTTGGCCCGGGAGACGGAAAAGATGCTGGCCTCGGTCACTCCGGAAACGCAGGAGCTGCCGCCGAAGTTTGTGCCGCGGCTCAAGCAGATTCGGGAGACCAAAGGCCGGATCGCCTCTGAGGCCACGTCGCTGGAAGCCCTGCAAGAGCAGGGCGGCGTCATCCCCGAAGGATCGGAAGATGTCCGGGTTGGCGCCAACGAGGGCTTCAGCTGGATGATGTTCCGGCTCGCGCAGCTGGCTGCGGCCGAGCGCATGGCTGGAGGTCCGAAGTCCGCGCTGGCGTTGGCCGTCCTGAACGCCATCCGTTCCGTGCGGGATGGCGGCATCACGGACGCCAAAGCCTTCTCCCCGGAGTTCAAGATCACGCTGGGCATGCGCCAGCTGACGCTGCTGCAGGCGGCCGAGGAACTCGGGCTCCCTCCGCTGCCGACCCCTGGGGCCGGAGCGGTGGCCACCCGCGGGTCCCTTGAAGCGTGGAACCAGCAGGTGCGGCAGGCTTTTGAGGCACGCCCTCAGACCCGTGTGATTGATGAGTGGCTCCGTTTACGGCGCCGGGAACTCTCGTTGGAAGGGATGCCCGAGGCGGATCGCGAAGCGCTCTTCGCCCGGCTCAGCGCGGTCAGCCGGGCTTTGGACCGGCGTGATCAGGAGTTGCTCACGTTGCTGGAGAACGATGCCATCGAGGGCGTTCGCCTCGATGTCCGCTACTCTTTGCCGGTGGCTCAGGGTGACGTCACCGAGACTCCGGAATTCAAGGCCTGGTTCAAGGACAGCAAGGTGGTGGACAAGGACGGGAAGCCGCGAGTGATGTATCACGGGAGTAAGTCCCGAGACCTTTCCGTTTTCGACCCTGACTTTTTCCAGAAGAACGAGGCCCATCGGGGTGGAGAAGGTTTTTATTTTGCCCCGAGTTTCGGGGCGGCTGAGTCGTATACGATCGCTCCGGATCCCTCTGCGGAATATGGCTATAGCACCAGTCCGGACAGAGTCATTGCGGTTTACCTGAAGCTGACGAACCCGGCCCCAGAGGAGTTGGTTCGAGATTGGCACCAAAGAATTTTTGAGGCGGAGCGCTCGGCTTCTTCTCGCTCTGAAGCCAATCGAGTCGTTCGCGGATTGGCTCGCGAGATGCGTGCGGACCTTCAGGGCAAAGGTTACGACGGGTTTGTCAACGTAGGCCGTCTGCCTAATAATCCGGCAGAGGTCGTGGTTTTCGAGCCCACCCAAATCAAATCCGCCACCGGCAATCGCGGCACTTTTGATCCGACCAATCCGGACATCCGCTACTCCCTGCCGGTGGCTCAGGGGGATGAGGAGTATCTCCGGCTGGCCCAGGATCCGGTCGGCAATCGGGAGGCTTTGCAGCGGATGGTGGATGAGGCGGCCAAGGCGGCGGGGTATACGGTGGGTCCGGTTTGGCATGGGACCAATTCTTCGTTTACGGATTTCATCAACGGAGACGACGGTGCTATCTGGTTTGCCCGAGATCGCGGGGAGGCCGCCGGCTACTCCCGCATCCCGGGATACTTGAAGCGATTGTTCCGAGCCATTGAAGGGGACTCCGATCCCGAGGCCGTGAGGATGAACCTAGATGCAGTCTCTAGATTGGAGCGAGAGCTTCGTTCTGCGGCCCCGTTGGCGGATCAGGATATGTTGAAGGAAAATCGGATCGTGCTTCCGGTTTTTCTGAAACCCAAGCGCGGCTCTTTTTACGATAGCGGGGCGGAATACGTGGCCATCAAGGACCCCGAGTTGGCGAAATCCGCCGCCCCCGTCACCTACGACGACAACGGCAACGTCATTCCGCTCTCCCAACGGTTCCAGCCTGCCGAGCCGGACATCCGCTACTCCCTGCCGGTGGCTCAGGGCGACGAGGAGTATCTCCGGCTGGCCCAGGATCCGGTCGGCAATCGGGAGGCTTTGCAGCGGATGGTGGATGAGGCGGCGAGGGAGGCGGGGTATACACTTGAGCGATGGCACTCGACGGACACGTCGAAGAACATCACGGAGTTTAGTCCCGGCAGAGGGCATTTCGGCACCCGGAACCAAGCGGAGCAGCATGCCGCAGGCAGCCTGTCTGGGGATTTCAGAACCATGCGGGTGTTCTTGAGAGCCGACAACCTGAAGCGGGTCGATGACCTGAAGCTGGGCTGGCGGGAGGAAGCAACTAAAGCGTTGTCGGAAGGCTACTCTGGTCTGGTCTATGAGAACCGGTTTGAGCCGGATGCTCCAGTGAGCGATCGCTTCAAGGATTTTCAAAAGAACTACTCCCAATATCGAGCCGAAGCGGCGTCTGATGCGCCGTTCGAATCGTTAAGTGCGGGTGGGAAACTAGCCCGCTGGATGAGCGTGAGGGATATGTGGTTGGGTGAAGCCAATCAGGCGGTGCGGGCCGGTCTGGTGGCGGATTCGATGGTTATGGTTGACCCAAACGCGATCAAATCCGCCGACCCCGTCACCTACGACGACAACGGCAACGTCATCCCGCTTTCCCAACGGTTCCAGCCCACCGAGCCGGACATCCGCTACTCCCTGCCGGTGGCTCAGGGCGACGAGGACCTCGGTGCCGCGGAGACCCGGTTGAGGGGTGCGTTTACCCGGATCCTGGATCAGGTGCTGCTGCCGGCCCGGGAACGGGACGAGGACCTGTATACGAACACCCTGTATCAGGCGGCCCGGACGCGGCTCAAGGAGCTGGAGCGAAAGGTCGACGACTATCAGCTGTCCGTGGGACAGGATCCGGTGTCGCTGGCTTCGGACGAGTTTGAGGACATCGTCTCCAGCGCGGAGTTCCAGAACTCGATCAGCAGCCTGTCCACCGGGTTGTTGGGCCGCCTTGGCAGCCTGATGCAGGATCGGGCCAACGTGCTCGAAGAGCGCGCCGCCCGGCAGCTGGCCAGCGACATGGTCCGGCTGGAGGACGCCCAAGCCCTGCTGGAGTTCTGGCAGACCGTGGACCAGACCGCGCCCGGAGTTGCGGCCATCGTCAAGCGCCTGCAGAACAAGGCGGAGAAGCTGGCCAACGCCGTCAAGGATCCGCCTGCGGACCGGCTGGAGCGGGCGATGCAGATCAAACGCTCCGAGGACACCAAGATCGACCGTGCCGCCGCGGCCCGGGCCCAGAGCGGCCCGCTGCTCGAGTGGTTGCGCAGCGCCGGTTCGGCGGAAATCTTGGACGTGCTGGATGATCCCCGCAGCCTGCCGAATTTGGATGAGCTGATTCCGGCAGCGGCCGCAGCAGCCGCTCCCCGTAGCAGCGGTGTCGCCGAGTCGGAAATCCCCAAGATCACGCCCGCCTACTCTCTGGCGGGTCTGCTGGGCCGGGCGCTCGATGCTTTCACCGCCTCCGGTGCCGGGGGTCTGGGGCTCCGGCGGCTGTTGGACGGTTTCGATCGGCAGCGCCGGGCAGCCAATGCCGCCCTCGCCTCGAAAGAGGCCCAGGCGCTGGCCCGGGAAATTGTCCAGATCTCCCAGGAGATCAAGCAGGTCCACGCCAATTTGGGCCAAGGTCGCCTCGATTTGCGCGCGGTGCTTCGCACCATTGATGGGAGGACCAATGAGAGCGCAAGCATGCGCTTCACCCGCAAGGAGCTGCAGGAGCTCGCCAACCTCGACGAGGCTGCCGAGCAGTCCGCCCTGCAGCTGGTTTCCTTGATCCAGGATAACCGGAATCCGGCGTTGGCAGGTGCGGTGCTGGATTTGCTGGCCCGCCCGTCCAAGGGAGCCGCTTCCCCCAATGAGAGCGCGGAACGTGTCCCCTCCACGGCCGAGCTGGCCAAGCTGCTGGCGAAGGAGATGGGCCTGAGCGAGAACACGCTCAGTGTTTTGCTGGGCGCCATGGCGAAATCCAACCCGGTGCGCGAGGCCTTCAGCGCCTTGGTGGACCGGAAGCTCGGGGTCCCCCTGATCTACGAGCTCAACTATCTCGAGTCGGCGACCAAGGCCTTCAACGAGGCGGCGGAGAAGTTCCGGGCTACGCCAGCGGCGGAGGATGCCAAGAAGGAATTCCAGGCCGCTTTGGATGCCCGTGACGCGGCGATCAACCGCGTGCTTGTGCCGCTACGGAACCGGCTTCAGAGCCAGGGTGCCAATGTGCGTGGGCTCGAGAGCCGGCTGCTGGCCAAGCTCATCCAGCAGCGCACGCTGCAGATGACCGCCGAGGCCTTCGAGACCATCGCGTCCGATCCGGAGTTCAACCGGGCCCGCTTCAACATCGAGTCGGCGACGGCGCAGGACTATTCGCTTTACCGGCTCATCAAGCCTACCAACGATGGGTTCTCCTTCGCGGCCTTCGGGCTGCGGGATCCCAAAACCGGGGAGCTCATTCCGAAGACCGGGGCGGAGAGCTTTGCCTGGACTCCCAAAGACCTTGAGTCCGGCAAGGTGGAGCAGCTGCGCAACTACTTTGATCAGGCCGCCAAACTGCTCGACCTCTACCACGCCGCGGAGATGGCCTATCGCACCGACCCGGACACGGTGCCATCGCCGGCCCAGCTCGGGTATGACGCCCGCATGATGCAGGCACTGGCCCTGATGCTGGAGCGCGATGCCCCGGATTTTTACAGCCCCGAACTTCGGTCCCCTGAGCTGGCCCGGGGCGCCGTCGGGTTCATGGATGCCACGCCGCTTACCCGCAAACTGTGGCGCGCGTGGGTTTCGATGCCCGGCTTCTTCGGTGGCCTGTCGAAGGTCGGCCTCGAGGTTTTCTCCTACCAGCTGCCCGGTCAGGCAGGCGCCCTGCTGCGGGACAAGCTCGGCAAGGTCACGACGTTGCAGTCCAATCTGCGGGGCCTCTTTGCCCAGGCCATGAGTCCGGGGAAACGCGGGGCGCAGGGTCTGGAGCAGAAGCTCCGCAAGGCCATGGAATCCCACGGCGTCGATCAATACGGCGTCCCCGTGCTGACGGCGGAGCAGTATCGCCTGAAGGTCATGAACCCGCTCGGGTCCTTGGGGCGCACCTCCAGCACCCAACGCCACCCCCTCAAAGTCGGGGACGAGATTCCCGGATCCGACCAGAAGGTGACCCAAGCCGACCTCGACTTCATGCAGGCGGAGTCGGACTTCACCAAGTCCGTCTACACGCTGCTCGTTCGGACAGGTCGGGCGGACCGGTTCATTGTTGAGGGCGGTTTCTCCCGCAATCCCCTGGCGAACTGGATCTACAACATCAACCGGTCGGTTTCCGACCGCTTGCAGGAGTTTGTCAACCGGGTGGCTGAACTGGAGCGCAGTTCTCCCGGAGCCTCCCTCACCAAGGGTGACGCGGCCGCCATGGATTTCTGGGCCCGTCCGGAAAACTTTCAGCTGGTTCTGGCCCACGTCCGGGATGCGTTGCTGGATCCGGCGGAAGACGCCGTCGCCCATCGCCCGGGCGTGCGCGAGGCCATGGCCGAAGCGGCCCGATCGGTTGACTCTGCCACCGACCTCACCGAGGTGGTCCAACTGCTCGGGGCCACGCGGGCGGCGGCCCGAGCCGGGCTGTCACCGGCGGCACTGCAATCGGCCCTCAATGATGAGCTGGATCAGCTGCTCAACAACGCCCGGGAAATGGTGTCTGTCGAGCTGGATGACACCATCAGTGAAGGATATTTCAAGCGGCAGGGCATCTCTACGGACAACCAGTTCACGAGCCCGTTCGGACCGCGGAAGCTGCCGTCCTCCCTCTACAACTACGGCAATCTGACCCAGCGGGACCACGACCGCTTCCTCCGCAACGCGGAGAAGCTGGAGATGGTTGACCTGCTCAATGCCTTGGAGTTCGCCAACCAGCAGCTCGACGCCCTGCTCAAGGGGTATGAGCGCGGCGATGCTGCCGTCAAGCGGGAGTTCGAGTCCCGGTTCACCGATCCGGATGAGGCCCGGGTGCTGCTCACTCAGGGCAAGCAGCTGCACAAGGACCTGATGACCAAGGCGTCCGGCGCAGCGAACTTGGCCACTAACTGGCTCTCCAAGGTCTACACAGGGTTGGCGCTGGGCAAGCCGCCCGTCTGGCTGTTTAACGGAGCCACGGCGCCCTACATGTTCTCGGAGCAGATGCGGACCATCGACGTGGGCGGCTTTGTGAAGCCCCGCCGGGAGTCCGTGAAGATGGCGGCCCGGCTGGCGAAGCTGACCGGTCGCTCCGCGTTGGCCTACACGGTTGGCAAGCTCTCCGAGCAGGTGGCCAAAGTGGCTGCCAAGAACGGCATCAAGAGCAGCTCCCTCGACTGGATGCTGAGCAAGGGGCTTGAGCTGGCGGACCGGGAGCGGATCATGCGCGATGAGCTCCGGGGTCTGGGCGGCAGCGACCGGCTCGACTTCTGGGTTGAGTATGATCGGGCCAAGGATGTCCTGCAGGTGGACGGCATCGTTTCGGACGATCTGCCGGAGACCTACCGCAGCTGGGACAACTGGCTCAGTCGGCGGGGCTTGGATCCCGTCCGGGCTTTTGGCACCGCAGCCCTCAAGAAGGTCAACACCAGCGTGGCGGACATGCGCATCAACTCGGCGATCATGCTCGGCATGGACTCGCTGAGTGAGAGCTTTGCCGTGGTGGCCGACCGCTATCTGACCCGCTTGGAAAACGCCGGCAAGCTCGACCGCAACAACTTCAAGGGCGCGCTGCAGGAGCTGCTCAAGCCGGGAGCGGACTTCCAGGGGCTCGCCGTCACGGCCGCGGACTTTGGCGGCACCAACGGCCGCAAGAGCGACGAGGCCCGTCTGCAGCGCCTGCGCCAGTGGCTCACCTTGGCCGGTTTCCCGAGCCCGGAGCAGATGTTCCTGGATTACTACGCCCGTCGGACCACCAATCCGCAGACCTCGTTCTTCAACTCCGATCAGATGCGGGCCCTTCTCCAGAAGGTGGTGGCCGACACCAACTCGCCGACGCTGGCCAACCGTCCGCTGGCTTTCCAGGTGGATGGTAATACGGCCGAGCTGTTCAAGCTGATGGGCTACGGCACCAATGCCATCTTCCAGGCGGCGGTCGCGCCGGTGCGCGTTCGCCGGACCATGGCCGAGGGCGGACACGTGGTCGACCTGCAGCAGTTCTTCTGGCTGACGGGCTCGATCCCGATGCTGATGCTTTACGGGTCCGCGGCTGTTGGGTTGCGGGAACTCTGGCGCCGCTACATGCAGAACCGGGGGCGCTCGGTCGACACCATCTTCGACCCGGATGTCTACAATGACCCCCGACGGGTGGGCCGCATGATCCTCCGCAATGCCGTTGCGGCGGTGCCCTTCCCGGTGCTGGGCGACGTGCTGAACTGGATGGTGCAGGCTGATCCTTTCGGCCGCGGCATTGATCCGGTGGACCGGCTGGTCGTTTCGTCCCTGATCCGGCTCATCATGAGCGAGACCGCCAACACCTGGACCTCGCTGCAGCCGGTGGCTTCGGGAGAGTTTGGCGAGGCGGCCACCCGGCTGCTCCGCCAAGGTTTGCGGCTGGGCAATCAGCTGCTGCCATTTGCCGCCGAAACGTCCGGCGCATTGGCTCGCTCCGGTGTGGCCATGGAGGGCCCGGTCCGCATGATGCAGCAGTCCTCAGCGGAGAGGCTTGCCGCCAGCCAGGCCCCCGGCATCCTGAAACCCGGCGTGGCCGTCGCCTCGGCGAAGGCTGCGATGACTCCCAACCCGTTCCGGGATCCGATGCGCATGATGCTGGAGGCGCAGGTCGAGAAGAACCCGGCCAAGTATGAGGAGGGCATGCGCTACTTCGTGCGGGCGTTGCAGGAGAAAAACGCCGAGCGGATCAAGCGCGGTCAGGACCCCATCACTTTGGAGGAACAGCTCCGGGCCTCGTCCGAGGGCTACGTCCCCTTCAAGTATACGGCTCCGGGCGCCACCCAGACCGAGATCGCTTCGGCCATGGCGGCGGTGCCGGAGTCTTCCCGACAGGCCATCATGGAACGGCAGGCCATGGTCTCGAACGTCCGTGGCGGCGAAGAGGTTCGCCTCGGCGTTCAACCCCGCGGGCAGGCAGCCGGTGGCGGTGGCGGCGCCTCCCTCCCAACTTCCTCCCTTCGGCTTCCCGGCATCGGTCGCGTGTCGGTCGGCGGAGGCGGGGGTGGTGGCGGCAGCCGACTGTCAAGGTCGCGTCGCCGTCGTCCCCGCCTCACGCTCGGCGGCCGGGGCCGCAACCTGTCGCGCCTCCGGGTGCGCCGGCTCCGCTCGCCGCGCAACCGGCTCCTGCGCCGCCGTCGCGCTTGACAGGCCGCCAATTTTGGCGGAGCCTCGGGGACATGAAGTTTCTTGTCCGGTCCGCCTATGCAGACGGCAAGACCTATTTTTGGAATCGCGAGCTAATCGTGACCCGTAAGTGGTCTTTGTCCTGGCACCCCCACGTATCCGCCTGCCGTTATGGTTGGTATTCCAACCCTCAAGTGCGCCACGGGGGTTTGAGAGCTGCCTTGAATCTTCCCCTGCTCGGGGACTTTGCTCTCTGGTTTTACTATCAACCGACCCAATCCTGACATGAGCGACGGACCCGATCCCAACATGCTGCGCCGGCTGTTCGGCATGCTGCCTTCCTACGCGGCCGCGGTGCGCGACCGCCGGCTGGGCGGGAAGGGCAAACCCTTCAGCGTTACCCAGCCGCCCCACCGCATCTGCACGATCTGCGGCAAGGGCCACGAGCACAAGATCAAGGTGGAGGAGGTCGAGACCTTCTGCCTCAACTGTGCCGAGTGCCAGGGTCAGCTGGAACAGGGCTACACGGCCCTCCGTTCCACGGACCACCGTTACGCGTTTGTCAAGCACCCGGAACTGGAAGCGGGGAAGGTGGTCACCATCTCGATTTCGGTCATGAACAAGGTGAAGGAGAAGTTCGATGGACAAGCCAAGCCCGCCTGACGAGGCCCAGCAGCGCTACCTTGAGTGGCGCGACCTGCAGGACACCCTGCAGTTCGGCGAGCAGCCGCTGCCCTACGGCTGGATCTGTCCCCGGTGCCGGGAGATAAAGGCTCCTTGGCTTCCCGCCTGCCCGTGCGACCGTAACGTGATCCGATGCTAGCCCACCTTGACAAGCTCCCACCCTTCCTGTGCGTGGCCCTCGCGCGCGTGGGCTACCGGCGCAAGACGCTGCGGGAAATCGCCGCCGAGAGCGGCCTCAGCTACCGCAAGGTGGAGCGCATCAGCCGCCGGCTCTCGTGGGCTTCAGTCAAGGTGGCCGACGCGCACGCATTCGCCGCGGCCTGCGGCGTGGACCTCATCTGCCAGACCGAGGCCCGGGAGTATCTCGCCCGGCAACGCGACCAGAAGCACATCTTCCCCCACCTGAGTTCCGCCGAGCTAGCCAAGTTCACGGCCATGATGGAGCGGTTCAAAGCGCGATCGACACCGGCCCCGTCGACTTCGAGGGCTTGGCCAGCACGCTCCGCACCGCCTGTTCCGTCTCCTCAAAGCACAGGGTGCTCACCGCATAGGTCAGCGCGTCGAAGGCGTGCTTGTATTCGGAGCTCCGCACCACCGGCCCGTGCTTGTCCCGCTTCAGCCCCTGAATGCTGTCAATCAGCTTCGGGCACCGGCTGTTGCTGATGAAGATGCGGTCCTGGAACAGGAGCTTCCGGAGCAGGTCAATGCGCTGCCGCACCGAGTCCTTCCCCTTGGGCACGGCCTGCAGCATGATGCGACCCTTGCTCTTGGCGAAGACTTCCTGATGCTGGTAGCGGTCGCTGATGGATTCCCGGTAGTCGAACACCGAGCGGTCGGCGAAGTGGGTCCAGCGGATCGGTCGCCCGACCTGCTGCTCCCAGAAGTCTAGCTTGTCCATGAAGTCGAGAGTGAAGTCGCCCATGGTGTAGCTCGACCGGAGGGCCACCAGCTCGTCCAGCACCTTGAACGCGCTCTCGTGGCCCTTGCCATCCGGCTTCAGCTTGTTGAAGCGCTCCAGAATCACGGCCGCGTAGTTCGAAACGCCGGGGTCCCACCCGGTGAAGAGCTCGAAACAGTTGTCCTCCGGCACCAAGATGTCGGGTTCCGGGTTCGTGGGCGTCTCGATCCCGCCGAGGACGTGGATGGTGGGCCGGAACACGTCGGAGAAGAGCCCGTCACCGGTTGCCGTGACCCATTTGCCCTCGAAGTAGCGGGCGTAGAGGTCGGGATTGTGGGCATACTGGGCCAGCATCAGGTCAACATCTGCTTTGCTGAGGTAGGGGTTGTCCTTGACGAAGAACTCGGTCAGGTGGAGCTGCTCTTGCAGCGCCCGCATGTTGTCCGGCACATCCTTCTGGGTGCGGAATTCGTAGAACAGCTGGTATATCCAGTGTCGAGAGCCTTCTTCCGCCGGGTTGGTGTCGTAGATGAGGGTGTTCTGCTGGGTAGGGGTCCCGGGTTTCCGAAAAACTTCCAACAGCATCAGATTCGTATTGGCACTCTTGACCCAGTTGGAGGCTTCCGACACTACGACCATCGTGAAGATCTTGCCTTTGAACTGCTTGGCGATCTGGTCCTCACCTTCCCGCATGGAGTCGAGCTGGATCTTGCTCCGACCACCGTGGACGTTTACCAGTTCTAGCATCGGTTTCTTGGTGGCGCCGCTGACGTAAGGCTCCCGATGCCACTCCATGCCGAAGTCCCCGTTAATCCAATCCGGGATGATGGTCTCCGTCAGCAGCTGCCAGGGTCCGCCATCCACACCCGCGGAGAGGGTAGGGGTTAGCAAGGTGATGTGCGCATCGTTGACTAACCATGCGTGCTCTACCATGGCATTGAGGACTGCCCACGTTTTAGAACTGCGACGCGGCCCAGAGATGCAATGGAATTTCTTCTTGGCCGGGTTGTGCGGGTGGACGGCCCAGCGAAACTGCTGCTGCTTGGGGGAGAGGTCGGGCTGCCAGGAACCGTTGGCGTCAATCACGGGTGCGCAGGTTGGGCAAAGTCGTCTGGTTCATTTGCAGCTTGACGCTACCGTTAAAGCGCACCAATGTCACCACCAAACATGAGCAAGCTCACTCTCACCCCGGAAGAGGCCGCAGCGTTCGCGGAGAAACAGGTCGGCGAGGAATGTGTCGCCGAGGTCACTTTGAAGGTTACCAAGAACGATGAGTCCGGCTTCGAGGCCACCGTCGTTTCCGCGGAACCCGCTGAGGATTACGAGGAAGAGGGTGGCGAAGAGGAGGGTGAAGGCGAGGAGAAGGAGATGCCCAAGGGCAAGATGCCACATGGCAAGCCCGCCCTCATGCTGGTGATCGGCACCAAGAAATAGAAGTCCCATGACCTACCGAACCCTCAAACCCTACGTGGTTGAGTTGACGACCACGGACGGTACCGCTACTGCCGCCATCGTCGGGGGCACTTCTCCTGGGGATCGGATCAAGGTCAATTCCTTTTACCCGGTCAACATGCTGGTGTCGGCAGTGTCCGGCGCCACCACCGATGCTTGGGAGATCAAGGCTCTGGTGACGAAAGGCGCCACTGACAGTTCCATTGCCCTTAGTGACGTTCAGATCAACCAGCTTGGTTCAACCGGCTGGTCGGCCGCCCCTTCGATAGACACTTTGTTCGGCACGCTCACCGCCACCGTTACCGGGGCGGCTTCGACGGAGATTCAATGGACCGTAACCGTATCGTGAAAACCTTTCTCGCACTTCTCATTAGCTGCCTGACACTTTCGGCGGCGACGACTTATCCCGTCTTAACCGATTCGACTAACCGGCTCTTTCCCGGCGGCGTTACGAATGTGTTCTTCCTGAATTCAAACGTCGTTACCACCGGCACAATGCGGGCGACTGGTGCGCTTACGTTGACCAATTCCGGCAACGTATTTGCGGGCGATGGAAGCGGATTGACCGGAATTACAGGCACAAACTCCGCCCTGCTTAACGGGACGAACGTCTTTACCGGGACGAACACCTTCGAGGCGGCGAAGTTCTTTCCGGCAAACAATATCGGAATGCGGCTACTATGGAGTTCGCCGACGAACATCTATTTCCCGTCCATTGTCACCAACGCCGGGGCAAACCTCACCAACAACGGCGACTTCATCAACTGCTCACCGCTTGCGACGGGTGTTTTGCCACCGCTGTTAGGCAGCAACTCGGCGGTCTTCTACACTTTTACCGCAATCAGATCAAACGCGAACGCAAGCATTATGAACGCCAGCCTGTTCATTGGCTCGAACACAAATTTCGTTGGCTACTCCGGGATGGCGGCGACGACGGCCGGGACCACAACAACAGCTCCAGCACACATGTTTCAAAGCACGGCCAGTTGGACGAATCAAATTGTCGGGGTCAACTGGACCATCAGAAATTATGTGGTTAGCTTGTGTGACACTTCGGTCTCCAATACTTTTTACCTTGGGGGCTGGTCAACTGCCGGGCACACCAACTTTTTCATCGCAGGGTTGAGGATTTATGAGCTTTACGCCCCATGAACCGCCTGCCCAAAATCACGCTCGACCTGCGGGCGCAACTCTACTTTTGGATTGCAGCCAAGCAGGTGGAACTTAACAAGCTCACACCGTGACCAAAGGTCCCCTCAACAAGCCGATGCGGACCCCCGGCGGTCCCAAGAAGTCCAAGGTCTACGTGCGGGACCCCAAGACCGGCAACGTGATCACGGTGCGCTTCGGCGACCCGAACATGACGATCAAGAAACACATTCCAGGTCGGCGCAAGAACTTCCGGGAGCGGCACAACTGCGACAACCCCGGGCCCAAGACCAGCGCGCGTTACTGGAGCTGCCGGGCCTGGTAAGCTATGATCTCCCCCGCCACGTTCACGAAGCACAAGTGCGACAGCGAGTCGCTGAAGAAGCACTTTGACAAGCCTTCCTCGGAGTATGCGGACGGCCCCAAGCGGCTGGTCAACATCATCCGCACCCGCTGTCAGGACGGTCGCATCATGAACTTCCGGGACTATCGGATCTATGCGGCGATCGACATGGCCTACGATGCGCCGTTCAATCAGGTCACCCCGACTCTGGTGCGCAACCTCATCGACAAGAACACCTCCTACGAGGAGACCTTGAAGGCGGTCAAGGCTTGGGGACTGACCCAGTGCAACCTGTTCTGCAACCGCACCAATCCCCTCAACGGCAAGGTGGAAACGGTGTTCAACGCCCCGACGTTCTTCCAGGTGTTGGTTCCCCTCGTCAAGAGCTACGTCACCATCCGGTTGGCCAAGCTCTTCAACGACCGGAACAACACCCCGCTCTTCAAATACGAGGCCCTCAAGGACACCGCGCGCAACCGCGTGGCCTGCGAAGTGGTCACCGACCTGATGCAGGCGATGACCACGCAGTTCGGCTACAGCTCCGATCTGCGCAACGCCATCTTCAAGACGCTGATGTATTCGATCTGCCTCCAGTTTCCGCGCGAGGCATGGTATCACGAGAAGCAGGAGCAGACCGACGGCTCAACCAAGACCGAGCGGGAAGGCCTGCGCTACGTGCAGCCCCATCCGACCCGGATGTTTTGGGACCAATTTTACGGCGTCTCGACCTTCAACACCAACAGCGGCTGCGAATACGCGGGCTACTGGTCCATCCGCCGGTTCGGCGAGCTCTACGCCAACAAGCTCCTGTGGAACCGGGACAAGGTGGGCATCGGCACCAATTGGTTCGAGCACAGCATGGCCGGCACCTACTTCACGGAGGTCTACCCCTGCACGATGTCCTATCCGGCCATCATGCCCGAGCGTGACACGGACCGGGAAACCCGCGCCTACTACAGCGGCACCAACGATCTGGACAAGGCGGTCTTCGTCACCGAGGTCTTCCAGAAGCTGGTTCCCAAGGACTACGGTCTGGGCACCTACGAATCTCCGGTCTGGTTCCGCTTTCTCATGGCGAGCGATGACACGGTGATGTGGGCCGAGCCGTTGGCCTACACCCCGGTGGTCTACTTCGGCTACGACGCCGACGACGCCCGCAGCCGGAACCCCAGCATGGCGCTGGAGATTCTCCCGTGGCAGGATCACCTCGGCAACGTGCTCTCCCAGATCCTGCTTACGACCAAGCAGAACCTGGCCAACGTGGTCTTCTACGACACGAACATCGTGGACAAGACCGAGGTGGAGAAGCTGCAGAACTCGGGCGAGCTGCTCTACCGGGGCCTCAACCTCGTGGGCTTTGACTCCTTCAAGAACAACCGCGCTGGCCTTGACGCGGGCAAGGCGTTTGAACCGGTGATGCTGCCGAAGATGTCGACCGGCGAGCTGACCAACACGATCAGCACCATCATCAGCATTCTCGAACGGCTCCTCGTCATGTCGGCGCAGGAGATCGGTTCCGCGGCCAGCCACCAGCAGAGCGCGCAGGAGATCCGCATCATTTCCGACAACACCTCCACCCGCGTGGCCTACACCGGGGCGTTCATTGACGACGCGATCGACGCGTGGAAGCGCCAGCTCTATGAGGCCTCGCTCGCCTACATGGACCGCAAGTATGCCAGCCAGGTGAGCACCGACATACCGGAGCTGGACAAGGTGCTGGACGCTTTGGGCATGACCAAGAAAGAGGTTTCCCCCAGCAAGACTTCCGTTGAGGGCACGCTGGACAAGCTGACCCTCGAAGGCTTTGCCAGCCAGCGGGACGGCCCGGACCGCGGATCCGACACTCAGACTGCCACTGTGCTCATGCAGACCGTGCAGGCCGTGGCCGGTAACCCGCTGCTGGCCCAATCTGTGGGCGTTCCCACCATCCTGCAGCTCCTGTCGCAGGCGGCCCGCCTCGGCGGTGCGCCCAAGGATTTCGAGCTGCGGGCTTCCCCTGAGGCTCAGGCGCAGGCCCAGCAGCCCAGCGCGGAGGAGATCCTCAAGATCGTCAACGACCAGCTCGGTAAGCCGCTGGTCGATGCGCTCACCGCGCAGAAGCAGCAGACCGAGCAGGCCATGGCCCAGCTCTCGCAGCAGACCGCCGACGCCCTTGGTCAGGTCGGGCAGGCCACGCAGCAGGTGGCGGCCCAGGTGGGCGACCAGCAGGCGCAGCTGCAGGAGACGCAGGCCGTGCTCATCAAGCTGACCGAACAGTTCCAGACAGCTCTCGGCGCCCTCCCGGTGCCGCAACCGGCACAATATGATTCAGTGCCAACAAACCCCCTTGACGGTGGACCAGTTGCGCCGCCTCCAGGAATGGTTCCGCAAGTCGGAGCGCCACCTCTTTGAAGAAGTTGTCCGCAGCCGGATTGTTTCTGCCCAGATCGCCGCGCTGGACGCCGCCGAAGCGTCCGGCCGTTACCCCAAATTTCAGGAGCAGACGGAAGCCAAGCTGGCCGAAGCCGCGTTCTGGCGAGAATTCCTGACCCAGTTCCACAAGCTGTCCGAGCTTGAGGGCATTACCCTTTCCCAGCCGACCCTTAAACCGATCACACCACATGTTTGATCCAACCAACGAAAAGGCCCGAGGTTTCATCAGCGACCTGCTGGGCGGTCCCAAGTCACCCACTCAGGCGGAGCCGAAGCCGGGGGAACCCGCGTCGCCGGCTGCCAAGCCAGCGGAGCCGCAGGAAGCGAGGGCCGAGCTGGACTCCTCGAAGACTGCGACTGCTGCGGAGACACCTTCGGCCTCGGACAAGTCTGGTTCTCCGGAGCCCAGTTCCTCTGCGCCCGCTGCGCCGGCTAAGAAGGAGCGCAAGAAAAAGGAGCCTGAACCCATCGACTACGAGAAGCTCGCCTCCACCACGGCAGAAGCCGCCACCCGCGCGGCCGTCGAGGCGGTCAAGCAGCAGTCCCCGGCGGCTCCGGTCGACGAGGAAGTGACGCTGCCTGCCTCCGAGCAGCGCCGGGTCAACTACCTCAAGCGCCTCGAGCAGCTCTACCCGGACAAGTATGCGGACGTCGCATCCCGCTACGAGAAGTCCTACAAGGAGATCGAGAAGTATCAGCGCAAGTGGGAGCAGGCCAACCCGGGCGAGACCTTTGACCCCGAGGCGCAGGAGCACACGTCGTTCTTCGAGAAGAACGCGGTCGACTGGGAGGACGAGGACTACGCCGAGGCCGTGGCCGAGGAGAAGTCAGAATCCGTGCGCCGGCAGACGGTGGCCGAGTATGAGGAGCGTGAGCGCCGCAAGGAAGCGGCCCCGCGCGCCCAGGAGAAGGCCCGCTCCGTGACCAAGGACCTGGTGCAGGAGCTGGACCCGGCGTTCAAGGACCTCGATCCCTTCGCCCCGGACGCCGACGCCAAGGCCGAGGATCTCGACCCGGTCAAGGGTCCGGTGATCGTCAACGCGGCCCGCTTCGCCGAGCAGTTTGTCAAGACCTCGAACCGCCTGTTCGACGGCGTGGACAAGTTCGATGCGGCCAACCCGCTGCACAAGCAGATCAGCGACTTCGCGTCGCAGAAGGAGCAGGCCATCATGGCGCTGCCCCGCGACCAGCAGCTGGACAACCAGGGCCGGACCTTCGTGCCGGCCGACCGTTACTACTCGCTTCCGCCCAAGGAACGGGCCCGCACCTGGACCCTCTCGGCCGACGATGTGGCCTTCCTGGCCCGGCAGGAAATCGCCGAGGACGCGAAAAAAGCGATCGCCCGCGAGGAAGCCCGGGCCGCGAAACTGCGTCAGAAGTGGGGCGTTGCGGGGGAAAAATCCCCCGAGGCACCTGCTGCCAAGGCACCAGTTTCCCCAACACCAGAGCCTGCGAAACCGGTTTCCCCGACCGGGGGCACTGATCCAAAAATGGCGGGGGTCAAAGGCGACCCCGGCTCGGAATCGACCCAGCGATGGAATGCTTTCAAAAATTCCCTGCTGGGCGTCAAGTAGTTGACAGACAACGCGATGGGTAAGTAGCCCGTTGCACAACGCAGCATCAAACACTATGGCACTCGTCGACAATTCATTCGCGAAATGCGCTCCGGCCATTTCGTCCAACATCCGCCAGTGCGGCACAGTCACCCTCTGTGACGCCAAGCCGCTGACGGAAGACCAGCTCACGTCCACGTTCATGACGTCCGGGGATTACAAGGTCCTCGGCGCCCTGTTTCAGACGGACTTCGAAATCAAGATGTGCGAGACCGTCCAGAACGGCCTCTACGACTTCTTCCGCGCCAACAGCGTGAACCTCTCGAAGAAGATCAACACCAATCGCGTGAACAGCGGCCTGGTGCAGATCGCACCCTTCGTCCTCGCCCGTCAGTATTCGCCCATCAACAACGAATACTGGCAGTTCTCCGGCGGCCAGTCTGCCGCGGGCGGCCGCTGGCAGGTCACGGTTGAATCGACCAACAGCATCCCGTTCGACACCCGCTCGTTCCAAGCGGACGAGTTTGTGTTCGTCACCGGTCTGACCGACGGCGGCACCTCGGTGCGCACCGCGTATCAGATCTACTCCAGCACCGACAACGGTGACGGCACGGGCGTGCTCGTGCTCACCCCGCGCAACACCGGCTCGTTCCTCGATGCGGATCGCCTCGTGAACGTGACCTCCGGTTTGATCCGGCGGGGCACCAACAACAAGTCGGACTACGAGGAGTTCTGCAACGAGGCTCCGGCGTTCACCAATTGGAAAAATGTGCCCTTCTGGGTGCAGACTTCCCGGACCACGATGTGCCGCTCGGAGCAATACGACAAGTGGCGCAAGCTCCTGCTCGAAGGCAACCCGCTTTACAAGGAGTTCGGCGACGTCGACGAGATCCAGCGCAACAAGCAGCTCGGCGCTGACTGGCAGAAGCGCTGGGTGAACGCGATCTTCTGGAACAAACCCATCAGCGCGAACCAGACGCTGTCGGCCTACGACCAGCTCGACGACATCAACACCGCCTCGATCGGTGACTTCGACGTCAACGGCGCCGAGTGCGTCGGCAAGCGCGCCAACGCCATCGGCATCTATGAGCAGCTCGCCGAGTGCGATCGCGTGCAGGATCTGCAGGGCGCGACCCTCAGCCTCGACAGCCTGTTCAAGGCGCTCTACAACATCAAGCGCGTGCGCGAAGGTGTTGGCTCCCCCGCCGCCATGTCCATCGACCTGTTCATGGACAGCACGTTCGCTGACCGGTTCAACACGGCCATGCTGAACATGTATAAGGAGAAGTCTGGCAACGTGGCGGTGACCTTCGAGGTCAATCCGTCCGAAGCCAAGCAGGCTCCGTTCGGGTTCAGCTACCGCAGCTACAAGCTGTTCTGGCCGCAGGGTCTCACGATCAACGTGGTGACCCATAACTTCTTCGACGACGCGATCACGGCGGCTACGGCCGCGGGCGTGGGCGACGCGGAGCGGTTCCTCTGGGTGCTGGATTTCTCCAGCATCTACGCTGGCATTCTGGCTACGAACCGTCAGGTGCTCAAGACCGGCGACCTCAAGGCGCTGGCCGCGA
>SXGQ01386621.1_pt1 | contig 30221 bp, 14 predicted proteins | sample 3178371 | NCBI WGS metagenome assembly SXGQ01 (sample SAMN11356859, study PRJNA531348) | freshwater metagenome | isolation source: freshwater sample F1-20 | place: China: Fuxian Lake, Yuxi | collected 2017-12-25
GTCCATCCATCGGCCCCGCCCGTCCATGCTGATCCTCACCCCGAGGTCCTCCAACCGACCGGTCCACTCCTCCGATGTGAACTGGCTGCCTTGGTCGGTGTTGAAGATCCCGGGCACCGCTCCGGTGGTCGCCAGGGCCATCTCCAGCGCCGCCAGGCAGAGATCGACGCCCATCGTGTTGGAGACCGCCCAGCCCAGCACCTTGCGCGAATGCCAGTCCATCACCGCGCACAGATAGGCGTGGCCGCGCGGCATCGGCACGTAGGTGATGTCGGCGCACCAGACCTGATCCGGCCGTTCGATGGCAAGGTTTCGCAGCAAATACGGGTGCTTGCGATGACCGGCGTCGGGGATGCTGGTCCGCGGCTTGCACCAGATCGCCTCATGGCCCATCTCCCGGCGCAGGCGGTCGAGGCGCTTGCGGTTGACCCGCACACCGTGATCCCGCTCCAGCACCGTTACCAGACGCCGGCTGCCAAGGCACGGATCAATCAGGTAGATCTCGTCCAACAGGCGTTTGATGCGCAGGTCTTCCGGCTGCTCGACCACCGACCGGTAGGCCGCCGTCGAACGGGCCACCGCCAGCAGTTCGCACTGCCGCCTCTTGCTGATTGTGGGATGCTTCTCGTCGAGCAACTCGATGCGATCCCTCACAGTCCGAGTTGCTTGGACTTTTTTGTCAGCCAGTCCAGTTCGACGGCCTGCTGGCCGATCTTGGCGTGGAGTCGCTCGCGTTCGCGTTCGAATTCCTCCGCCCCGGCATTGCCCATCCCGGCCCCGAAGGAGCTCGCAGCGTTCTTGGCCATGATCTTCTTCCACTCCGAGACCTGCACCGGGTGAACGTCGAATTCCTTGGCGATCTCCTGGATGGTCCGGATCCCCTTGAGCGCCTCAAGTGCCACGCGGGCCTTGAACTCGGGGTCGTGTCTTCTGCGTTTGGCTTTCATTTCGTGTATGTTCGGTTCGTTTTTAGTGCCGCACCCGTCCACCACAATCATAGCTTAGCCTCTGGACCGATTTTCGGGGTCCGGCTCACCTGCCGGAATCTCGAAAGTTATCGCGAAGCCATCCTCAGCACCATCGAGGTCGGTGGCGACTGCGACACCAATGCCGCCATTGTCGGCGGGATCGTCACCGCCTTCACCGGCAGCCAAGCCATCCCCGCCGACTGGCTCGCCGCCCGCGAAGCGCTCCCATGGACGTCCTGAACCCGTTCGGCTCAAGTCTGGTTGGAGCGACTGGTGAAGATGGAGTGTTCCGATTGATGGATGAATGGAGATGAGGTGGAAAGAATCCATCATTTGTTAGATTGGGCATTTTCCAAATGGTCGATGATTCCGTAAGCCCGTTCGTTGATTCGTTTCATCGAATCCAGCAGAGGCGTGTAAGGCTGATAGCGGTTGTTCAGGATTCCTTTGTTGGAATCGGTGTTCGATGGATCCGCACGGGTGTTGGTCGGGTCGTTGTCGATGTATTTGAACCAGTGCCAACCCACGCATTCCTTTGATTGCAGCAGGCCGAGGGTGAAGTTCTCGTAAAACAAACCGCGGTCGCGCTGTGTTTTGACAAGCCACCCGGCCCCGCTGGTGTTTGCCATGCCTGAGTCCACCGCTTTGGCATACCACTCGGTGATCAGCACCGGCTTGCCCGATTCGCCGGACCACATCGCAAGCCGTTCGGGCTCGGGAGTCCAGGCATGGTAGTAATTCACCGAGATCACGTCCACATGACGCCCGGCCGCGCGGAAAATCTCCGGGTTCCGCAATGCCCGGCCGTGAAAGCGTGCTCCCAGATAGAGATGGTTCGGGTCATGCTTTTTGATCGCTTGTGAAACGATGCGGAAGTAGCGATCCACCATGAATTCAAGGAACGCCGCGGAGTCTTCCGGCTTGATGTCCTTTTCCCTAGCGTTGGCTCCCTTTCGCTCCCGCAGCCATTTCCATGCGGCGTGATGACCGGCATTGCTATCGGGCAAGGCGAGAAAGTTTCGCAAGGCATCCGCGGGCAGCGGCAGTTCGTTGTCCGAAAAGTGTCCGAGCAGCCAGGGATCGTTTTTGTCCGCGGCCAGTTGTCGGGCGAACTCGTTGCAGAATTTCTCGAATTCCGGATCGAAGACGAAGATGCAGTCGCCGGGGTAGCCGGTGTGACCCGGCTTCTGATAGGTTCCGCCGCGTTTCTTGCCGTAGCTGGACATGAAGTTCCAGATCCGGGTGTAGGCCATGGGCTTCTCGACGGCCCGCATGGTCCGGGTGTCCGTCCAAGCGCCGAAGCCGTTGAATCCATGATTCCGCAGCAGGGTGTTGGTCCGCTCCGCCCATTGTGTTTCCGTTCCAAACTCCACTTTCCACGCCTTGAGAGCCGTTTGGGTGTTCGGCATGCTAACAGAAGTGATCCCCCGCTGATGAAACAGATAACCTTCAGGGTCAACCAACCACCAACGACCCTTCACCTTCGCGGTCCGGAAAAAGCCCGTGGCTTTCTCTTTGCGCGATGTCAGCCCGCCGTAGCGGCTCAAGGCCGTATCCGGTGCAATCGCCGCAGCTCCGGGCACGTCATCCAATGACCGGGTTGGCTTGGGAACCCACTTGTCTCCCGGCCGATTCGCGACATCAACCGCACGCGGCGACGCTTGAGCCATCGATGTCGATTTCGATGCCGCCATCAACAGGACCGTGAGGAACAGAATGGAAGGTTTCATGAGATGGTTGCCTTCTTAAACGTAGAACCGGGTCAGGATCCATCACCTTCCGGGGACCTGGGCGTGTTCTGGTTCAATGGTTGTCCAAGTGGCGGATCGATCAATTGGACCTCATCAGTGTGCGCAATGCCGAAAGAGCCGTGCCTTCGCTCATCCGGTTCATCCGCGATTCCATCGTCCATCCAGCCGATCACGGAATGCCTGCTTCCGACGGCTTTCAAACCGTCGGAGCCGTCGCGCAAAGCGCTGTTTTCTTGGGCAGGCTTCACGAGGAAATCACTCATCTTCAGGAAGGCGTCAGTGGTGAGAAAATACCGCTCTCCACCGTGATTGGGATGGTGACTTCTAGTGCGGCATCGCTAGCATCTGCAGGCATGCCGAAATTCAATTCCTTGCGAATCACTTTGACGGTGTTGTTTGCCTGTGTTTTCACCGGAGCCGCTGAAGAATCCAAGAAGCCGAATGTGCTCCTGATCTGCGTGGATGATTTGAAACCACTGCTGGGATGTTATGGCGACCCTCATGCGAAGACCCCGAATCTTGATCGGCTGGCCAAGCGGTCTGTTGTCTTCGATGCCGCCTATTGCAATCAGGCGGTGTGTGCGCCATCCCGACATGCCCTCATGACGGGTTTAAGACCCCAGACACTTGGCATTTACGATCTGGCCACCAGGTTCAGGACATCACGTCCAGATGCCATCACGATGGCCCAGCATTTTCGAAAGCAAGGTTATCGGGCCGAGGCGATGGGGAAAATTTTCCATGTGGGTCACGGGAATGGCGAAGATGTTGCTTCGTGGGACGTTCCGCATTTCTCAGCCTGGAGGACTGGCATGTATCAAGCTCCGGAAAATCGAGATTTGCAAAAGACCAAGGGTGCGAAAGGTCCTGCATTTGAGATGGCTGATGTTCCGGACGATGCCTACTCCGACGGATTGGTGGCCAAGGAGGCCATCGTTCGACTGACGGCAGCCAAGAGCCGCCCTGAAACTCCGTTTTTTATCGGCCTGGGCTTTACCAAACCGCATCTGCCTTTTTGCGCACCGAAGAAGTACTGGGACCTTTATGACCCAACCAAACTGCCGCTGGCCACTTTTACCGAGCCACCTGTGGGTGCTCCGGGGTATGCGCCACAGTTCGGGGGAGAGCTCCGCAGTTACAAGGATATCCCCGGCAAGGGCGCTCTGCCTCAGGATCTGCAACGCAAACTGGTCCATGGCTACTATGCCGCCACCAGTTATATGGATGCCCAACTGGGTCGACTTCTGGACAAGTTGGACGAACTGGAATTGACCGGAAACACCATCATCGTCCTCTGGGGAGATCACGGCTGGCATCTTGGTGACCATGGCATTTGGTGCAAACATACCAACTACGAACAGGCTGCCCGGATTCCGCTGTTCATCGCGGCTCCTGGAATTTCCGCAGCCCGCACGGCCGCCTTGGTGGAGACGGTTGATCTCTATCCGACGCTCAGCGAACTCGCCGGCCTCCCGATGCCCGCCGGGTTGGATGGTGTGAGCTTTGGCAAAGTGCTGCGCGATCCCGAACAACGGGTGAGGGAGTCGATCATCCACGTTTATCCCCGCAACAAGCTGTTAGGTCGGGCCATCCGCACCAAACGCCATCGCATGGTGGAATGGAAAGTTCCGGGAGCCGATGTCTCCACCGCCGAATACGAGCTTTACGACTATGAAAAGGACCCGTTGGAAACCGAAAACCTTGCGGCCGCCCAACCGGAGGTTCTGGCGGAACTGAAAGCAATCCTTGCAACCCACCCGGAGGCCAAACCACAGATCAAGGCAGGAAATGCTGCATCTGCCCAAACCCCGGTGAAGCCGAAGCAGGACCGTGGAGCCATGTTCGACAAGCGGGACACTAACAAGGATGGGCAATTGACCCGCGAGGAATTTTTGTTGAACCAACCCGATCCCGACGCAGCTCCCGCGAGGTTTCTGCAGTTCGACAAAGACAAGAACGGCACCTTGAGTCGGGAGGAGTTCGTCAGGTCAGGGAAGTGATTCCACGTGGTTGGCTCCGGTGAGTGAACCGATCCCGGATGCAATCTCCACGCTCATCCTAACAGATGTTCTCACGGGTCCGTGTCACGCTCGACGCAATAGAATGCGCGGTTGGAGCCGGGGGTTGGGTCTGTTAGGAAAAGATGTCCGCCGGATTCGGTGCGGATCGCGTTGGTCACCTCCTGCCAATTGCCACTGGCAAGATCGGTTGATTTCCAGAGGATGAAGTCGTGTCCCGGCTGGGCGGGAATGGCCACCGAGAACTGGTTGTCATGGTGCGCCATGCCGTCGATGCGCAAGAGCGCCGGATCGTAGGGATTGAGGGTGTCTGTTAGGTTGATGACGTAAGTGGTGATCGAGTTTTTCGAGATCGACTGGTGATTCGCCAGGTTGATGGTCCCGAGCGACCGATATGGGAATCCTGTGATATCGAACTGCCTCGTCCGGAAAGCGGTGGCGGAGGCGACGGGGAGCCCGGGAAAGCGGAGTGAAATCACATCGTCCGTACCGCCGGTGTTGAGGACGATGACGGTGAGTTGGTTGCCTGCGGGGTTGATGTAGCCGGAGGCGCGCAGGTTGGCATTGGTGCCGGAATTCGTCACTTCGATGCGCTGATGGCCGCTTGAGATGTGTTTTGCGTAGTGCTTGACGGAATAAAAGGAATTCTGGACCTGGTATTGTCCATTTTCCACACCGATCATCGCCCAAACCTGACCCGTATTGTTTCCGTGGACCATTCTCCACGCAAGGTAGGCCGAAGCATCTGCCCCAACCAGCGTTTCGTGGATGTTTGCCGCGAGGAGCAACCAATTCTCCTTAATTCCAATTGGGTCCGTAGGTGAGGCATCTTTTCCCCATTCAGTCATCCATCCTGTCCTGCCATTGTACCTTGATTTGACTCCGGCAAAGTCATTGGTGCCGTAGTTGTGGAATCCCAGGTGGTTTACATAGGAGAGCCCAGAAACCGTCGGGGCGATTGCATTGAATGCTGAGTGGGTATCAGCGTCCACCGCGATCAACTGCGGTCTATTGGGTTCGTTTTTGATTTTGTTGTAAACGGCCTGCAAGGCCAACCTGTAGCTAGCAGACCCGCTCGTTGTTGCGGGAACGGTCTCATTGGCGAAGAAGCGACAGGTCTCTTTGTCGCCAGGATCGTAACTCGGCTCGTTTTGGATGGAGATGAAGTCGTGGGTCCAGTTGGATGCCGCGAGCCTATCATACCACCAATTCGCGAATCCGGCGTAATCATACTTACCTGATACGATCCTGAGAGTTCCACTTGTGATACTGTTATTGCTTTTGAGAGATGCCGGCGGAGACCAGCAGGTCAAAAGGCTTTTGGCACCATTCCTCTGGGCTCTCATTGCCAACTCGTTGTTCAACGTATCAGAATTCCCTGTTCTGAGGCGGACAATATCGATGCCGCAATCGACATAAAGCAGGTTCTCGATCTCGTTCTTTTTCGTGGCGCTCAACGCTTCATAGTCCGGCGTATTGAATGCGATCGAGCCACCAATTCCGTCCATTGTCTGGTGGCGGATGGAGGGATTCGAGGAAATGCGGGTTGCAGTCCCAGGTGCGGGATTGACCACGACCGATACCTCATCAATCCAGACGGTTCCCACAGTGCGGTAGTTGAATTTGAACTGCGGACTCGTCTCCAAAGTCGTATGGGTCAGAACATATCGTGTCCATGCGGTCGAAAGCGTGAACTCGGTCTGGCTGTAGCTGGCATTCTGCATCACGACGCGGACTTTGGCCCCGGCCGTTGCGGCACGGGCGCGGAAGGTGATGCTGACGGACTGGCCAGCCCCCAGATTCGTGAAAATCGGGCCGCGCGATTCCACGTTCCAGCTGTCGGCACCGGGATTGTTGATCACGACTTTCAGAGCATTCGTGCCAGCGTATTGAAGGCTGGATTCCAGCGAGAAGGAGGCACTGCCGGAACCGCTTCGTGCGTTGGTCCACCCAGTCATTCCTGTCTCAAATCCGCCGTTTGGCACCAGATTCTGCGCGTGGAGAAGCGTCGCTGCCGCCATGAACCAGGCGACAATAGCTCGATGGATGTTAGACAGGCATTTGGACACTGGCTCGCTCATCGTCAGACGTGGTTCGGAGTGCCGTGGCGGCGACAGGTGAGGGGGGCTTCCGCAGTCGAAAGGACGGCACAGTGATTTTAGGTGCATGCTGCGGATTTGAATTTAACGGCACTTTCCTGATCGGAAAGTGCCATTTGTTCTTCATTCCATGCAAGTTCCGGCGGTTAACGGAAATCGGCGGTTGGACTGAAGAAAGTCGTCAGTTCGGCGTCACCTTCAGACGCACGAAGCGTGGGGCGGCCCCTGTCAACGTGTAGGTGAGGGATCCTCCCGGTCCGTCGGTGTTGGTGGTGAGATCGCCAACGGGGACATCCGTCCAGGTCGTGAGATTCGACGAGGTCTGGATCACGAATTGGGTCCCATAGGCAGAGGCGGGGATGTTTCCTCCGTTGGACCAGGTGATTGTGTTCGAGGCGTTGAGCTGTGGACTCGCGGTGAATCCTGCGGGGGCGTTCATGAAGAATTCCACGCCGTTGGATACACTGTCTTTGTCGAAGTCCAAGTACGCTGCTTCTCCATCCGCGTTGGTGTCCGCCCACTCGTCGTAGCCGCCTGCAGCAGGACCGCTCGAAACGGTTAGAGTGCCGGTGCCGGTGATTTGTGCGATTTCAAACTGTGCGCCAGAAAGCAAAGCTCCATAGACGCCAGCCGGTTGTTGAGTCGCGCCGATGAACAATTTGTCGACGGTGTCGGTGCCGTCAAAACCGAGGTCGAGAGTCGCTCCGGTCGCGGCGATGGTGACGGTGGAGGTCTCGTTGGACACGTTTGGCGTCTCCTGACTGAGGATGCCTTGGTTGACTGTGGTGTTTCCGGTGTAACCGTGATTTCCTGTCAGGTTGAACTTGGCCGGTCCGGTCTTCGTCAGGGAGATGGCGCCCAGGATCCTGCCGGACCCGTCATCATCGCCGCTGCCGATGATCCCACCGAAGGCGTAGTCGTCGCTGTTGTTGATGGTGAGCGTGGCCGGGGCGACAGAGGTCACCCGCTGCTCCCGGTCCACCGCCAGCGTGTTCTGCAAGCCCGCGAGTTCCTGATTCTGTCCGTTCAGATCAAACGTCAACCCGCGGCCAGTCCCGTTCCCGATTCCGCCCGTCATGCTCAGCACCGTGGTGATTGGCAGGACGTTGGCGGCTCCGCTGTTATTGACGAGTCTTGGTGCGACTTGGCTGTTCCCGGTGGTCAGGGTGGTGCTGCCCGCCCAGGTTCCCGTCGCACCCAGATTGATGAATTGGGTTTGGCCGGTGCTGGCACCCACGTTTGGCGAGGTAAAGATTACATTGCCAGCGCCGCCGATCGCCCCGTTGAGGTTGATGCTACCTTGGGTGGCGGAGACCGAGGTGGCGAAGGCGATGGTTGAGTTGACTTCGGTGTCGGCTGTGGTGATCGGTGCGGAGATGGTGATGCCGGTCGTGGAGGTGGAAAGCGTCGCTGCCGAGGCACCACCAAGAGTGATGCCGCTGGTGTTCTGCAGGGCGTTTACGTTGGAAAGGGAAAGGATGCCTTGGTTCACGGTGGTTGCACCCGTGTAGGTGTTCGCGCCAGAGAGGGTCAGGGTGTTGGTTCCGGATTTGAGAACAGAACCCTCACCGCTGATGATGCCGGAGAGTGTTTGATTCAAGGTGCCGCCATGTTCGAAAATCGAAGTTTCGGGCGCGATGTCGATGTTTCCAGCGTAAGTGCCGGTGCCCAATCGGCCGTTAGGTCCAACCGCCAGGATGCCGTTGGTGATGGAAATGGGTCCGGTGAAGGTATTCAACAGGTCGAGGACGGTGGTGCCATCGCCGAGCTGCACGATGCTTCCGCCTCCACTGATGGGCCCGAAGTCGATTCCTTGGGTGACGGTATCGCTCCGGTTCACTGCAAAGGTCGCAACGGAGGCCACGGTGATAGCGCTGGAGGGAGACAGTGATCCGCTTGTGCCGCCGCTTCCAAGGCTGAGAGTTCCGTCATTGATCGTCGTGTTGCCGGTGTAGGTGTTCGCGTTGTTCAGGGTCAAGGAGCCGGTGCCGAACTTGGTGAGGCTCCCGGTGGCGACGCCGAAGGTGCCCGAGCTGTTGAGCACATAGTCTTTAGCGATGTTATCGAAGATGGTTGAGTTTGGCGAGACGTCTGCCAAATCGATATCCACAAGGATCGGACCGTCACCCGTCACATTGTCATCGAAAACCACGTTGTCAGCGGCAAGGAATGTGGTGGCTCCATTGTTGGAGGTGAGTTTCCAGTTGTTGGTTGCGGACAGATTCCATTTGCCATCACCACCCACCCAATATGGGACGTCGTCCGGACCGACTGTGAGCGTGATGGCGGTGCCGGAGTCGCCTAACATCAGGGTCTGACGGACGGACGCTCCCGTCACCGTGCCGAGGACGAACTGGGTAGCGCCACCGCCTGCAATGCTGCCTCCGCCGTAGCTGATCAGATCAAAGGTTCCATCCGCCCAGGATGTGGCCGAGGGATTGATGGTCACCGTACCTGCGACATTGGTGGTTAGATTGGTGGTGACGATGGGTGCTGACGTGCTGTTGCTGAAGGTATTGAGGGTGGCAGCACCTTCGAAGGTGAGGTCGCCAATGGTGAGCGCGGCTCCTGCGACTCCGTTGTTGTTAGATAGGATGCCGCCGGTGCCGTCGCCGACAGTGACGGTGTTGATTGTGCCACTTCCGGTCAGGGAGCCTTGGGTCAAGGTGACGGCGGGAGCGATCGCCGTGTTGCTGTTTTGGAAGAGTTTGGCGTTGCTGCCATTGATGGTAATGCTGCTGCTCGCGTTGATCGTGCCGGCGGTGGTGAGGCTGAGCGTCCCTGCGTTGATCAGGGTGGGGCCTGTGTATAGGTTCGTATTCCCCAGAGTAAAAGTGCCTGATCCGCTCTTGGTCAGTCCCAAATTGACTGCGGGAACTCCAAGATTGGTGTTATGTCCGATGTTCCCGGAGAATGTAGAGGGCGAGGTGTTGTCAATCGTAAGGGTGGAGAGTTTTTCGTTGGTATTGAGCACCCGCTGGACTCTGCTTGTCCGCCCGGTGACATTTGTCAAACCCGCGAGGGTTTGGTTGAATCCATCTAGATTGTAGCCAGTTGCCCGACCGCTGCCTGAGCCATTTCCACCGTCGATCGTCAACACTGTGCCGGTCGGCAAGGCGTTGTGTATTCCGGCTACGACATAATTTGAATTGCTTGTGGTCGACGTGGTGATGGTTGTCGTGCCAGTGTAAGTGCCCGCCGCGCCCAGAATGGTCCTTTGGAGGTTGTTATTGCTGGTTCCTACAGTTGTAAAAACCACGTTGCCGCTGCCGCCAATCGCGCCGTTGAGGGTGAAGTTGCCTTGTGAACTGGCGTTTACACCGAACGCCAGGGTGGAGCTGATTCCCGAATTGGCTGTGGTGATTGGCGCTGCGATGATGAGACCGGTTGTGCCGGAGGAGAGGGTCGCCGCAGAGGCTCCACCGAGGGTGATGCCCGTGGTGTTGCCCAGAGCAGTCAGGCTGCTCGCGGCCAGTCTGCCTGCGGTGATATCGGTGATGCCGCTGTAGGTGTTTACGCCTGAGAGTGAAAGCGCTCCCTGGCCGGATTTGGTTAGTCCGACCGTTCCTGCGACAGGACTGGAGATGGATAGAAGGCGAGCCGCTTGGGGGACGGAGATCACGGGGCTACCCGAAGTGGTTGCCAAGGTTAGGGTGTTTGCCCCGCTGATGACCAGGTCGTGGGATGAGGTGGTGTCGTTGAAGGTGATGTTGCCGATGGTCTTGGCGTTGTTGAGATTGATTGTCTGGGCGGCGGTGATGTCAGCGACGAATGACGCGTTGAAATCAGCACCGTCGGCGATCGGACCTGTGCCGGTGTTCCAGTTGGCAACGTCATCCCAGTTGAAAGGGCCGGCTGCCGTCTGCGTCCAGGTGCCGTCTTGAGCACTAGCAGACTGTGCGGCAAGGAGGGCGGCGAGGGCAGTGGCGAGTGGAAAGGAGAGGCGGAAGATGGATAGGATGCAGGGTTTCATGGTGTTTTCTGGATTGAATCTTGTTTGGGGATTGGTCTACCCGATGGATGCTCGTTCTGTTATTAGATGGGGGTCCGGGCTGCGGATTGATCATGCCGCTGAGCGCCCGAGGCATGTCGCTGCCAGGTTGAGGGCGAACAGGGTTTGTCGTTGCTCAGGTTTTTTCATCGCCTTCTCCGAATTTCGCTACGGGTCAGCCGCTTGGTGGCTTGCCATGTCGAAAGGGTTTGCTTCGGGTTGCTGCCAATTCCTCCTGCCCGCCCACGGTTAATGGGAAACCGTGAATTTCAGAAACTCATCGTGTTTTTACCGGGTTGCTCCGACTTTTTGTCGCAACCCGGACAGGGCCCCGAGATGGATGAAGCCAAACTCTCACGCCGGGCAGTCATCAAAGCCCGGGGGATCCAAATGGATCTCATCAATCTTCATGTCCAGGGCCCGGTCCATGTCTGTGGTCAATAGCCAGATTCCAGCCTGTTCTCATCGAGTCCGGTGGAGCGATTTTGCCAATTCCCATTAACCTTGGGCGCTTTTGCGGAATCATAGGTGTGCCCATGATGCCTTCGTCACAATCGCCTGCCTAATGACTGTCCATCCAAGCATCAGAAGTGATTGATGGAGGACCAAACCCATTCATTGCAGCCCAATGATTGATGTTCGTTATTCCAACGACTTTTTCCAGTTCAACAACGTGCTTCCGGTTCAGTTGATTCCCCCTGTTTCTTCGTGCACCATGTCGCAGCTTTTTCACTGAAGTCCGAGTTCGCCCTCAAATCCATGAGACTGATTTTCATTCTTTTTCTAGTGCTTGCCGCATCCATCGCGCATGCGCAGACGACGATCAACGCCGTCTATTTCGGCCAGACCCATGTATTGAAAGCCACGGATCCGTATTTCGGTCTGGTGGGAAACAGGGAAGCATTGATCAAGGTGCACGTCGTCAATCCCGCCACGCCCGGGTCGCCCACAGTCACTGCCACACTCACCGCAAGCGGCCTGCCCAACCTCGTTCTGACTCTCACCGGCCCGGCCACACTTCCGGCTTCCATTCCGGACGGGTTGGGGGTGGTTCAGCATTCGTTTGCCAACACCTTCACCGGCTACCTCCCGGCCAACTATGTGAAAACGGGCCTGCAAGTCACGGTGAACGCGGGCGCAGGCGTCAGCACCACGATCACGAACATGAAAGTCGGCGCGCCCAACGAGGTCATCATGACCATGCTGGATGTTCACTATTTTTCGCAGACCACCGGCAACTACCCAACCAACACCTTCGCCGAGGTGGAAGCCAAGTGGCCAGCGGCGGATCTGGAAGTGCGGCGCCTCGCCAATGTCGTCTTCCCTGAACTGGTCATTCCGCCTCGTGGCGGAGCGCCTGCCGCGAGAATCAAATCACCGGGCGAATACACCGCCCAGACCGGGCTCGCGTTTGATGGCGAGCAGGCCGCGGCCTTGGAATGGAACGCCGCCTTGAAGCGCGCTTCCGGACGTTCCGGTCGCTGGAGCCTATACTACATGAACATTTACAACGCGAACTCCGGTGGCCAGGCCGGCGGCTTCGCGGGTGTCGGCAACGGCACCAATCGCGGCATTCTGCACCATGAGCTGGGTCATGCGCTCTCCCTTCCGCATTGGGGCGATAGCTCCGCTTATCCCTACAAGGGTGACATGCACGGCATTCAGGCCCCATCAAATTACAACGAAACCCACGCCGGCCCTGCTTGGGCTTTTGATCTCCGCACCAAGGCATTCATCCCGCCAACCGTGCAGGCCAACAACGTCGGCGGCAACCCGGTTGGCACCTACAAGGTCGATCCGATGCAGGGCGGCGGAACCGGATATCAGGAGCCAGCCTACCTGCTGAATCATTTCTCCGACTACTCGGTGAATCAAATGCGGAGCTACCTGCACAGCCACATGGTCGTGTGGAACCAGGCGCTCGGGAGCAACGGCAGTTGGGCATCGTGGAACCAAACTGCGGGAGCCTACACGACCACCGTCTCTAACAACGGCGTGCAATTCCCCACCACCCGCGACACCCAGGTCATCAGCATCATGGCCACCGTATCCGGGGTGAATCCCGGCGTAAACATGGTCTATCCGCCGATCGGCCCCTACACATCCGGGTTGATCCGCCTGTTCGATCCCACGGTGGCGGCCGATCGCACGGCGGCCAACAGCATCTTCAGCCCCAGTAGTGGCTCCGACTACTGCGTGCGGGTCGTGCAGGGCGGCGTGACAAAAGCCTACATGCTCGCCGTATCGGCTTTGACCACTCCTGCGCCAACGGATGCAAGCAGCATCGAGACTGAGGCCATCAACCTGCCCGCCTCCGCCGGAGCCGTGACCAAGATCGAGCTGCTCTCCACCCCCAACGTTGAGGACAACGGCCTGCCTGCCAACCCCACGGTGCTCTATACTTGGTTGCCGCTCGTGCCGGAAGTGGCCGCATTTGAAACCGCACCTGCCGCGTTCAGCACCTCGACCATTTCGATGAAAGCCACCGCAGGGGAACTCGCCCCCGGCTTCAGCGGACCTTTGGAATATCGCTTCATAGAAACCACCGGTAATCCCGGAGCCACCTCCAGCGCATGGCAAACCAGTCGGACCTACACCGACACCGGCCTGCAAGCAGGCACCGCCTATTCCTACTCGGTTGAAATGCGCGCCGGATCGCTCACCGCCACGCAATCGGCCCCATTTTTAATCACCACGCCCAACGTAGCGGCCACACAAAACGTCACCGTGGACTCGACCCAACAGTTCAACCTCCAAACCGGCAGCGGCCTGAAATCCGTCACTGGGCTTGGCACCTTCAATGCAAGCGGAGCCGACAAGCTCGTGGTGGTCATTTCCACGGAAAACGGCAACAACGGCGGCACCGGCAACGTCTATGAGGTCCGCTACAATGGCAAGGTGATGACCGAGGTCATTCAGCAAAACGGTGGCGGCAACAACGGTGCCGCCGCCATCTTCTGCCTCGACAATCCCGGGACGATCGGCAGCGGCACCATCCAGGTCTCCGCGGAAAATCCCAATGGCGGCATCGGTTGCGCCTACGCGCTGTCCAACACCATGCCCGGATTCGGTGCATCTAACAAAAGGACCGGCGGCACGATCAACTCCATCGGCCTGACCACCATCGGCGAGCGATCCCTCGTGATCGCCGTATTGGACAACGCAGGAAATCCTAACAGCGCGGGAACGCCGACCACCACGTCGCCCCTGACTCAGGCAAGCAGCGGCGTCTGGGGAAGCCAGTGGGGCGGCCATGCTTCGGGATATGTGAGTGTCACTTCTCCGACCGCGACGACCTCCACGTTTTCGACCAACACCGGAAGCGGCTATGCCATCAACATCGCCACCGCCGAGTTTCCCGCACAGCCTCCTTTGCCCAATCGTTGGATACAGACCGCCGGTGGCACGCGCAACTGGACGGGCACCTTGAACTGGGATGACGGCGTCGTGCCGAATCCTGGCTTGGGCGCGACATTGGATTTCAGCACGGTCAACATCACCTCCAACACCGCCCTTAATCTCGAAGCGGATCGCACGGCGCAGTTATGGAAATTCGGTGATACCTCCGGCGGCCAAACCTGGACCGTCAACAGCGGAAACACTCTCACCCTCGCCGGCACGACGCCCGGTTTCCAAATCAACAACGGCACCACCATCATCAACAGCATCGTCGCTGGCACCGCAGGCCTTGCCAAAACCGGCTCTGGAAACCTCACCCTCAGCGCAGCCAACATTTACACCGGCCCCACGGTCGTCACCGCAGGCACCCTGCGGATCGGCAATGGCGGCACCACCGGTTCGCTCAACCCAGCCAGCGGCCTCTCTATCAATGCCTCGTTGGTATTCAACCGCAGCGATACCCTCACCCAAGGCACCGACTTCGCCAGTGTGATCTCTGGCACCGGCTCACTCACCAAAAGCAGCGGCGGCACCCTCATCCTCGGCGGCGACAACACCTACACCGGCGCGACCACCATTTCCGCCGGCATCCTCCAGATCGGCAACGGCGGCACGACCGGCAGGCTCGCCAACACCAGCGCCATCACCAACAACGCCGCCTTGGTATTCAACCGCAGCAACGGCATCATCCAAGGCTCGGCTTTCGCCGATGGGATCACCGGCAGCGGCTCTCTAACAAACTCTGGCAACGGCACCCTCACCCTCAATAGTCCCAATACCTACGAGGGCCTGACCACCGTCAGCACAGGAGCCATCAAGGTCCTCGACGCGGCTGCTTTGGGAAGCACCGCAGCAGGCACCGTGGTCAATGGCACGGGCTCCGGCAACGCAGCCAATTCGCGGCTCGAACTCGAAGGTGGCATCACGGTCACCGGCGAAACCCTCACCATCAACGGAGCAGGGAATTTCTACGGTGCCTTGAGCAGCACCAGCGGAAACAACACCTGGGCGGGAAATGTCACCATCGGCTCGCCGGGTACACGCCTTGGAGCCACCACCGGAAATTCTCTAACAGTAAGCGGGATCATCGACAGCGGCACACTCGAAACGGGCCTCATCATCCGCAATCAGGACCTTAACTCCCCGGTCATTCTATCAGGCACCAACACCTATCTCGGCGATACCAGTGTGCTTATCGGCAAACTGCAGATCTCGGGAGGTAACAACCGCCTGCCCGTGACGAGTCGCCTGACCCTGGGCAGCAGCGGCAGTAACCCGGATGCCGAATTCGATCTCAACGGCAGGAATCAGGAGGTGGCCGGTCTGGTCCTGACCGGCACCGCCTCGAAGAACTCGGTGAACAACTCGTCCACCACACTCTCGACGCTTACCGTCAACCCGGTGGCCACTGCCGACTTCGGCGGCATCATCAAAGGCAATCTCGCCCTGGTGAAAACCGGCATGGGAACCCAAACCCTATCCGGCGCAAACACTTACACCGGTGCCACACGGATCCACGACGGCGTCTTGCAACTCGGCGCAAACGACACATTGCCTATATCCACTCCGTTGGCCCTCGGCTCCGGAGCTTCGGTCGGCACCTTGAATCTTGGCAATTTCAACCAGACGGTCGCCAGCCTGGCTGTGAACTCGGACGGATCTAACAACAACTCCTTGATCATCGGCTCAGGCCGAGTGCTCACGGTCGCAGGAGGTCTTACGGTAGGTTTCAACTCAAGCCCAGCCGCCAACACCACCACAAGCCTCAGCGCCAGCGGCCTCGGCACACTCAGCATCACTTCTGGCAATTTCCAACTCGGCGGTTCCACCAACTCCGGCTTCGGCAATGCCGCGACTTTCGATATGTCCGGCTTGTCCAACTTCACCTACACCAACCCGACCGGAACCTTCCGCGTTGGCGACGCCACCAATGCCAGCAGCGCAGGCACCGGCAGCTCGACCCTCATTCTGGCTGACACCAGCGCCATCACCGCCCAGACCTTCACCATGGACTCCCCGACAACGGTTCCACACGTGGTCCGCTTGGGAAGCGAAACCAATATCATCAACGCCAATACAATCCAGATCGGCCCGGTAAGCGGCCGCTCCGGTGGCACCTTGGAATTCAACGAAGCAAGTGGTACCCTTACCATTCGCAACACCGCCGGAACCGGACGGGCAAACATGACCGTCGGTTTTGGAACCGTAAATACAGCCGTCGGTTCCAACAGTATCGTCGATCTAACAGGTCGCAACTCTGATCTTTTGCTCGGAACCCTACAAATCGCCGGCCGCACCAGCGGCAGCGGTGGTGGCGGACTGACCGGCAATTTCAGTTTCGACGCGGGCACGCTGGACGCCACAGGCGTCACGGTTGGTGTCCGCGCGGGAAGCTCCGGCAATACCGGCACCGTGACCGGCAACTTGAACCTCGGTGGCGGCACGGTAACGATCGGCAACTCGGGCATCATCATCGCAAGCAACACCTCCAGCCTTGCGGCGAACTCCGTGAACGCCGCGGTCAACATCTCCGGTGGTGCGGTCAGCATCGGCCAGACCGGCGGAACCAGCATCACTCTCGGCAGTTCCACCAATGCCAACGCAGGTCTCACCACCGCCGCGCTCAATCTAACCGGCGGCACGGTCACGCTGGCGGGGAATCTCATCAGGGGCACCGCAACCGGCACGGTCAATTCCACCCTCAATCTCGCGGGCGGGATCCTCGACCTGACTGGCAGGAACATCACCAGTCTCACGAACATCACCTACTCGAACGGCACCCTTAAGAACCTTGGCACGGTCAATATCGGCATGACCCTGGCCGGGACCGGTTCCCGGGTTTTCGATCAGGAAGCTGCGGTTTCAGGCACCATTCAAGGTGCGGTCACCGGCGAGAGCGTGGGCCTCACCAAACAGGGCACAGGCACCCTCACGCTTGCCGGGCTCAACACCTACGCCGGTGACACCACGGTGAACGCCGGCACGCTCGTTCTTGCCGACAACGCCCGGCTCAGGTTCGTGATCGGTGCCACCTCCGGCACCAACAACCGCATCACTGGCACCGGAACCGTCACCCTCGATGGCGACTTCGACATCGACACCACGGCGGTCGATGCATCGAATCTAACATCCGGTTCGTGGCTCATCGTGAACACCGCCAGTCTAACGGAAACCGTCGGGGCGTCGTTCACCCTCCTCGGAGCCGGATGGTCGGAGAGCGTCAATGTCTGGACCAAGACCGTAGGTGCGAAAGAATACACCTTCACCGAGGCCACCGGCACTCTGACGCTGACCTCTGATGCCTCCTATGCTTCCTGGATCGACAGCTTCTTCCCCGGCGTGACCAATCCAGCCACCATCGGTGCCAACGCCGATCCCGACAACGACGGCATTCCCAACTCGGTCGAAATGGTCCTCGGTGGAAATCCGAAGGACGGTATGGACACCTCCCTGCTGCCCACCATCGAATTGGTGACCGATTCCGTCAGCACGCCTGCCGTCCCCGCCGGGAGCTATCTGCTTTTCACCTATCGACGCAGCGATCTTTCGGTTGCCGCCGGAATCACCGCAAATTGTGAGACGAACACCGATCTGGCAGCTCCTTGGATCACGTTGTCCGAAGCCACTCCCGGTGTGGTGATTCAAGTGGATGATAACTTCAACTTCACTCCGGCGGCCGCCTCACCCACCGACCGGGTGAGGGTCTATGTGCCAATTGTTTCGAACTCCGCTCATTTTGGACGCCTCAAAGTCGTGGTTCCCTAAGGTGTAGGTGCCATTTAAAAAGCCGACTGCCAATGTTAGATCGCAGGTAGATGCCGGTTTGTCGAATCCTGCCATGCCACGAGCCAATCGATACCACAGTGCCCTACAAATTTCTAACATCTCTTGCTCCTTTGGCCGTTCTTGCCGCGTTGGCGATGGTCTTCGTGAAGTCACCTTCGAAGCCATCTGCAGATTCCAACGAATCCAATAGCCAGCTACAGCAGATCGAATTGGATCCATCGCGATTTCTTATCCAACCATTCTTCGTTGAGGCCAATCAGATTGCCGTGGCCTTGGACGGCGGGGAAATTCCGGTTCCAAGCGGCCAAGTTCCGAGCATCATCGTCGGATCCAATGTGCTGCGGATTGTCCACCTCTCCTGGGTGCACGATTGGAACGACGCTGAAACAAGAGACTCTTTCAAAACGCTCCAGGCACTCTACGCCTCGGAAGAAGCGGCCTCCTTGCCTGCCTTGAGAATTTACCTCAATCCGGTTTTTTCCGATTCCAACGGCGAGGCCGTCCAGCGTGCCATGTTGCAAGTCTTCTTCCGCTCCGACAACCCTGATATCTATCAGATTCTTGCGAGGGAAATCGCCACAGGCGGGCTCGCCGCGGACCCGGAAGCCATCCGCAGCCGTGTCGAAGCCCTCGAACCGCTTCTCATGGATGATTGGGACACAAAGTTGGAATGGCTGCAAGGTGACATCGAGAAAACCTTCGCGGTGGCCAAGGTGCAGCAAGCCCGCAATGCGAAAATCCTCAAGCCCGCCTTCAAAGCGCAACTCGCTTCCATGCTTGATATCGTCAATCCATCGGCCGATCTGAAGGAGTTCGGCGAATTCGTTCACCAGGCGAACACCGTGCAACGCACATGGCTTCATTCGCAGTCAGGGCAAGCCCTGAATCGACGCTAGTTGGTCGTGTCGATGGGCATGCGAAAATCCATCAATTCTGCGTCGCTCTGGCGCGGAGGAAGAGACGAGGCATGGGTTGGCTGGAAGTGGCTGTCACGGTGGTGGCGGTGACGGTGGTCGTGGTCTGGCTGGGGCTTGCTACGATGGTTACCGTAGGTCCGCCGGGAGGGCCGGCTATGCCGTTTCCTGCATACCAGTTTGCCATGTCGGTGGACCATTCGTAGGAACCTGTGAGATTGCTTGGAGCAAGGGAGTTGCGCGGATGGCGGAAGGTGGTGGTGAGACCGCTGGCGGCGAGTTCCGCCAAGCCCGGGTTTGATGCCCGCGGGTCGGTGCCGAACCATGCTTCGACGCCATTGGAGAGGCCGTCGTTGTCGGGGTCGAGATCGAAGCCGCGGTTGGCAGGTGCGATCCCCAGAGCGGGATCGCCAATCCATGAGTCATAGTTGTTGGGCAAGGGCGAATACCAGTTGACGATTTCCATGGTCAGTTCGTTGACGAGTTGAGGGTTGCTGGCGGCGAGGTTGGTTCTTTCGTGCGGATCGACGGGAGTGGAGCCGTTGTAAAGCTGATAGAGTTCCTTGGTGCCCGAGGTGTTGATGATGAGTTTCCATCCATCGCGCACGGCCCAGCGGTTCTCCAATGATTCCGTGGGATCGCTGAGGGTGATGATTTCCACATCATGATCCGAACCGAAGACCGTTCCGCGCGCGGCAACGGCAGCGGGATCAAGCAGGTTGATGCCCTGCATTTCCGGCGGGATCGGCAGACCGAGGGCGTGGTGAATGGTCGGTGCCATGTCCACCATGTGGACGGGAGTGCGGATGATTTGCGGTTCGATCGTGCCGCCCGGCTTGATGCGGTCCGGCCAGCGGACGATGATCGGAGTGCGGGCACCGCTGTCGTATGGCGAGGTTTTGCCATCCGTGTTGGGAGTGTTGAACTGGCGACCGTTGTCGCAGATGAACATGATGATGGTGTTGTCGGCGATGCCCTTGGTATCGAGATGGTCGAGGATGGCATCCACGCCGCCGTCGAGGCGCTCGATGTTCGCGTAGAAATTCGCGTCGGTGTTGTTCAGTCCAAGCGCGGTGTATTGGTCTCTGAGGCCGGCGGGTGGATCGAAGGGGTCGTGCGGCAGATAGGGAGCATACCAGAGAAAGAATGGCTGCTCGGCGGCGACTTGTGTGTTGATGAAGTCGGTGGCGGTTTTGACGGTGTTGGCGTAGGGAATCGGATGGGCAGGTGCGGCGATGCCATTCACATAATCCACCCGGCCGGTCATCAGTCCCCAGTCGCCCTGACGTGCGCGGACATAACTGGGGGCGCTTCCGGTCCATTGAGGCGGTCTCGTTGTGATCGCGGTGCTGTCCCGGGTGTCCCCTTGGGTGAATCCGCCGTGTGCGAAGTTTCCTTCCCACCACTTGCCGGTTTGAAAGCTGGTGTATCCAAGTTGGTTGGCGAGGGTGCGGGTGAGCGGATTGAAGGAAAGGATGCGATTCTCAAGGGATGTATCGTCGAGGCGTGCTGCCTGTCCCTGGCCTCTGGCGCTCACGAGGTCGTTGCCAACGATCCAGTGCTGGTGGAGGTGGGTTCCGGTGATGATTGACAAGAGAGTTGGACGACAGACCGGAGCGGTGTAGCCGTGGGTGAAGGCGAGGCCTTCATCGGCGAGGCGATCGATCGCGGGGGTTTTGGCGACCTTTGGAATGCTGGTGTTCGAACGGGTTTGCATGTTGATCGCCGCCTGTTCCACGTTCGGGCGCCGCATGAAGCTGTAGTCATACCACGATTGATCGTCGGCGAGCATGAAGATGACATTCGGAGTGCTGGTCCGGGTTTGAAAATTCCAGGTGGTGTCGTCGTTTGCGGGGATTCCGCCGAAGGCCACATCGCTGAAATTCCTCACTGCCCCGGCAGCGATCTGCACCGCGTAGTTTTTCCCTGAGGCGAGTGATCCGGTGGGATTGATGGTTAGTGCATTGCCGCTGATGCTAATCCGTGTGGTGTCGGTAACCGGAATGACTTGTGTAGCGGTTTCATCATCGAGGTCCTTGAGGGTGATGTTGCCACTGCCCGCGATGATGGCGTCATCGAAGGTGGCAATGATGTTGGTGGCGCGCGATACACTGGTTGCGTTGTCCAGCGGAGACTTGAGCGTGATGACAGGGGCTGTTAGGTCTTGTGTTGCGGTGCTGAATGTCCAGGTGGTGTCATTGGTGATGCCGGCGAAGGTGTTGGTGGGGCTTGCGCTGTCCTCGATCGTGTTCGGGCTGATTTGAACTGCGAAGTTGGTATTGAAAGGAAGGTTGGCAGACGGGTTAATGACAAGGTCGCGACCGGAGATTGAAACTTTGGCGTCGGGGAGGGTGATGATGATGTCGGAGGCCCCGGAACCATCGCCCAGGTTGCGGAGGGTGATCATGCCCCCTGCTTTTAGGACGATGTCCTCGCTGAAGGTCGCGACGATGTTTGTGCCGGGATAGACAGCTGATGCGGCGTCCGGCTTTTTGGCGAGGATGGCGGGAGGAGTTGAATCGCCACTGTTGTAGTTCTGTGCGCCGGTATTTCGCGCATGGTTGATTTGAGTTGCGTTGAGAACGCCATCGAAGACCGCAACGTCGTCAATGAGGCCATCGAAGGGATTCGGTGATCCGGTTTGCGGATTGTTGCCGATGTTGAAAACGGTTGTCGATGCGGTGTGAGTGGTGCGGGTGGGGTTGGTGGCGACGGGTGAGCCATCGAGGTAAAGAGTGGTGCCGTTGGTACTGTGCACGGTGTAGGCAACGTGGTGCCAGGTGCCGGTCGAGAACGCAGCGGCGGGGGATTCAACGATGGAGTTTCCCTGGCCGCCATTGGGCAGAAGGTTGAGGAAGAGGATCCGGTCGGTTCCGTTGGAGGCCTTGCCCATCGTGAAGGTTTCGCCGTTGGTTCCGGAGTTTTGTCCGCCAGCGATGTAGCCGCGGTTGTTGTTTCCTCCATCCCAGTTGACCCATGCCATCAGGGTGTAGTCGGTTGCGGGGATGATGGTATTTCCGGCGGTGGTGGTGGAGATGAAATCATCCACGCCATCAAAGCTTGCGGCCTGACCGAAGCGACCTGTGGCATAGCCCGCTCCGCCCTGCGCGGTGCCGTTTGCGCTGCCGACCGAGTCGGTGGCATTGCCATCGAGCTTCCAGTGGTGGATGAGGGCGGAGGGATTCGATGCCAGGGAAGTGAGTGAAAAGCTCTCGATGGTGCCGCCGGTGCCGCTTGTGGGATGAGTGCTTGAGGCGGCGACTCCGACCGAGGTGAAGTTGGCGGCTGCGTGAGGAATGGTCGTGGTCGCGCCGACCAGCGTGTAGCTGCTAGAGGCCGGAAGTTTTGCGTACCAGGTGGCGGTCCATGCGCCGGTGCCGCCAGTGGTATCGAGCACGATGCGCATGTCGATCGCGCCGCCTTCAAGGTCGCCCAGTGCTGGGTCGAGCCAATCCGCAGGGTCCGTGTTTCCAAGACCGCGTTGGATCTTGTTAGAGTTGGTTGGAAGCGGTGCCGGAGTGGCTCCACGGAAGAGCATCCAGGTTGCTCCGGTCACGGCTGTGCCGACAAAGCGATCATTCGTTGTGCTGGTTGGCGACTGCCCGTTTGCGAAGCCAAAGCCGAACCAGTCCGTATCGCCGGTGACGCCCGAAAGCGATGCGTCGAGTGTGTAGATGAACCCGTTGGCGGGAATGAATGGCAGTGTCATGCTGCCCTGATTGCTGCTGGTCGGGCGATCCACTGAACCATCGGCATTGAAAATCGGGGAGGATGTCCATGTTTCGCCGGCCGGGCGGACATCGGGAGCCAGTGTGTTGATATTTCCTGTGCCGCCGTCGAAGTTGTCGGAGTAGATGGTTGTTTGTCCGGAGATGGCAGAGATGCCAAGCCCCGCGAGAATTACGAGGCTGGCAGTAATACTTCGGAGCGGGTTTGAGGTCATCGGTGAAGGTGGTTAGAGGATGGGATCATTCATCTCAAGGAGGCAAAGCCGCAAAAATGGCGCCGGACACTGAGTCCGCCGCCAGAGAAACCCTCTTTTTTGGAATGCCAATCTTCGGAAGGATGAATCTCAGCGGCGGCGGCGGAGGTAGGCGAGCATGCCAAGGCTGCCGATGAAAGCGGCACTTGGCTCGGGGACGGCGGTGAAATTCAGCACGAGGTCGGTGTTGCTATCACCCAAGCCGACGCTGAATACTCCACCACCCAAGGCATTGGAGAAGCCAGAGGTGCCGTTGAAGGCCTCTGTGTTGATGGTGAACAAATTGGTATTGAACCCACTGATGGCGCTTCCGGTGGAAAACAGGGTCCAAGATTGATTCACCGCGTTGTTGAAGTTGATTGCATCTCCGTCCACATCGGGCCCGATGGCTGAAAGGCTCCAGAGGTTGATATTGTAGGTATTTTCCGCGCTTAGTAGGGAAAGATCGAGGGTTGCTCCGTTGATCAGGTTTGTGGTGTCATAGCCGGTTCCAGCGGCACCGACTGCGTCGTGAATCTGCCAGTTGTAATTGCCGCCAACCCCGAGTTGGAGCGTGCCGCCGTCTTGGGTGAGGGTTCCAGGACTGTTGCCTGGGGAGAGGGTGCCGTTTGCGACGATGGTCTTGTCTGTGGCTAGAATCGTTCCCGAGCCTCCGACAGTCTGGGAAGCACCGAGGGTGTAGCTGGAATCGGTCAAGCCAGTTACGTCGAAAGTCGTGGAAGCTCCAACGATGATCCTTGATGTACTGGCAATGGATCCAGTTGCAGCGAGGGCTAGTTTTCCACCGCTGATGGTGGTAGTGCCGCCGTAGTTGGTGCGGCTGTTGATGGTCAAAGTGCCGTTTCCGTTCTTGATCAAGGATCCGGTGGCACCGGTGACAACGTTATTGGTGGCCCCGTTGACACCGAAATTGAAATTGCCGTCGCCATCAAGGGTCAGAGTATTGGATCCGAGACTAACGAGCGCTGCGGCGGTTGTCCCAGTTATGATAGTCGTGCCAATGTTCAGCGCGGTGGTGGTGCTTGCGTTTGACCAAGTCTGGCTCGAGCTGGATGCGAGAGCCACGGTCAAAGGGTTGGTATTATTACCGTTGATGGTAACGCTCCCCGAAGTGGCGGTTTTGGTGATGCCGCCTGCACCGATCGTTATACTCCTAGCTGTTGTCGTCCCGCCGGTGTTGGATTGGATGGCAAAGTTTTGGGTTTGCCTGAAAGTGATGGAGTTTGCAACTCCGGCAGTATTCAAGGACATACTTCCCCCAGAACCGCCAAGGGTGCCTGTCATGTGGAAGAACACATCATCAGCAGCGAGAGGTACGACGGAGCCTTGATTCAGGGTAGTTGTGCTATTCGTCCAGTTGGCACTCGAAGCCCAAGTGGCGCCTGAGTTGCCTTCCCAGAAACGGTCGACGGCGTGGGCAGCGGGAGCACTCAGAGCAAGGGTGACCGAAAAGAAAAGTCGGGATTTTTTCAGTTTCATCAAGTGGATAAGGGATTGGGTTTTTTGCCACTCTTGGCTGTGCTTTCGAGGGGCGGGGGCGATTCGGGTCTTTGGTTTCTCGAATCAATTCCGCAGAAAAGAGATCGGTTAACCGGATTATGCGTTTTTTTTCGAAGCACGGCACGGGATGCTTTCTGGGTAAGGACGCTCGCGCATCGGCGGATGCCGGGTAAAGGGGCATTCATGGCGTGATGACCACCTTGAGTCGTGCGAACTTTTTGGCATCCGGAGTTTGAGCCACGGTGAGGGTAACCGTGTCAGTGCCTGGAGCCGGACTGTCCGCATCGACGGTGACACCGGGATTGATGACGCCTCCCGTATCGGCATCGGGAACGGTATAGGGTGAGGGCGGGGTGTTCCAGTTCACCAGATCGGTGCTGACTTCGATCGAAAGGGAGGTTTTCGGGTCGATGGAGGACCGGTCGCGCTTGAAGGTGAGGGTCATGCTCGTGCCGTCGGCATTAATCTCCGGCAATTTGGCGAGGTCGTTGGTGGTCGCGAGGCCGCCGAGAACGAACTCCACGGCATTCGATACGCCGTCGGTATCGAAGTCATCATCGGGGTCGCCGGTGGGGGCGTTGACAGCCGACCAGGTGGCATAGGCGGAGGTGCCACCGGTTTGCACGAGCCGGAGTTCGTTGCCGACGATATCAAGTTCGTAACCGGAGGGAGCCGGCGCGGCAAGCGTCGGCTCGGTGCCATTGATCGAACCGACGGTGAGCAATGTGTAACTGGCCAGCGTAGGCATGCCCGTCACAAGCACGGACTGTCCGGTGAAATCGATGGTGGCATTCGCGGCGGTGACCGGGCTGGCGACATCCAGACCAAGGACTCCACCACCGAAGTTGATGGCGCTGGTGGCCTGGGTGGCTCCGGTGATGACGAGCGTGCCGGCATTGATGGTGGTGGTGCCGGTGTAGGTGTTGATTCCGGAGAGTGTCATCGTGCCCGGGCCGGTTTTGATGAGCTTTCCCACGTTGAGAGGATTGCCGAAGTTGGCCAGCACGCCCGTGACGTTCAGATCGCTGCCGATGACTGCGTCAGCCACATTGAAGGTCGTGCCAGCGGTCAGCAGGCCAATTTGCCCATTGGTGCCGCTTGTGCTGATCGTCGAAACCGCGCTGCCGCCGACAGTGACCTCTCCGTTGAGGGTGAAAGATGGAAACAATCCGCCGCCGCCGAATGAACTGAGGGTGCCGCCATTGAGCTCCACCGGACCAAGCATGTTGAAGATACTGCCTGTGTTCCGGATCGTTCCGCCATTGGCGATGAGTTTGAGTTTCGGAGTGGAACCTCCCCCTCCCATGACGTTTGCAGCCGTGAAATTCAAGGTGGCGCCAGTACCAACGGTGACGGTGCGGCCCGTCGCTTGTGCATTGCCAAGCGCTCCCGCAGCAGGGTTGTTAGACACATTTGACACGTTTGCGTGCAGCGAGCCCGCTGTGATCGAGATGTTGCCGGTGAAAGTGTTGAGACCGGAGAGGATGAGTCGGGAATTCGCGCTGTTCTGAGTGACTCCGGTGACATTGGTGCCGATCACGGCGCTGATGGTGGTGTCGATGTTTCCGACGGTGGTGGTATTGCCGGTGCCGCTGTTGGTGATGCTGCCCGTCATGTCGATTGCGCCCGTCTGAAAGAGGATCTTCGAGGAGTTGGCCGCCGTGTTGGCATTGCTCTGGAGGATGAGGTTTCCTGTTCCGGTCACCCCGCCGCCAAAGGTCAGGTTGCTCCCGCCGGCATTGTTGGAGATCACTGTTAGGTTCCGGCCCAATGTGACCGGGCCGTTCAGGGTTTGATTCCAGCCGACGATATTGATGGAGGTGGTGCCGGTTCCGACGACCGAGATGGGATTGGTGGACGTGAAGTTGCCGCCACGAAAGGTCAGGGCGGCGGCAGCGCCGGTGTTGGCGTCGTCACCAATCGTAACGCTGCCAATACCAAGGAAATTGCCACCCGTGCCCGTGTTGAAATTCCTAACAGTTCCGGCCTTGATGACCAGTCCTCCCGAGAACGTGTTCGTTCCCTTGAGAGACAAGGTGCCACCGCCGGATTTCTGCATGCCGTCACTGCCTGCAACGATGCTTTCAATGGTAAACTCGCGGCTTGAGACCACTTCGATCACCGGCACACCACTCGTGCGGTCGAGCGTGAGGGTATTCCCGGTGAGGGTGTAATTGTGGCTAGTGTCCGAGGCGGTGATGTTGCCGATCGTCCGATTGCCGTTCAGCGTGATGGTGGTGGCCGCGGTGATCACGTTGCCGAATGTGGCCTTGAAATCCGCGCCATTGGCGATGAGGCCATCCGTCCACTTGGTCCCGTCCGTCCAGTCGCCAGCGGAGTCTCCGAGCCACGAACCGTCCTGGTCTTGAGCGTGGGATTGGGAAACGGCGAACAGCGAGCTGGCGGCGATGATGAGGCTTTGGGACAAGGCGGAATTCAATTTCATGGTGGTCTGACGGATTGTAGATTTGTTAGAGCGGTGGAGGCCCCGCGTGGTCCGGAAAGGAGTGAGGGAAAGATTGGTCTAACGAAGCGGATGATCACAGACCCTCGTCACACGGCCCTCCACTGAAGTGATTCCACAGGAGACTCGTCGGTTACTCCGAATCTTTGGATTTTCTGGTTCTGGTCGGAAACCTCGGTGGTCCCTGTCCTAGGTCTCGACGTCTTTTCCAAAGGATCCGGATTTTCCGCCTTACCATTCGGCAACTGGCGGAATAGGGTGGTTAGGAGCAAGACAACCATGAAACCCGATCCCGAACAGACCTTCGTTCAACTAGTGGTGAACCATCAGCCGGCTCTGCGTGCTTTTGTGCTGTCGCTGCTTCCAGGTAGCCCGGAGGTGGACGATGTGATCCAGGAAACCAACGCCGAGATCTGGGTGAAGCGCGGGGATTTCCGGATCGGGACGAATTTCAAGTCGTGGATGTTTTCGGTAGCCAAGTTCAAGGTGATGTCCGTCTGGCGCGACCACCAGCGACAGAAGGTCTGGGCGGTGCCCGAGGACACATTGGCAACGCTGGTCGAGCGGATTGAATCCGGTGCACTCGCCGACACGGAATCGCGCCAGGAGGCGTTGCGGGTTTGTCTCGACCGATTGCGTGCCGAGGATCGGATGTTGATCCTCAATCGCTACATTGCCGACCAGAACCTGGACCGGCTGTCACGGGAGTCGGGCAGGAAGAAGGACAGTTTGAAAGTTTCCCTCCACCGCATCCGAACGGTGTTGAAGGCCTGCATGAATCGGAGAATCCAACCCGGACAGGAGTACGCATGAGCGGATACGAGACCAAGGACGGCAGGCTCGACGTCACCCGATTCGAGCTGGCGCTTCAGGAGCTTGAAGACGGGACGCTCGATCCGGTCGAGCGCGATGATCTGATGGCTCTCGTCGCCCGCTCGCCCGCGGCGCAGCGAATTTATTTGAGCCATTTCGAGGTGTCTTCGATGCTTCAGGCGGAGGCTGCGATTCATGCCGAGCAGGGAGATCTGCCCAAGGTGGCGCGGTTTGATCCGCCTTCACGCTTGTTCCGTCGTTCGCTCATGGCGGCGGCGGCGCTGTTAGCCCTTGCAGCTGCGGTTGCGTTGATCATTCAGGTTGCCCGTCCGGAAATTCCGGTGCTTGTCCTCACCGCAGCTCCGGACACGCGCTGGGCGGTGTCCGGCAATCCGACGGATGCAGACGAGCAAACGACCAGCGTGCGCGAAGGATCGACGCTGCGAGTGACTTCCGGCACCCTGGAACTGCGTCTTGAGTCCGGTGCCAAGATGGTGGTGCAAGGACCGGCCCATGTTTCGTTTCCGAAGTTCTCAAATCCGGTGTTGAAAAGCGGATGGCTTTGGATCGACTCGGGTGGTTCCGGCGAGAAATTCGATCTGAGCACGCCGGACTTGCGGATCCTCAATCTGGGTACTCGTTTCGGCGTTAGGGTTCCTGCCGAAGGTCCGGAAGAGGTCCATCTCATCGAGGGAAAACTCAAGGTGTATTCCGAGTCGGTCCCCGGGAAAGTCCTCGAACTCGTCCCGGAAGGCAGCGGACTTGCCATTCTCCCGCATGGCGAGCCGGCTTCGGTGACGCTGGCGCGCGATCCATTTCCGGAAATCGCCGGTCTGTTGGCCGCGCCATCGAATTATCCCAACACCGTGCGTGGGCAAAATCCCGCGTGCTATTGGCGGCTCGATGACGTGTCCGACGGCCGGCTGCGGAATGAAGTGGAGGGGGAAGTTGCGGGACGTGCGAGGCCGGGTGTGTCGACTGGTGCGGGTCCCGGTGCGGAGGATGATTTCTCAGGATTCGGTACGGCGAACCAAGCCGCGCGACTGGATGGCAAGGCAGTCGGTTCCGGGATTTCGTTGGGGGCCGCACCGCCGCGTCATCAGGGGATTTTGTTTCAGGAGAACTTCGATGGCGAGGGACCTCTTCATCAGCGCAGCCCCAAAATCACGAGCAACGAACTCCGATGGGTTTCGGGACACGATTTCCGGGCGAACGGATGGATTTCCTCCGGCAGTGCCAGTGCGACGCTTGCCTTTCAACCGGTGGACGGGGTGGTTTACACCCTGGACGGATCCTTTCGTGGGGTGACTTCGCCGAATGGAGACTTTCCTTGGGTCGCACTCGGGTTTGCCAACGGCCAATCGACCGGTGCCAAGGCAGCAGATCGCTTTGTATCAGGCACGGTTACAGGTCGGGCGTGGATGCTTTTCCGCGGTGCTGGACCCGAGCGTGCAAACACCACTCATGATATGGGCGATTCCAACCCGAGCCCATGGGAAAACTGGAGTCAAGGTGTTGGCGGCGACATGGATCTGCGCATCGTTCTGGACACGACGAAGGGATATGGAAACTGGACCGCCACTTGGTTCGCTCGCCGCCCGGGCAATGAGTCGTTCTTGAAAGTCGGATCCACCCGAACGCTTCCCAACGAGGCGATCCGCTCCGTCGGCGTCGCCGTTTCGGGGAGCAAAATCAAAGCGAGGATCACCAACTTCTCCCTGCGGGCCGATCCTGAGATGGAGCATCCGGCGTCCCGCTTGCGCGCTGATGGCCCGGCAAAGCTGCTCCATGCCACGGGAGCGGTATCGTGTTGGCTGCGCCGTGAGTCAGGCAGCGGAAAAAGGACCATCGTTTGGTCTGCGGGGCGGGATTCGGGGGATGACTCCATCCATCTCCGGCTTGAGAGCGATGGACGGATGGGGTTCTTCATGGAGAACGGGAGATTCGACGTGCTGCTTACCTCGGAGGAGATGCTGGAGGAAAACCGGTGGCATCATCTTGTCGCGAGCTGGAGCCCGTCAACGGTGGACCTTTTCCTCGACGGCCGACGTGTCGCGTGGTTGCGCGAATCGCTCAGACTCACATCGGATGTTCTAACTGATTTTCGGGTGGGCGGAGGTGACAACCACACGGACGGCCCTTCGTTCAACGGCCTTGTCGATGAAGTCGCCATCTGGAGCCGTTCGTTGACGCATGCCGAGATCGAACAGCAGTTCCGTTCGGCGCGAGGCGAGTGAATCGATTTGCTTCCGTGTTTCGTTCCTTGCGGGAAGGTGCCAACAAAGGTCGGGATTTCCGGGGTGCGAAACAAGCGCTATGCTTTGATCAATTGCTTCCAGCGCCTTCTTACGGTTGGGGCATTGCGGGAAGGTTTAGCATCGCATGGCGGCTTTTTGGGGCGCTGCTGAACTTTTAGTGGGTAGCCGGGGGGCAATCCGCGCCCAAAATGGGTTGCGGGATCGCTTGGTGCCGGGTCCCAAGCCCCCTGAAACCCCGCCTCGCCCCCTCAAGGTTAGGCGGGCCAGAGGGCCACGGA
>SXGQ01760464.1_pt1 | contig 30221 bp, 27 predicted proteins | sample 3178371 | NCBI WGS metagenome assembly SXGQ01 (sample SAMN11356859, study PRJNA531348) | freshwater metagenome | isolation source: freshwater sample F1-20 | place: China: Fuxian Lake, Yuxi | collected 2017-12-25
GGACACGGAGGAGGAGGTCTACGACTCGACAGCCTCGTGGCGAGAGCAAGCCATGGGCGGCGTCCTCCACAGCGGCGCTCTCGCCTGCGACGATCGGTCGGCGGACCGGACAACCCTCTGACGAACAGGCCGAGTACCTCGCGCGCTTCCCCGGTCTCGCGATCGTCGCACAGCCCGACCGTGCCGCGGGCATCCTCGCGGCGTTGCGTGCGGCTCCGAGTTCTGCCGACTGCATCATTCTCGACGACGGGTTCCAACACCGCTTCGTCGCCCGCGATCTCGACATCGTGCTGATTGATGCCACGCGATCCCCCACCACCGACCGCTGTCTCCCCGCCGGTTGGCTCCGGGAACCGATTGAGTCGCTCGGACGCGCGCAGGTGGCCGTCCTGACACACGCCGAGTCGGTCGGTCCTGCCGCGTTGAACACGCTCGAGGCGGCACTGCTCGGGATCAACCCGCGCCTGGTCGTCGCCCGCGCCAGCCACGCGTGGACATCACTGGTGTCGGATGCAGGCGCCTTGCCAGTGTCGTGGCTCTCGGGCAAGCGCATCGTCGTCGCCTGCGGCGTGGGCCATCCCGCGCCGATCTTCGCTCAGGCCCGAGCAGCCGGAGCCGATGTGGTGCACGAGTGTGCCTTCCCCGACCACCATCGCTGGGCGGTCGCCGACCTGCGTTCGCTGGCCGCGCGGCAACCTGCGGCCGATGCCCTTCTCGTGACCGCCAAGGACTGGGTGAAAGTGGCGCCGCTGGCGGGGTCGCTCGCGCTGCCCTGGCCGATCGTGCGGCCGGTGCTGAGCCTCCATTTCGACGCCGGTGAGCCTGCCCTGATCACGCGGGTTCTTGAGGCCGTGACCCTTCCCCCCTCCCCCCGCTGACCGCACCGCCCCACCCCTGCTACGCTTGTGCTCGACGTGTCGAATCTCCTCACCCAACTCGCCTCGTGGAAGCCCTTCACGGCCCTGGTCGTGGGGGATGTCATGCTCGACCAGCACGTGTACGGCGACGCCGATCGGATGACGGCCGATGCGCCCGTTCCGGTGCTCAACGTCCGCCGCACGGAGCAAATGCCCGGGGGGGCCGCCAATGTCTGCATGGACCTGGTGGCGATGCACGGCAAGGTAAAGGTCTTCGGCATCACCGGGGACGACCCCGAAGCAACCACGCTCGCCCGCGCGATGACGGACTCCGGCGTGGACACCAAGGGCCTGGTTCGTGATCCCTCGCGCCCGACGACGGTGAAGCGAAGCCTGGTCGGTTTGGCCCAGCACCGTCACCCGCAGAAGATGTTTCGCGTCGACCACGAATCGACCGAGCCCCCGTCTCAACGGATTCTGGACGAACTGCTGACCCGCTTCGACGCCGCCCTCCCCGACGCCGACGTTGTGTGCATCGAGGACTACAACAAGGGTGTGTGCGCCGAACCCCTGTGCCGCGCGATCATCGCCAAGTGCAAACGGGCCGGGAAGCCGGTGCTCGTCGATCCGGCTCGACTCGCGGACTACGCACGCTACGTCGGCTGCACCGCCATCACGCCCAACCGCACTGAGGCCGAAGCCGCCACCGGGCTGAAGACCCACGGCGACGCTGATCCGAACCACAACGCCCAGCTCGCGCGGGCCCTGCAGCAGCAGCTCAACGCCGAGGCCATCGTGCTGACCCTGGACCGTCACGGAGCCCTGCTGCTCGAGCGTGATGCCGAGCCCCTGGCGGTGCCGACCGTGGCGCGCCAGGTGTACGACGTCACCGGCGCGGGCGATATGGTGCTTGCCGCCCTGGCGGCCGCGCGAGCCAACGGCATTGACTGGACGGACGCTGTCCGCTTTGCCAACGCCGCCGCCGGCCTTGAGGTCGAGGTCTTCGGCGTCCAGCCCATCCCGCTCGAGCGTATCCACAGCGCCATTCTGCACGATTCCCGCCGCCTGCTGGGCAAGGGTCGCACGCTCGAAGAGGCACTGATCGAGGTCTCCGCCGCCCGGCGCGACGGCCGACGGATCGTCTTCACCAACGGCGTCTTTGACCTCCTGCACGCCGGCCATGTCAAGCTGCTCCGGACCGCCGCGGACATGGGGGATCTGCTGGTGGTCGGAATCAACAGCGACGAATCGACACGCCGACTCAAGGGCCCGGAGCGCCCGATCAACAGCCAGGACGACCGTGTGTTCATCCTGAGCGAGCTGGAGTCCGTCGACATCGTGATCGTCTTTGATGACGACACCCCCATCCGGCTCATCGAGGCCGTGCGCCCTGAAGTGCTCGTCAAGGGCGGTGACTACACGAAAGACAAGGTTGTCGGCGCAAGCGTCGTCGAGTCGTACGGCGGCGTCATCGCTTTGGTCGAGTTCGCCGAGGGGCGCAGCACCACCAGCGCCATCGAGCGCCTCCGCGGCCGATGAACCCCCCGCTCCCCGACGTCAACGCCCTGCCACTCCCGGAGCTCTACCGGAAGCTGGAGTCCTCCGGCCTGATTGCGCGGGCGCTGGAGCTGGCCCGGGACGAGGATTTCGGTTGCCCGCCCCACACCGGCGACATCACCAGCCTCGCCTGCCCGGATCCGCGCCAGACCCTCACCGCCGGCATCGTGGCGCGCGAAGCGTGCACCACCGCCGGGCTGGCCGCGGTCCCGATGCTGCTCAAGACCTTCGGGCCCAGATGCCTCGCTGGGAGCATGGCCCCCGATGGAGTCCGAGTTGAAGCGGGCGCAACGCTGGGCATTCTTTCAGGTCCCACCGCGGAACTCCTGGGGGCCGAACGCACGCTGCTGAACCTGATCGGGCGACTGTGCGGCGTCGCTACTCTCACAGCCGAGTACGACCGCGTGATGCGCCGGGAAGCCCCGGGCTGTCGCGCACAACTGCTGGACACCCGCAAGACGACCCCCGGGCTCCGTGTGCTGGAAAAGTACGCGATCCGCTGCGGCGGGGGCATGTGTCACCGCATGGGACTTCACGATGCCGTGCTGCTCAAGGACAACCACCTGGCACACGTGCCAGTCAACGCCCTGGGCCAGTTCGTGACCGAGGTCGCTCAACGGGCCCGTGCCGACCGATCACTTCGTTTCATCGAAGTTGAAGTCGACGTGCTCGACCAGCTCGACGCCCTGCTCGCCCTCCCGAAGGGTGTGGTGGACATGATCCTGCTGGACAACATGCCCCCCGACCTGCTCCGTGAAGCTGTTGCGCGGCGTGACCGGCACGGCGATGTCCCGCTGCTCGAGGCCAGCGGCGGCATCACGCTCAAGACCATCGGCGGCATCGCCGCCACCGGGGTTGATCGCATCAGTGTCGGCGCTCTCACGCGTCACGCCCGCAGCATCGATATCGCGCTCGACGTGGTCTGACCCCGGTCAGTCGAGCTGTTCGATCATGCGTTCGATGTACCGCCAGCCGTTCAGTTCAACCCGGATCGCCCGGAGCGTCTCGATGTCGGGCGACGGCCCGAGCGACTCGAACATCGCGCCGATGCGTTCGTCGTAGGCCCGGCGCTGATCGATGGCCCATCGTTCGACCTCCGACCGCGCCGCGGGATCGTGGCCGACGCGGGCTTCCTCGGCCCGCTCCCGGATGTCCATCATCCCCAGGAGGAACCCCTCGGGCAGCACCCGGTGTTGATCCCGGGTCGGTCCGCCAAGCCGGACCAGAAGGGCATCGGCCCGCGACTCAGGGTTGCCCAGTACTTCTCTGGCCCGGTTGACCGTCGCCAGCCGCGCTGCGGCCTCGGCCGGATCACGCGCGCGGTCGGGGTGAAGCTGAGCCGACAGCGCCAGCCACCGCCGCTCCAGAAGTGCCGGTTCGAGGCGGTAGCCTGGCTCGATGCCGAGGATGTCAAAGGGATCGTCGGGTGAGGTCGGGTGCGGGGTCATCGGTCGCATCCTACGGCGGTCCGGCCGGGCGTTGACGCCGCGGGCCCGGCGACGGACTATGGTCGTGGCGAGTGGGGCGGGCGGTGCGTACCGTTGTCCCACCGGCAGAAAGGACACCTCGTGCCCAGACACATCGGGATTGCCGCGCTCAGCCCCGAGGGTTCGGCCTTCTGCTACCGCCTGATCGAGCGGCGCGCCAGCGAACTGACGTCGCCGGAGCAGCGCCCGCTGGTCACCCTGCACAACCGACCCTTCTCGACGTATCTCGAAGCCCTCGAGCGCAACGACTGGACCGCGATCGGCCAGATGCTGGTGGAATCAGCCAAGACACTGGCACGCGCCGGGGCGGACTTCTGCGTGCTGCCCGACAACGTGGCCCACCACGCCCTGCAACTGGCCGAGGTCGGCTCCCCGATCCCATGGCTCAACATGATCGATCTGGTCGCCGACGCCGTGAAGGCCAACGGCTGTTCGACCGTCGGCATCATCGGCACCAAGTTTGTCACTTTCGGCTCGACGTACCAGACCGCCCTGGGCCTCCGCGGCATGCGCCTGCTCGTCCCGGACAACACGGACGTGGACGACATCGACGCCATCATCTTCAAAGAGGCCGTCTACGGCCGGGTCCGGGCCGAGTCGCGCAAGCGTGTCATCGGAGCCATCGGACGCATGGGCGAGCGCGGCTGCGACGCGCTGATCCTGGGCTGCAGCGAGGCGTCGCTCATGATGGCCGTCGACGACAGCCCGCTCCCGATCTTCGACCCCGTTGAGATCCTCGCCGAGGCCGCCATCACGCGCTGCATGGGTGAGATCCGCACGCGGGCCTGAACGCGGCATGGCACAAAAGCAACAACCGGCCCCGCGGCGATCCGCCGGGCCGGTTGCGTTGATGCTCGTGGACGAGCGGGTCTTTAGTACTTGACCGAGCAGCCGTAGGGCTTGGTCTCGGGGGTGCTGACCGTCTGGCCGGCCAGGATCTCGTTGAGCGCCTGGGTGACGAAGTTCTTGGCGGTCTCCGACACCTTGCGAGCGCCGGGCTCGTTGTCGATGGCGCCCATGTAGCCGATCGTGCCGTCCTTCTGGATGATGAACATGTGCGGGGTGGTCTTGGCGCCGTACAGGCGGCCGACCGCGCCGGTCTCATCGTTCAGGATGGGGTAGTTCAGGCCCCAGTTCTTGATGGCGGCCGCGTCCTTGCCGTGGCCCTGCTTGCCGGGGGCGCCGCTGTTGATGCCCAGCACGACCACGTTTTTGTCTTTGAACTGGTTGACCATGTTGACCATGGTCTTGGCCTCGCCGTGCTTGACGCAGAAGGGGCACTCGGAGTTGAACCACTCGAGCACCACGATCTTGCCGTCGGCGGTGAGCTGGGACAGGCTGAACTCCTTGCCCGTCGTGTCCTTGAGCTTGAAGTCCGGGGCCTTCTGGCCGAGCTTCACGCCTTCGGACTTGGCCTCGGTCGACTTGTCCGGAGCCGCCACAACCGTGGACGTCACCATCCCGGCGCCGATCAACGCCGCAACGGCGGCGACGCTGGCGAACAGATTACGCTTCTTCATCTTGAATCCTCTCCAATGTGGGCTGCGATGTGCATGTGCCCGGGTGCGAATCGCCGTCCGGCGACAGCCGGATCAGCACCATCACAACTTTCGTACGTTATGACCCCGAGGGACGCTCCGTCGGGGCCTTGATCAGCACGTGGTAGGCCTTTCCATCTCGTCGCACGACGAGGACGCCGTCGACTGATGCAACATCCTCAACACCTTCATTGTACCGAAGGCGAAGCTCGCCGGCCTTGCGATGCCCGCTGGCGATCATGTCCTGGGGGTAGACGTCAGCGTCGGATTCGTAGGGGAAGAACGTCAACTCGTCGGCCTGAGGCGACGACAGCACGAGCGTGTGTCCTTCCCACGCCACGCCGACAGGGATGGACGCCTTGTCGATCGGCACCGGGTGCCGCGCGCGGGCGTGTTCAAAGTACCGAGCCTGAGTGCCGACACTGGCAGATGCCGCAACCGGAGCGCTGAGTTCCACTGTTGCTTCGCCCGGCAGGCACATCTCTTTACACACCAGCCACTCAAGCTGAGCGCGGATTGTCACCGTCGAGCCGGGCTTGAGCGATGGAGAGACCGCGACCGGGAAGATCAGGGTCACTTCGTTCTCGTAGATGTAATCAAGGACCTCGCCGCCCGTGATGTACCGCTCGGGCGTCGGCCACTGCGGCTGTCCGATCGTGAGACCCTCGACCGCCTCGAACGTGATCTGGGGCGGGAGGCCGCTGTCCCCGTGGTTGCGCCAGTAGACGTGCCAGCTGTCGTGCATGACGAGCCGGACACCCAGGTACGATGTCTCGCCCGGGACCAGCGCGCTGTGCTCGAGAATGAGGGATGGTCGCACGAGAGTGTTGCCGTCGGGCCGCTCGGCCTTGGCGGCCCCGTGCTGTGCGAGGATGGGGGCAACGGGCGGCATGCCCGGGATTGGAGCGATCAACGCCACCAGACCGACCATTGCAGGTATCGATCGTGCGTATCGCTTCGCTTGTCCGTCCAACATGCAGTGTTCCAGCCCCTGACGATACCCGAACCAACCAAGCCAGGAAATCGCCAAGATGGTGACCGATCGCCTTGGGCACTCGAAGCCCAGCCCCACACAAACCGACCGTCAGCACCCGTTATTCGCCGAACTCCGGTCGTCGATTCAGATGATGCGACGCCTGCCGTTGCTCGTAGGCCTGGTCCTGGTCGCGGGCTTGGCCGCCGGTGGCTGCACCAAGAACGTCTCCGACAAGACCGTCTCACGGATCACCGTCGACGATGTCGCCCGGCGGATCGAGCGTGAGCCCGACGCCCACATGATCGTCGACGCACGCCCGCAGACGGCCTACACGCAGTCACGCCTCCCGGGCGCTCGCCGCATCGACTTCGCCGATATCGACACCCGCAACCCCGATCCCGGGCTGAAGCGATACAGGTCGATCATCGTCTACGGCCAGAACCCCGGCACCGGGTCGGCCATGGCGCTGACCAAGCGGCTCATGACCACCGGCTACTCCGATGTCCGCCTCATGGAGGAGGGGTACGACCGGTGGGTCGCCAAGGGGTACCGAGTCGACACATCCAAGGTCCAGATCGGCGTCGGCGGGATCAAGGCGGACAACTGAACCTGCTCGAAAACCGAGCGGAGCCGCCCAACCCCCTGTTCCTGATAGGGATATGGAACATTCGCTCCGCGGGTCCTAGGTTTAGCTCCCGCAGCCTGCGGCTGCGCATTGAGCGGAGCCTTCCCACATGCCGACCAAGCCCAGCACCCTTCGATCCCGCACCTACGACTCGATCGCGGATGTGGTCGGCAACACCGCGCTGATCCGCCTGCCGCAGTTCTCTCCACCTGGCGGGGCCGAGATCCTGCTGAAGATGGAGTGCGACAACCCCCTGAACTCCGTCAAGGACCGCATCGGCAAGGCGATGATCGAGGCGGGCGAATCCCAGGGCAAAGTCGGTCCGGGCACCCACATCATCGAACCCACGAGCGGCAACACGGGCATCGCGCTCGCGTTTGTGTGCGCCGCCAAGGGGTACAAGTTGACGCTCTGCATGCCCGAAACCATGAGCGTTGAACGCAGAGCCGTGCTCCGCCACCTGGGGGCAACGATCGTGCTGACCCCGGGCGACCTTGGGATGCGCGGCGCTGTCGCCAAAGCCCACGAGATGCTCGAGGAAGAGTCGGCACGCGGCGGCGCGTTCATGCCCCAGCAGTTTGACAACCCGGCCAACCCAGCCGTCCACGAGTCCACGACCGGGCCAGAGATCTGGAACGACACGCAGGGTTCCATCGACGCGATCGTGGCCGGCGTCGTCACGGGCGGGACGATCACCGGCGTCACCCGCTTCATTCGGCGCCACAACGCCACGTTCCAGGCGATCGCGGTTGAGCCCACCGACTCGCCGGTCATCTCCGGCGGTCAGCCGGGCAAGCACAAGATCCAGGGCATCGGCGCGGGCTTCATCCCGCGCAACCTCGACACCACGCTGCTCAACGACGTCGGTGCTGTCACCAATGACGAAGCCTTCGAGTGGGCTCGGAAGCTCGCCCGTTCGACGGGCATCATGGGCGGCATTTCTTCGGGGGCCAACCTCTGCGCCGCTGTGCGTGTCGCCCAGCGCCCCGAGTTCAAGGGCAAGCGGATCGTGACGGTCTGCTGCTCGTTCGCCGAGCGATACCTGTCGACGGCCCTGTTTGCCAACGAGACCGGCTGAGTCCGAGTCCAACGAAAACCGCCCGCCTCGAGGGAGGCGGGCGAATGGAGTCTCGCTGCGAAGCGGCCCGGCGGGCGAACTCAGTCGTACAACTTCGACGTGTTCGGAAGCTCGGCGGTTCGCAGGTTGATGGTCGTCTCGATCCTGAAGTTCGCCATGGTGCGGTGACGCTCGGCGAAGAAGAAGTGGAGCGTGTTCCGCTGGTTGGGGCGGAGGTTGTCAAGGCGGTCCAGCGCGACCGTCTGTTCGACCGCCGAGTGAACGCCGCCGATGTCGATGACCAGTCGCCCGTTCACGAACACCCAGACGTCGTCGTCACCGCGGAAGGTGAAGATCTGGCCCTGCCCAGGCCTGTAGATGAACTCGGTGGCCAGCTCGTAGGTGAAGTGGTAGTTCTTGTTGTTGTTCGGCGAGTTGCCGAACAGGTCGTTGTTGATCGGGAAGAAGCCGCCGCGGTTCGAATACTCAGGGTCCTGCCGGTCGTCGAACACGTAGACGTTGCTGCCCTGGGCCCGCTTGAGCGTGATACTCAGCGGGGCGGACATGTTCGTCCCCGGCGTGTCGCGGAACCAGCTCCGGAACGTTTCGGCGGACTGGATGCCGCCATTGTCGACGTTGCCGGTGTACGAACCCGCCGTGTCGCCGATCGAGGCGTTGAACAGCGACGGGTGGATCGGTCTGCCTGAGGAGTCGCGCCACTGGGAGCTGACCTTCCGGCCGCCACCCTTGAACACGGGTTTGCCGTCCGAGTCGAGGTTCATCTCGACGTTGTTCATGTAGTGGCCGAAGCCGCCCGCGGGCTGGCGTTCAAAGTCGGGGTGCCCGCCCTGAACCGTCCGCTCCTTGAAGTCGCGGATCACTCCCGCCAGCACCAGTTCGGTGGGCAGGCTGTCGAACGCCCCCTCGTTTGACCGGCCCGAAGCCGACTCCGGGGCGGCCAGGACAACGATGCCGGCAGCGGCTGCCAAGCCCAGGGCCGTCATCAGCGTATTGCACGCAGCCTTGCGATTCATCGCCAACCCTCCTCCTCCAAGCCGGCGGCCGCGGTGGGCCCCCCGGCCCTGATCCGACGCACCGTCGTCGTCAACCTCGAAGCTACGATTCGAACCCGGGCGTCAAACCCGCAGGCCGAGGAAAACCGTGGCCGGATGCCCGCCCGTGCCGAATAGACAAGGCGTTCGGATCGCAACGCCACTCCCCACCCCGCCAGCCGTGCCATTACCGGGCCGGCTGCCCTGACCCCCCACCCCCGGCCACCCTGACCGAAAGGCACGCATGGACGCATTCGTCATCCGCGGCGGCAGAAAGCTCTCTGGACGCCTGACCATCAACGGGTCCAAGAACGCCTCGCTGCCCCTCATGGCCGCGGCGCTCATGACCCATCAGCCGGTGACGCTGCGTGGGGTGCCTCGCCTTGCGGACATCGCCAACATGCGCCGCCTCCTCGCCGAGCTGGGCTGCTCCGACAGCGAGACCACCGACGCCGACGGGCGGAGCATCCTGACGCTCCGCACCGCCGACGACTCCAACTCCCACGCCCGCTACGACATCGTGCGCACCATGCGTGCCAGCATCTGCGTGCTCGGACCCCTGCTTGCCAGGAGAGGCCACGCCCGCGTCTCGATGCCCGGCGGCTGTTCGATCGGCGACCGCCCGGTTGACCTCCACCTGCGCGGGATGGAGGCCCTGGGGGCCGACATCACCCTGGAATCGGGCGACATCATCGCCCGCGCCCCTGCCACGGGGCGCCTCCGCGGGGCCCGCATCTTCCTCGGCGGCCCCTTCGGCCCCACCGTGCTGGGCACCTCCAATGTGATGTGCGCCGCTTCGCTTGCCGACGGTGTGACGATCATCGAGTCCGCCGCCTGCGAGCCTGAAGTCGTTGATGTCGCGAACCTGCTCAACGCCATGGGCGCCCGCATCCGCGGCGCCGGCACCCCCCGGATCGTGATCGAAGGGGTCAAGGAGCTCCACGGCGCCGACCACGAGGTCATCCCCGACCGCATCGAGGCCGGGACCTACATGATGGCCGCCGCCATCACCAACGGACGCCTCGTCTTGGACAACTGCCCCATCGACTGCCTGCTCGCCGCGGTCGATCGACTCGAGCACATGGGCGTCCACATCAAGGTGCTGGGCGACACCGCGGCCACCATCGCCAACGGGTCCGTCAAGGACCGCATGCACGCCACCGTCGAGGTCAGTCGCGACCGCACGCTCCGTCCGGTGCAGGTCACGACGCAGCCCCACCCGGGCTTCCCGACTGACCTGCAGGCCCAGCTCATGGCCCTGCTCTGCGTCGCCCAGGGCAACAGCGTCGTCACCGAGACCATCTACACCCAGCGGTTCCTCCACGTCGCCGAGCTCAGCCGCATGGGGGCCCAGCTCTTCCGTCAGGGCTCGACCGTGGTGGTCAGCGGTGTCCCGGAGCTGGTTGGCGCTCCAGTGATGGCATCCGACCTGCGGGCATCCGCCAGCCTGGTGCTGGCCGGCCTGGCGGCCAAGGGGACCACGACGGTCCTCCGCGTCTACCACCTCGACCGTGGGTACGAAAAGATGGAAGTCAGCCTCAAGGCCCTTGGCGCTGACATCGAAAGGGTCGACGACCGGGAACTACCCGGGCTCCCGCTGGCAACAGCGGGAGCGGCCTCTGACGCGGCCTGAAGCAACCCCATACGGGCGGGTGGGGACTCCCAGTGCGATGAGCGGACGCGGCGGTGAGGCGTTGTGGGTGCTGCCCCGTGGTGAAATTGAGACGCCCAGATCTGGAAAGATCCGGTGCGTTGGTTTCACCTGCACCGGATCCTAAGCGGAGCGAATCATGAAGCAGTGGAGTGGCACGATATCGGCGTTGGTCGCGGCGGTGCTGTCCGTTGGATGCGCGACGGACAAGGCAGGCGTGAGTACCCAAAGCGGTCAGTCGACCGCCGTCTCGGTGCCGCAAACCTCCGATGTGCGCATCGGGGTGTACGACTCGCGTGCGATCGCCATTGCGTGGGCACGGTCCGGGCAGCACGCCAAGGTGTTTAATGCCGTGATGGGCGAGCAGAAGGAGGCTGCCGCCGGCGGCGACGCTGCTCGCGCGGAGCAACTTCGTAAGCAGCTCGAACTCCGGCAACTGCGCCTGCACCTGCAGGGGTTCAGCAACGCCCCGGTGAACGACGCACTGGACGCGGTTCGATCGCAGTTGCCGGAAGTCATGGCTCGGCGTGGTGTCGTGGCGCTCGCAGCCACCGTGGATTGTGCGCCGTCCGGCGTCACCACTGTGGACCTGACCAACGACATCGTGCTTTTGTTTGGCCCTGACGCCGCGACGCTGCGGATGCTCGCCGACCTGCGAGATACGCCGCCGCTCCCGATCGAACAGGTGGCCGCGATGCCGATCATCAAGTGAACCTCGGCACGAGCCATTCAGCCAATCCAAGCTGGGCGCCGGATGCAAACAGCAGACGCGGGCTTCGCCGCGCCCGCTGGAGGGTGAGAAGAACGGTGTCGCCAGTCAGGGTGAGCGATGGCGAACCGTTGCGAGACGTTGCTCGAAGCCATGCAGCAGCGGAGGAGCGACGGAGCGACATCGCACCGCTCTCATAGACGATGGCGGAATCCAGTTGGTGCGGTGCGCGACTTTGCGCGGTCGAATCGACAGATTGTCCGCCGGTCGAGTGGCATAAGCCTGCCGAGTGCTGCTGCAAGTCACTGGTAGGAATGGCCTTGCAGCTTGGAGCACGACCGCCACTGAACAACTGGCGAGCAACCCCCAGGCCGCCGCTTACTCCTCATCAAACCCGCTGTCGACGAGTGCCTTGAGCTTCGCGCAGGCATCTTCGGCGTCCGGCCCATTGGCGGTGATCTCGATCCCCGTCCCCATGGTCGCGGCCAGCATCATCATCTGCATGATGCTCTTGCCGTCGAGGTGGTCCTGACCGTCGGGCAAGCGGCGGACCGTGATCTCTGAAGTGAACCCCATTGCCAAATCGACAAAGGCCATCGCCGGGCGCGCGTGCAGACCCAGTCGGTTGCAGATCGTCGCATTGACAGTGGCTCTGGCGGACAGGGCCTCACCTCACGTGCATCGGCGGGCGCTCAGTCGCCCGAATCCTGATAGGGCCAGTGGTCCAAGTCGCGCGGCCGCCCACATGGGGCTGCATGGCAGACCGCTGCCTCGGGAGGACCGCGATCGAGTTACGCGGGGAGTTGCTGGTTGTCCGCTTCTTCGAGCAGGGTCCAGACGTCGTCGGCGGTTGCCGCCTGACGCAGGAACCGCCGGAAGTTGTCCTGGCTGAGGTTCTTGAAGATGATCTCCATCGCCTGGAGGTGCTCTTCAGGGCGCTCCGCCGGGCTGATCAGCAGGATCACCGAGTACACGGGCTGCTTATCGAGCGCGTTGAAGTCCACGCCTCCGGGGCTGATCCCGACCGCGGCGACCATCTTCTTGAGCCCGGGGAGCTTGACGTGCGGCACGGCCACGCCCTTGCCAAACCCCGTCGAGCCGCGCTTTTCACGCTCCACGACCGAGGTCAGCACCTGGCCCCTGACCGCGGCGTCGATCGCCTTGGCCTGGACGAGCGCCTCGATCATCTCACCGATGGCCTCGTCCCGGTTGCTGGATTGCAGTTTTCCCACGATCGCCCCGCGGGCGATGATGTCACGCATCTTCATCAGTCGGTCTCCGAACGTCCTGGAGCATGCTACTGGTTCTGCCGGTCCGGCGCAGCCCGCATGGGACACCCCCCCACGACCGGGCCAATCCCCACCACCATCGCCCGAACGGCTGCTACTCGGCCCCGAGCCGCTTCTTGCCGTTCTTCAGCCGCTCCTTGAAGTCGGTGAGCTGCCGGGTCAGCTTGTCCACCGAGAGGTCGATGCACTCGTAGAGGTCCCGTGCCGTCACGTTCACGACGAAGTCCTCGTGCTTCTCGACGTCCGCCCGCGCCTCGACATGGAACTCCTCGTGCTTCTGCTGCTCGATGACCACTCGGATCTCCTGAACACCGTCGTAGTACCGGGGCAGCTTGCCGTACTTGCTCTCGGCGTACTGGACCATCGCCGGGGTCAGGTCCATATGGCGGCCGGTCACTTCAATCCGCATGGTCGATGCACCTTTCTCTTCGCAGCGTCGCGGCTTCAGCCGGTGCTGCGGACGTGTCTCATCCATCTCCGTCCCGTGCCGGCGTCCGCTCGGGCGACGCCGGGCAGAACTCTATCCTCGACTGCCCGGGGCAGCCTGCCAAGCCCGGACTACACCTGCGATACCGCTTCGGACCTGTCTGCCGGCGGGAGCTGGTTCGACGCCTTGGAGGCCTCAACGGTCTGTCTGGACTGCGAGGGAGGCACCAGCACCCCGCCGCTGACCACGAACCGGATCGCATCATCGAACGACAGCGGCAGCTCGACCACTTCGTCGGCCGGCACCGTGATTGTAAACCCTGTGAACGGGGTGGGCGTGGAGGGAATGAAGACCGTCACGCACGGCACACCGGCCTTGTCCTCGATCGCCATCAGCGTCTCGCCCGTCATGAGGCCGACGGTCCAGATGCCCACGCGCGGGTACGGCACCGCCACCACGCGACCGGACGACAGCAAGTTCTTCTGCGGCCCGCCGCCCAGCATGAACTCCACGATCTGCTTGATGCTGGGATAGACCTGCTTGATCACCGGAAAGCGGATCGCCCGCTTCTCGATCGCCAGCCAGATCTTGCGCCCCAGGTAGTTTCCCACCAGCAAGCCGGCCAGATAGATCAGGATGACCGCCACCACCAGACCGATCGGCTGGAGGTAGAACCGGCGCTTCCAGATCTCCGACAGGTTCGACATCCGGAGCTGGTACCGGATGGTCTCGTCGAGCTTCATCCGAGCGGCATCGGTGGTTGGCGCCTTCGCCAGCCCAAGCCGGATGCGCTCCGTGCGGACGGCTTCGACCTGACTCTCCGTCACGGTGTACCAGCCGGGCAGCGCCGAAGGCGCGAGCACCAGAGGCGCTCCCTGCACGACTCCCCAACGGACCGCTCGATTGATCGGCTCGGCGACTCGGACCCACAGGAACCCCGCCGCCCACCACAGCAGTGCCAGCGTGATCACCGATGGCAACAGGATGCCAAGGCCCCGGAAGAAGAACTCCCGGAAGTCACCCCAGAACCCTCTTCGGAGCCGTACGACCCCTACGCCCGGTCTGCCGCCGCCCGAAGATGCCGTTGACGCGTCCTGCATCCGTTCGAGTGTATCCGGGCGGCACCCGATCTGGCGGCCCTTCAGGGCTGCTGCGGGACCCGATCGGGGCCGACCAACTGAAGCTGAATCTCCAGCCGCCGTGTGCCGCGACGGACCTGCACGGCGACCTGATCGCCCACGTCGTAGCCCCCCAGAACGCGGTACAGGTCATCCAGGTTCCGGGTGGGTGTGCCGTCGACGGATTCCACCACGTCGCGGCGTCGGAGTCGTTCGCCTGCCTGCCCGGCGGCGGCCCTGCCCGACGACTCCACGACCGGCCCGTCGCCGCTCCCCGGGCCGACCGCCACCCCCAGCCCGGCCTCTCCCGGTCGCCCGACCTCGGCCACCTCCGGAAGGGTCCTGACCCACTCCCGGAACTGCCGTTCGACGGTCGTCGCATCCGCCCCGAACACCAGCTCGAGCGCTGACAGCCCAGTCGGGTCCTGGTCGAAGCCCTTGACGTACTCCCGGTACCACTGGGGCAGCACGCCCCTGGCCTCCATGAACATGAACACCGCTCGGGCCTGGGCGTACATCGCCCGCGGCCTGACGGTCATGAACCGGCGCTGGTCAAGCCGGAAGAACTGGTCCCACTTCATCAAGCCGTTGCGTGCCTCCAGGCGCTTCACGATGTTCGTGCGCCACGAGGGAACGATCACCAGCCGGTCCTCCTCGCCCAATTCGACATCCTCGACCAGCGACGCGATGCCCTCCATGATCCACAGCGGGTGCTCCTGGCCCAGATGCACAAGCTGGCGCCAGTGCAGGACGTGGACAAACTCGTGGCGCAGGGTGGCGCCGATGTCCTGCGCGATCAACCGCTTGACGGTCCGGTCGTACGTGCCGCCGACGCCATCAGCACGGATGAGCCGGAAGAAGTCCGTCGGCGTAGGCAATACCACGCTGACCCACGGCTCGGGACGATCGGGGTTTGCGCCCGGAGACGCCGCCCCGAAATGCTCATCCCACCACACGGCGACCCGGCGGATCTCCCGGCGGGCCGCCTCAAGCGAGCCGGCCTCCAGCGCCGAGGCGAACTGAAGCCTGAGGGACTCGTCCTGCTCGTAGGTGTACGACCCTTCGAAGAACTCCTGCATGACCCGCAGATCGGCCGCTCGACGCTCCTCGAGCAACTCGCCCCAGCCGCGCAGGATCGCCCGAAACGTCGACGTGCTCCTTAGCGAAGCAAGGTGCGCATCGCGCTCCATCGCAGCAAAGTCCACGAACCCGAATGAGATGGCGTCGGTCAGCGCGGTTTCGGCCTCATCGGTCCGCCCGAGCATGGCGAGGGTGCACGCGAGGTTGTAGCGCATCAGGTGATCGCGCGGCCGGGACTGCAGCGCCTGTTCAAGAAGCCTGTGCGCCGACTCGTAGTCGCCGCGGGCAAACATGGCTTCAAGCCGCCGGTTGACGGTTGACCGATCCCGTTGCGCGGGGTCAGGCTCGGCTCCGCGGCCGCCCGTCACGGGCACATCGCCGCCCCGGGCCGATGCCGTCGCCCCGAGCAGCCCGCCCAGACACACCGCTGCAATCACCGCCCGCTTCACGTGCTCAGAATCCTCGCCCGACGACCCTCAGTCACAACGCGTCCGGCGATGAGGCTCGCAAGCGTCGCGGGGTAGAGCTCGCACTCGGCCGCAAAGACCCGCGCCGCCAACGATTCGACGGTGTCCTCGTCGAGCACATCGCACGTTCGCTGAGCAAGGATAGGCCCGGTGTCGTACCGCTCGTCGCACAGATGCACGGTGCAGCCTGTGACCTTGCACCCGGCCTCCAGGACAGCCCGGTGGACTTTCTCGCCGTACATCCCCGGCCCGCCGAACGCGGGCAGCAACGCCGGATGGATGTTGACCACCCGTCCTTCGAATCCGTCTGGAATCTCGACCAGGTTCAGATATCCCGCCAGCGCCACCCAGTCCACAGCGGCATCGCGGAGCATGTCGCCCAGCGTCGACCGGGGGATCACGCCTCCGATGACCCGCGTCCGCAGGCCACGTTCCCGGGCCAGATTAGCGCCGCGGCAGTCGCGCGAGGCGATGACCAGCGCCACCTGAGCCGACAGGTCGCCCCGCGAGATCCAGTCCATCATGTTGAGGAGCGTGCGGCCTCCGCCCGAGAGCATGACCGCCAGGCGGGCCGGTCGAGCCGCTGTGGCGGCGCCGGAGTCGGGGCTCCCCACCAGCATCGCGACGGCGTCGCGCTCGCTTCCTGCCACGGGCAACGGACGATTGAACCGGATCGACACGAACAGGCTGTGGACCGCCGGTTGCAGTCCGAACACGGCCAGCCCGCCGCCGCGATTGCGGCACTCGTCGCGTACAAACAGCAACAACGCGAAGCCATGAGACGACATCCATCGCACCCGCGACAGATCGATGGCCAGACGCCCGGCGGACTGGGCGAGCACCGGCCCCACGGCCTCCCGGAATCCGTCGAACCTGTCGCGGTCAAAGGCTTCGGGAGCGATGCGGACCACGGCGGCGCCGCCCGAGATCTCGTGCGTGAAGAACGGCGCACCGGGCTGTTGGCCTGTGGTCACGTCACTTCACCTTGGCGAGGGCCGCCGACTCGTCGCGGGCGATGCTCAGAAGCTTGTCGAGCTTGGTCATCTTGATCAGGTCGTTCAGGTCCTTGCTGAGCCCGAAGATGGCGAACTTCCCCCCACCCTCGGAGCACTTCTTGTGCAGCGTGATCAGCATCCCCAGCCCCACCGAACTCAGCATCGAGACATCCTTCAGGTCCAGCACCAGCCGCCAACGTGAGCCCGGACCGGCACCCTCCATCTCGTTCTGGATCACCGACGACTCCCGCTGGCTGACCGAGGGGCACACCACCCGGCCCACGGCAAAGTCACCGGCTCGTTCCACCCGGACCATGCTTGCACGATCATCCATCCCTCCAGCCTACCCCACGGCGGCCATCGCTCCTAATCTTGCCCCATGTCGACACCCCCAGAGCCAGCCGCCCCGCCCCCGCCCCACGCCATCGGCCCCACCGTCGCGGAGTTCCGCGAGCTCGCGATCCCCAGGCTGATCGAGCGGTATCGCACGGGCAGCAGCCTGATCCAGCGTCGCGTGCTGGACCTCACCGATGAGCAGCTCGACACGTTCTTCCTGCCCGATGTCTCGATCGGGCGGTGGTCCTGCCGCGTCCTGCTCGGCCACATCGCCGACGCCGACCTCGTCAACGCCCATCGCATGCGCCGGATCGTGGCGGAGGACTTCCCCGTGCTCTCGCTCTGGGACGAGAACGCCTTTATCGACGCCGGGCTCTACGGCGGCCCCCGTGGCGGGGCCGACAAGCCCGTCGCGGGCTTTGTGGCGATCATCCACGCGATCCGCATGTGGTCCGCCGAGTGGCTCACGACCCTCGACGGGGAGCAGCTCGCCCGCGCCGCCCTCCATCCCGAGCGGGGCCCGACCTCGGTCCTGGATGTGCTCGTCTACGGCGCCTGGCACCTTGAGCACCACATCGCCTATCTCAACCTCAAGCTCGACCGGCTCCTGGGGCCCGCTCCTGTCGTGGCCGACCAGCCCCGGCCTTAACCCCCAATCGCTGATGCCGCCCTGCCGCATAGACTTCCGCCAATGCACCCGCTGTTTGACGACCGTCGGTACCTGATCCCGTTCAGGTCGATCCTGCTGCCGCAGATCTTCACCGACACGCTGGTGATCGGATCCGGGGCTGCGGGACTCTCGGCCGCCATCGCCGCCAGCGAGCACGGGGACGCCATTCTCGTCTCCAAGGGCAAGCTCACCGTTTCGAACACCGCCTGGGCCCAGGGGGGAGTCGCGGCCGTCCTGGACGCCGGCGACTCGATCGAGGCCCACATCCAGGACACCCTGGTGGCCGGGGCAGATCTGTGCGATGAGCCGGTCGTCCGCCACGTCATCGGCGCCGCCCCCGACGCCATCCGCCGGATCGTCGACTGGGGATTCAATGCCGATACGCTCGCCGACGCGACCGTCGCCCTCGGCCGCGAGGGTGGCCACAGCGCCCGCCGGATCGTCCACGCCCACGGCGACGCAACCGGCGCCGAGCTGGCCCGGTGCCTCCTGCACAAGTCCCAGACGATCCCCAACATCCGGCTCTTCGAGGACTGCTTCGTTCTCGACCTACTGACCCCCACCGATGCTCCCGGCGCACCTTGCATGGGCGCGATCACCTGGCACCCCCGCTACGGCCTTCAGATGGTCTGGGCCAAGGCCACGATCATCGCCGCCGGCGGATCGGGCATGGTTTGGCGCGAGACCAGCAATCCGCCGGTCGCCACCGCGGACGGCATCGCCATGGCCTACCGCGCCGGTGCGGTCGTGGCCGACCTCGCGTTCATGCAGTTTCACCCCACCACGCTCTACATCGCCGGCGCACCCCGCCGGCTGATCTCCGAGGCCGTGCGCGGCGAGGGGGGCCACCTCGTCGACGACAACGGCCATCGATTCATGATCGCCGAACATGAACTGGCCGAGTTGGCCCCCCGCGACATCGTCAGCCGAGCGATCCATCGCCAGCTCGCACGCTCCGGCGCTCCGCACGTCTGGCTCGACGCCCGGCACCTGTCTCGCTTTTCCGACCGCTTCCCCAGCATCGCCGCCACGCTGGCCCAGTTCGAACTCGACCCCGCCACCGACCTCATCCCCGTGAACCCCGCCGCCCACTACATGATCGGCGGCGTTCGGACCGACCTCAGCGGGCGAACGTCGGTCCCCGGCCTCTACGCTGTGGGCGAGGCCTCCTGCACCGGACTTCACGGCGCCAATCGCCTGGCGAGCAACTCATTGCTCGAGGCCATGGTGCTGGGGCGCGATGCCGGGCTTGCGGCCGAGGAGATGCGCCGCCCGGGGGGCGCCAACGCCTGGGGAGTCGCGCCGCGCTCGGGCCCGCTGCAGGTGATCTCAGACATCCCGCTCTCTGAGCGGGGGGAGCTGGACCTCGCCGATGTGCGGTCTTCGCTCCGGTCGGCGATGTGGCGGAACGTCGGCGTCGAGCGGTCCGGGGCCAAGATGACTGATGTCGCCGAGATGTTCGACTTCTGGGCTCGATACGCCCTGCATGACATCTTTGATGACCCGGTGGGGTGGGAGACCCAGAACATGCTGCTCGTCGGCGGGCTGATCACCCGATCGGCGCTGTGGCGCGAGGAATCGCGCGGTTGCCACACCCGTATCGACCAGCCGGGCTCGTCGAGCGACTTCCTGTGCCACGACCTCTGGCGACGCACCGAGGGCCAGCCCCGCACCGTTCCCGTCGCCGTCGCGCCGACACCGGTGCCGGCATGAGCCGACGCATCTTCATCCTGATCACAGCAACCCTGTGGGCGACAGCGGGCGGGTGCGTCGAGAAGCGCGTCGTGGCCGTACGGGGCAATCTCCAGTCACTATCAGGCGCCAGCGGCGGCTACGAACTTGGCGCCGACGCCGATCGGCCGCCGAGCAAGGACTTTGAGTCCGCGCTTGCCAAATCCGATGAGTCCGCCGGTCGATCGGCACCCGGCGAGCCGATCGAGGGGCGCCCCTTGCGTCGCATGATGCCCGATGGCTCGGTGCTGCTCATCTCCCGCTCCCCCCGGCACGTGATGATCCACCTCTTTGAGACACTGCGCGATGAAGAGGATGAGCTGCTCCTGAACCAGGTGATCTCCAATCGCCTGCGTGAGGAGTACGAGGAACGCGGCAAAGACCCCGCCATGATCGTCCGAGAGCTCCGGAGGGAGCGCCAGGAGATCGTCAAGCTGATGACCGCGATGCCCATGGCCGAGCAGACCCCCGGCGCGCTGATGCGGACGACGGGCCGGAACGTCTTCGAGGTCACCGCTCCGGGCGGTCCGGCCCTGGATCAGAAGTTCAAGCGGCTGAGCGTGGTCATCGAGAAGGGCTCGTTCCGCCTGCTGTCGATCAGCTAGCCGTGCGCCCGAAGTTAGACAACAGCACGGACAGGTCGGCGCCGTTCACGAGGCCGTCGCAGTTCAAATCGCCCGCGAATCCGGGCAGGACCTGCGTGCCGAAGGTCGAGAGCAGCACGCTCAGATCGGCCCCGTTCACCACGCCATCACCATTGACATCGCCGCCCAGCAGCGATGTTTCGACCGTCAACTCAAGCCGGGCCCTTCGCCCCGAACCGAAGACGTGTTCCTTCGCGTAGAACGTCGCGAACTGGCCTGTTCCCGGCCCGCCCGAGCCACCGCCCGCCACCGCCGACTGCAGCGACGTGATGCAGAACCGCAGGCGGCCTTCGTTCAGGCCACGCCGCAGGAACAACTGGACCTCGGGGTCCGTCACATTGAGCTCAAAGGTGAAGTCTGTGTTCGCGGGCACCAGTTGCCCTTCGGCCAGCGCCGCGTTGCGCCCGATTGCGAAGGGCTTGGGGTCGAACTCATCACGCACGTTGTTCGAGACATCCCGCGCGCCCCCGCCCGCGGCATCGGTAGCGTACACGTACCGATCGTCACTCGCCGGGGGATCGCTGGGGCCGAAGGGTGGCCCCGGATTGATCGACGTTCCTTCAAAGAACGTCTCGGCTGTGAACGGCGCCCGGAACGCGGCCCCGTACAGCTCGATCGGGCGGCCAGGCGGATCCAGATCGACGTGCTGCGGGTTGGCCATCGTGGGATAGGTCGTCCACGCGTCGTAGGTCGAGTCGTACGGGAAGGCCAGATCGGTCACCACGGCCACACGCACCACGCAGCGCGTGATGGAGTAGCCGCACTCCCCCAGCCCGGCCGGCACCTGTCCGCCTGCGGGTGAAAGCGGGCCGGCGGTGTCGAAACCCACCAGCATCTGGGCATCGCGCTGATCGAACGTCGCGCCGGCTAGACTCTCCTGCCCCAGCGCGGAGAACACCGAGATCGCGTTGCGATACCCCGGCGTCGCATTGAACGGGTACACCCACCGATCAAGCGTCGGGCCAGTAAACGTGAGGTTCAGCGGCTGCGCGCTGGCCACGAAAGGCACAACCAGACCCACCCCGATCGCAACACTGGCAACGGCTGACTTCACGAATCGCTCTCCTTGGTCCGACTGGGCGACAGTAGGCTGGTCGGGGGTGCCTCAAGCCCCCTTTGGCGGGGCTGAGATCGGGCTTGAGACGAGCTTTGACAGGTGTCCGATTGCCTTATATAGTTGAGACCCAGACTCAACCACAGAGTACTATATCGCCGATATCACCATGAGACAGCAACCAATCTCGGTCAACGGGAAATCCGCCTCCCGCACAGCCGTTGGAGCTGGTTGTGCGAACAATAGCCCGTGGGGACCGATTCCCCTCAGCATTGATAGGCCATGACCGCCTCGAGATCAGACCCGATGACCCCCCACCCCGACAGGTCAGGACGCACGGCCCGCCAGGCCTTCACGCTCGTGGAGCTACTGGTTGTAATCGCGATCATCGGCCTCCTCATCGGCATCCTACTGCCGGTGCTGGGCAGGGCTCGCCAGTGCGCTGTGATGACCGGCGAGCTGTCCTCGGCCCGTCAGTTGCTCATCGCCCACCGCACCTACAGCCACGAGAACAACGACCAGTTCATGCCGGGGTTCCCCTCGGCCCAGATGATCCAGCGGGGCGATGTGGTGGTCCGAGATCAGAAGGGCGATCGGCTGCCGTCGACGGGGATGCCCACGGTCGTCGCCCAGCGGTACCCCTGGCGCATCCTGCCGTACCTCGACTACGCCGTCGCCGACTGGTACCGCGACAAGCGGGCCATCGAGTCGCTGACCGGCACCGACAACTTCGCCTACGCGGTCTCGGTCGCCCCGCGCTTCGGCCTGAACCAGACCTTTGTCGGTGGCAGCGCCGACGGCGACACCGGCTACGCGTTCAACCCCGCTTATGAGACGCTGGCCCGCCGCGCCTGGGGTGCGAACTGGTACGCGCGGCGCACCTCGGACGTGCGTAACCCAACGCAGCAGATCGTTTTTGCCTCCGCCTCGGATGTTGACCCTTCGCGTCGCGTTACGATCGACGGCTTCTACCGCGTCTCGCCCCCGGCCTTCATCGAGCGGCAGTGGCGAACTGAGGCCCCGTCCGCGACGACCCCGCCCGGCGAGACCGGCAGCGTGTCCTTCCGCTTTGCCGGGCGCACCGTCGCGGCCATGGTTGATGGTCACGCGGAAACGCTGAACTTCGAACAGGCCCAGGACATGCGCCGCTGGTCGCCCCAGGCCACCAGCACCGACTGGACCCTGAAGCAGCCCTGAAACAGCGAATCACACGGGCCCGGCGCGGAACTCGGGGCGCACCGGGAACGCAGAGCGAGTAGAGAGACCCCCGACGACATCAGCGCAGGACCATGTCGTCCTGCTGCGAGGAGCATGCCCCCATGACAGGCAGAGCTGTCAGTTCACTGTTGTTGTTCCTCAGCGCATCGCAGTTCGCTAACGCGGGCACGAGCGCTGTGAACTTCGAGGTTCCCGCCTTCCGTGCGCAGCCGAACAGCGGCTTTGCGGGCTGGGAGAACTTCACCGTCCCGTTCGGCGGCCCCAACTTCGCCGATGTCGCAGGCACGACGCTCCCGACCGCCTCGATCGTGCAGACCGTGGCCCCCGACTTTTCCACGCCCCCCGGCATCCTGATCTCTGGAGCGGGCAACCTGTACTCCGGCTTCCAGAACATGAACCTGATCCTCAGCACGAGCGTGGCCCAGCCGCTCACGAATGTCACCATCCAGACCCGTACGCTCGGCAGCGAATGGAACTACGGCCTGATCGTGCTGAGCTACATCGACGGCCAGGGCGCGCCCCAGAGCATCCCGCCGGGCACGGCCACCGAGCTGTTCAGACAAGCAGGCCCGCCGATCTTCGGCAACCCCACCGTCAACGTCGAGACGCGCTTTGACTGGGACCTCTCGGGACTCAGCGACCAGATCACCAGCTTCAGCGTCCGCTTCACGCACAGCGGGCAGCACCTGAGCCTCGACCGGCTGGAGCTTGACACGCTGAGCATTCCCTCGCCGGGAACGCTGGCGCTGGCTCCGATCGGGCTCATGGCCATCCGCCGCCGGCGGAGCTGAGCCGCACGCAGGCCATCACCGAACACCAGGCCCGGGCGTCGACGCCCGGGCCTTTTCATTGCGCGTGGCTGCGATCACGCGTAGCTGTGCAGACCTTCGATGATGAAGTTGATCACGATCCAGTTGAACAGCATCACGCCGCAGCCGATGATCGCCAGGATCGCCGTCCACAGCCCCTTGTCCGCGACCTTCAGCCGGACGTGGACGAGGATGAGGAACACGAGGAAGGTGTTGAGGGCAAACACTTCCTTGGGGTCCCAGCCCCACGGCCGTCCCCAGGAGTGATCCGCCCAGATCGCGCCCATGACCAAGCCGGCCCACAGCAGCACGAACGACAGTTCCATGAGCACCATGGTGGCGCCGTCGAGCAGCTCACCGGCCCGTGCCCTGGCGGGCGTGATCGAGTTCTCGGTGCGGCCCTGGGCGTCGATCAGCATGGCAGCGCCGCCGGCCCGGGCGTAGTCCGCCGGGCCGCCGATCAGCCGGTGGCCGAGGTAGAGGAACGCCGTCACCGACGCCATCGCGATGAGGGCGTAGCTGGCGATGATGACGTTGGTGTGGATGTACAGCCACAGGTCGTGCAGGATCGGCATCATGTTGCGGATGCTCGCATCCAGCTGCGGCACGTAGTGGGCCGCCATCATGCCCGCCATCGACGCCACGCCGGCGGTGAGCAGGAACACCCCACGGAACGCCGTACGCCCGACCAGCCGCTCGATGACAATCGCCAGACAGGTTCCCATCCACACGCTGGTCGTCACGGCCTCGAACATGGTGGAGTTGGGCCATCGGCCCGAGACGTACCACCGAAGCAGCAGGGCCACCGTGTGCAGCGCGAAGGCGACTCCGAAGGCGCCGATGCCGATCCGTCGTGCCCCATCCCAGCGGTAGATCACCCCCATCAGCAGGAACACCACGCTGAGCAGGTACACGATCCACGTCCATGTGAGGTGGCTGTGCTTGAAGTAGATCGCCTCCCACCCCAGGCGTTCCTGAGACGGGTACAGCACGGGGTTCACGTCCTTCACCGCCGCGGCAAGGCCGGCCACAGCGGCGTTGACGGCCTTGACATCCTCCTGGCGCCAGGCGTTGACCAGCGACACGTACGCGTCACGCACAGCGTTGCGTTTCACTGGGTCGAGCACGTCGGTTGGCGCCGGTGCGGGACGTCCGTCTGGGGTCGTGCCGCCGAACAGGTCGTTCATGCTGAACCAGGGGACGCGTTCGTCGGCCCCGGGCGGCGGGACCAGGCGCAGGCGACCGGCGAGCACCACCGGATCGCGAAGCGCCACCGCCGACTCAACGCGGTCGACAAACTTCTTGGTGCGGATGACATCGCGGCGCCACTCGGCCATCTGGGCCAGCACGGCGCGGTCGCGCACCAACGGCTCGGAAATCAGGCCGGTCTTGAGGATCGCGTCCAGGCGCTCGGCGGGCAGGTCGCCGCGCTGCGTCAGAATCTCGACGATGCGGGCCCGCATCGGCTTGTTCTTGATGTAGATGAGGTCGACGTTCTCGTACCGCTCGGGCCGGATCATCAGGTCGAGGTACAGGAAATCGGCGGGCAGGTTGTCCACCGACTTGTTCGCGGAGATGAAGCCCAGCATCTCGCGGGCGTACGAGTCAAAGCTCTTGAGCCGCCCGTCGCGGTGCACCGCGGCCCGGTCCAAGGGGCGCAGGTCCACCTGTGCTGCAAAGCCGTCGCCAAGCCGCTTGGTCCGTGACTCACCGGCCCACACCGCCAGCGCGGTCAACGTCAGCCCCAGCACCACACCGATCACCACCTGAACCACGGCGCCGGTCTTCATGATCGTCCCCCTTCCGCAGCCAGCACCGCGGCGTTCGTCCCGTTGCGATCGGGGCCGCCATCGGACTGTCGCCCCAGGCGCCCGGCCGCGATGTCCGCCAGCACTCGATCACGGCGCCGCCTGCGGATGATCGGCTTGATGTAAAACGCGTAGATCATCCCGGTCACCGCGATGATGCAGCCTGCAAGCTGGGTGTACACCCCGTGCCGGTTCGCGACCCCCAGGCCCGTGAAGTTGAATCCCTGCGAGACCACACCGCCCGACTCGCGCGGCGGGTCCCACGACGACTGGAAGTACCACATGCCGCTGTGCTGCGTCGGCTTGTTGGTGCTGACCGGCTGAGGGTCGCTCCAGTCGCCTTCTGAGCCGTCGCCCTGCTTTGGCTTGAACCGCAGGACGCTCGTCCAGTCGCGGATGGTCCCGCCTTCGGAGGGGTCAAAGCCGCCGACGTGCTCGGTCAGGATGAAGTCGTTGAGCGCGATCCAGTCGGGCAGGTCCCGGCGTTCACGGCTGAAGATCACCTCCGCGCGTTGCCCGTCGGGAAGGATGAACTGCGCGGGGCTGTACGCCGTCAGCCCCGCATTGGCGTACGAGTCATCCTCGAACGAGTAACGATGGAACCGCAGCCACTGCGAGGATCGCCAGTCGCCCTTGCTCAGTTCCACGCGCACCATGGACGCCACCTGAACCCTGTCGATGCCCTTGTCGCGCTGGTTCCGCGGGATGATGAACGGGTGGGACACCGTGATCGCATCCTCAATGAACCGGGTCGGTGTGATCGTCACGGCGTCCGTCAGGTTGCTGGCCCGGTCCATCTCCAGGCGCACGCGCTTGATCGGCTTGCCCGGATCCTCGTACAGCAGGGCCCACAGCCCGACCTCGGGCGGACCACCCACGATCGTGACAATTCCCAGCGGCGATCGGAGGTACCGGGTCTCGATCGTCGCATCCGGTTCGGTGTTGCCGGCTCCGTGCATCGGATCGGCGCCCTCGGTCAGGTCGCGGTCCATGCCCGGCTGGTCGAACACCCACCGCTTGAACGTGCGCATCGGGGTACTGATCTCGACAAAGAGCGTCGACACCACCTGCCCGCCAGCCAGCGGCAGCTTGTCGGCCGCACCGGTGATCCGGGCTGAGTACCCTGTTCCTTCAATCTCGGTGAAGCCCACATCGGGACGCTGGTATGGACCCGGCGGCACTTCGATGAGTGTCGGGCGCGTCGACCCCGGCACGGTGATGGACAGCACCCGGCCCCGGGAGCCCGCGAGCTTCTCCAGCTCATCGGGGGTGCTTGCCCAGCGGAACACGTAGCCACCCTCGCCGGCCGAATCCCGCAGCGGATCAAGAGCGAAAAGCTCGACCTCCTGCGACGCCCCGCTGGTCGTTCGAAGCGTGGCCTCGATGAACGGGTTGACGCTGCCTCCTCCAGGCGTCTGCTCCTGGACTTCGGTCGCGTAGCGCAGGAATCCGGTGATGCGGACGTCCACACCGTCCAGAGCATCCGCGACACCCGGCTCCGGAGGGACCGGGATGGACAGTGGCCGGATCATCGAAGGCTCGGCGTTGCCGATCCGGCGCATGTCGTCCATCTCGGGCAGATAGTCGTTGTACCGCGGCACTCCCTTGACGACGCGCTGCGACCACTCCCGCTCGCCCGCTCGACGCACATGGATCGCGTTGGATTCCATCAGCCAGAAGTGGCCGCGGGGGGCGTACTCGAGAGCCAGCGACAGCCCCTCATCGACCAGTGCACGCCCGCCGAACTCCGGGATCCGCTTCACGCGCCCCTGGCCGGGGATCACATCCTCGGTGTACTGCGGGTAGCCGGCGAGCATCTGGCGGATGAACCGGCCCGTCGGGCCGTCCACCATGACCGAGACGCTGTAGGCCTCTTTGCCCTCATCCGCCCCAGACAGGATCGGCCAGCGCGGATCGATGGAGTTGATCTGGAACTTGAACAGCCCGGCTTCGGTCTGGACCTGCGTCCTCAGCCCCGGCATCGCCAGCATCGTGGTCGAGGGGGCCCCTTCAACCCCGGGGAACTCGATTCGGATCTGCCGACGAACCACCGGGGTGTCACCTTCGACTTTGCGGGCGAAGTAGACCACGCTCCCGATGATCAGGATCACGATCCCGGTGTGAATCATCCACACCCCGGCCGTCAGGGCGTTCAGCCTGATCCTCCGAAGCGTCGTGATGATGATGTTGGCCGCGATCAGACCCATCAGGGCGTTGAAGAACGTCGTGTGGAACCACTCGAACTCGGTCAGCTCGAAGACCCGCCACGTCCGGACGAAGCTGTGCCGCCAGTTCTCCACACTGAAGATGTTCGGCGCGACAGGGTAGATCACGCCGGCGGAGCCGATCGTCGCGTAAACGAACAGGATCGCCAGAAGGGTGATCCCCAAGCGCACGCTGCTGAACAGGTCCAGGACGAGGGTCAGAGGCCCTCGGGACTTGGATGCGCGGCCGGGAGGAACGGTGGAGTGCGTTGGTGTTTCCATCAGTGGACCCAATCCTAGGCCGAACGGACAAAGAGATGGCCCCGTCGCAGGCCCCAACCTCGGCCGGTTCTCCGGCCGCAGGTCCGTATACTCACCCCCCACCATCGGCCCGAGGACCGCCTTGGGCCGACAGGTCTGCACCGGTCGGGCAGACCGTCGCAGTACTTGACCTGTCGCACACGAGGACTATTCGGATGCCCGCACGCGCTCCCTCGGCCACTCGTTCGTTGTCCCCATCGTCCAAGTCCCCGTCGAGCGGGACCCGCGGTCGCTCGACCATGGCCCGGGTCGAGGCTTTGGCCGGCAACCTCTGGTGGTCGTGGAACCCGCCGGCCAAGCGGCTGTTTGAGTCGCTGGACCCCGCCCTCTACCGGGCCCTGAACCAGAACCCGCTGGGGACCCTCGCGGACCTTCATCCCACGCGCCGCGCCTCGCTCGAGCAGGACCCGACCTTCGGGGCCGCCATCGGGGAAGTCGAACGCCAGTTGGAGGACTACCTCAAGGCACCGACGTGGTTCGGGCGCACGGCCCGCGGCGATGAGCAGAAGATGCTCGTGGCCTACTTCTGCATGGAGTACGCCCTACACGAGTCCTTCCCGCTCTACGCCGGCGGCCTGGGCGTGCTGGCCGGCGACCACGTCAAGTCCGCCAGCGACCTCGGCATCCCCTTTGTCGGTGTGGGCATCCTCTGGCGCTACGGCTACTACCGCCAGGAGATCGTTCCTTCGGGCGACATCCGCGTGCTCTACCCCCCCACCGACTACTCCCGCGTCCCGGTGCGCGACACGAAAAAGCGATTCACGATCCAGATCGGCAAGTCCAAGGTGAAGGTCGCGATCTGGGAGGTCAAGGTCGGCCGCGTCAGCCTGTACCTGCTCGACACCGACCTGCCGGACAACAAGCCCGCCGATCGCGAACTGACGCATTATCTCTACGGGGGCGGCTCGCCCGAGTACCGCGTGCGTCAGGAGTACCTTCTGGGCGTTGGCGGCCTGATGGCGCTCGACACGCTCGGGGTCAAGCCCACCGTCTGCCACCTGAACGAAGGCCATGCCGCGTTCTGCCCGCTGGAACGCGTCCGCAGGCTTGTGGTGAAGGGTCAGTCTGTAGAAGCGGCGATGAAGCAGGTGCGTGCGCACTCGGTCTTCACCACCCACACCCCGGTGCCCGAGGGCAACGACCGATTCGATCCGAACCTGGTGATGAAGTACCTCGGCCACTTCACCAAGGACCTGGGCCTGAGCAAGAAGCAACTGCTGGCCCTGGGGCGTGAGGATGAGGCCAGCGACACCGAGTCGTTCTGCATGACGGTCCTGGCGCTGAAGCTTGCCGACCGCTGCAACGGCGTCGCCGAGCTGCACGGCCACACGTCCCGGGCCATGTGGACGCGTACGTACAACGCCAAGAGCGCCGACCAGGTGCCCATCGGCCACGTGACGAACGGCATCCATACCGAGACATGGCTGGCCGACGAGGCCCGCCCCTTTTACGCCAAGCACATCAAGCCCGGTTGGACCGGCGCGGGCCCCGACGACAACTGGTGGAAGGCCGCCGACCGGATCCCGGCCCAGGAGCTCTGGAACCTCCGCCAGATGCTGCGCAAGCGGATGGTGGCTGAACTGCGCCAGCGCCTGCGCGAGCAATATCTCTATCACGGCGGCACGACCGACGACACCCTCGACCTCTATACGACCCTGGACGAGAACGCCCTGACCCTCGGCTTCGCGCGCCGCTTCGCCCTCTACAAGCGTGCCCCCCTGATCTTCTCCGACCCGCGCCGACTCGCCAAGCTCTTCACCAGCACCGATCGGCCCGTCCAGCTCATCTTCGCCGGCAAGGCCCATCCCTTGGACCAGAAGGGTCACGAGTTCACCCGCTTCGTCAACGAGTTCACCCGCAAGCTCCCTTTCCGTGGACGCGTCTTCATCCTCCAGAACTACGACATGCGCATCGGCCAGCTCCTCACCCAGGGCTGCGACGTCTGGCTCAACACCCCCGTCCGCCCAATGGAGGCCAGCGGCACCAGCGGCATGAAGCCGGCGCTGCACGGCGGCCTGAACTGCTCGATCCTCGACGGCTGGTGGCCCGAGGCCTACGACGGCAAGAACGGCTGGCAGTTCGGCGACGCCAAGGCCTTCCCCGACCGCAAGAAGCAGGACAAGCACGACGCCGAAGCCCTGTACACAACGCTCGAGAACCACGTCGTGCCGACCTTCTACAACCGCGACGCCCAGGGGATCCCGCAGGACTGGTGCCGCATGATGGCCCACGGCATGCAGACGATCTGCAATCGTTTCAGTACAGCGCGGATGGTCGCGGAGTATGCGAGCAAGTACTACCTGCCGGCGCACAAGGGGTGATGCTGCGGGCCATGGGTTCGTGAGAGTTCCCTGTAACCCGCCCCGCATAGCCGCATCGAAGCTCGACATCTTCTCCATGGAGCCACCATGCGCACACGTGCCGTGATCGTCACCCTCGCCGCGACCCTGATCGCCGCCTGTTCCTCCTCCAAACAGGCCGCCAACCCGGTGGAGCCTGACAGCCTCAGGGTCGTCGGCGATCCGATGCCCGACGCGGTCC